>Ga0163144_10007079_pt1 | contig 24625 bp, 24 predicted proteins | sample OliLak19BULKMAT1_FD_123175 | JGI IMG/M metagenome (GOLD analysis project Ga0163144, IMG submission 123175) | Freshwater microbial mat bacterial communities from Lake Vanda, McMurdo Dry Valleys, Antarctica - Oligotrophic Lake LV.19.BULKMAT1 | ecosystem: Environmental > Aquatic > Freshwater >... | reverse complement strand
AGGTGACACGCTTCAGATCGCTGGCTTCGGCACCGGCGGCTCCAGATCGTATGCCTCGACCGTCGAGGCGAATCCGCAGGCCTTGTGCGAGCCGTCGCAGAACGGCTTCTTGGCCGATTGCCCGCACCGGCACAGCCCGACGCGCGCGCGGCCCGCCAGACCGAACACCTTGCCGGTCTGGTCGACCAGTTCGAAATCACCCTCGATGCGCAGGGAGCCGTTGTTCATGACCGTGACCTTGGTGGCTGGCATGGAGTTACCTCGGAGTGGGGAAGGAAAACGAATCGTTCCCGGCCACTCTAGCAGAGGGAACCTGAAACCTGCCGGGACCCCTCTGCGTAATGCATGACGTGCGCTGGCTTGCGTCCGCGCATCGGCGGCCGTGGTCGTGGGTCCTCACCGCCGAGTCATCCACGCGGAGGAGTGAAGTGGTCGAGCTGATGGTCATCGGTGTCCTCGCATTCACGGCGATGCTCGTGATGAGCGTACTGATCGGTGTGCTGGGCCTTGTGACCGGAATCGTCCTGCTGCCGTTTCGGATCCTGGGCTGGGCGTTCAAGCTTTTCGGCTTCCTGCTCGCCCTTCCACTGCTGGTCATTCCCGCGATCCTCTTGGGTACGGTGTTCCTGGTCGTGATGGGGGTGGCCCTTCTGCCGATCCTGCCAGTCGCCGTGCTGGGGTACGTGATCTACCGCCTCGCGCGTGGCCGTTCGCATGCGCCGACCTCGCAGGCCTCGGTCGTGTCGTGACCCCACCCGACATCCTGCACTACGCCGCCTGATCCGGCGGATGCGGGGCGGCGTTCCGGCCCGGAACCGGACGCCGCCCTTCGCATGCCCGGCCCCCTCGCGCCTGGCGTTCCTCACGCTTGCGCCCTGGGGCGGCCTTCGCGCATCCTGTGCGGGAATCCCACCCGCTTGAGCGCCGTTCCCGCCCCGCGAAGCCGCGGGCGCCGGGTCGCGCATGACGCTACCGAAAGGCAGGCCATGGCCGTCGATACCTCGAAACCGTTCATCTATGTCATGAAGGACCTGCGCAAGGTCGTCCCCCCTAAGCGCGAGATCCTGAAGGGCATCTGGCTGTCGTTCTATCACGGCGCCAAGATCGGCGTGTTGGGCTTGAACGGCGCGGGCAAGAGCTCTCTCCTGAAGATCATGGCTGGCATCGATCAGGATTTCATCGGCGAGGCGTGGCTCAGCAAGGGCTCCACGGTCGGCTTCCTCGCACAGGAGCCGCAGCTCGACCCCGGGAAGACGGTGTTCGAGAACGTCGCCGACGGTGTCGCTGAGAAGATGGCGATCCGCAAGCGCTACGACGAGATCACCGCGCGTTTCTCCGAGCCGATGGAAGACGATGAGATGACCAAGCTCATCGACGAGCAGGGCAAGCTCCAGGATGCGATCGACGCCGGCAACCTGTGGGACCTGGAACGCCAGCTCGAGATCGCGATGGACGCGCTGCGCTGCCCGCCGAGCGATTCCATGGTCACCAATCTTTCCGGCGGCGAGCGACGGCGCGTGGCGCTCTGCCGGCTGCTGCTGTCCCATCCGGACCTGCTGCTGTTGGACGAGCCCACCAACCATCTCGACGCCGAATCGGTGGCGTGGCTCGAGCGCTTCCTGCGCGATTACACCGGCACCATCGTCGCGGTCACGCACGATCGCTACTTCCTCGACAACGTCGCTGGCTGGATCCTCGAACTCGACCGCGGCGCGGGCATCCCGTGGGAAGGTAACTACTCGAGCTGGTTGGAGCAGAAGAAGGACCGACTTCATCTCGAGGAGAAGCAGGAATCCGCGCGGCAGAAGACGCTCGCGCGCGAGCTCGAGTGGGTGAAGATGTCGCCGCGTGCGCGCCAGGCCAAGAGCAAGGCACGGCTCCAGTCGTACGAGAAGATGCTGAGCGAGGAAGGGCGCGACAAGATCGAGAACATCGAGATCTACATCCCGCCGGGCCCGCGGCTCGGCAATGTGGTGGTCGAGGCAAGCAATCTGCGTAAGGGATACGGCGACACGCTGCTGATCGAGGATCTGAACTTCAAACTCCCACCGGCGGGCATCGTGGGCGTGATCGGACCCAACGGTGCGGGCAAGACCACGTTGTTCCGCATGATCGTCGGCGAGGAGAAGCCGGATTCCGGCTCGCTCAAGATGGGCGAGACGGTGAAGGTCTCGTATGTGGACCAGAGCCGCGACGCACTGGCCGCGGACAAGACCGTCTGGGAATGGCTCACGGGCGGCAACGACATCCTGATGCTGGGCAAGCGCGAAGTGAACTCGCGGGCTTACTGCGCGTGGTTCAACTTCCGCGGAGCGGACCAGCAGAAGAAGGTCGGCTCGCTCTCGGGTGGCGAACGGAATCGTCTGCACATGGCCAAGCTGCTCCAGGACGGCGGCAACCTGCTGCTGCTCGATGAGCCCACCAACGATCTCGACGTCGACACCCTGCGCGCGCTCGAGGATGCGCTCCTCGAGTTCGCCGGCTGCGCCGTGGTCATCTCGCACGACCGCTGGTTCCTCGATCGTGTCGCGACCCACATCCTGGCATTCGAAGGGGATTCGCAGGTGGTCTGGTTCGAAGGCAACTATCAGGACTACGAGAAGAACCGTCACGAGCGCTTGGGGACCGATGCGGATCAGCCGCATCGGATCAAGTACAAGCCGCTCGCGCGCGCATGACGTCCGGGACGCGGCCCGCTTCGCGCGGGCCGCGATTCGATCCGCACGCGTATCGCGACCCGGTGCCTTCACCCAGGCTGATCCGCTTGTTGGGTCCGCTCAACCAGCACGTCATCCTGCCGCATGTGCTGAAACTGCGAGGCTTCGAGTTTCCCGCGACGGACCTCGCCCGGCTACGTGCGGCGGTGAATCCAAACACCGTCGCGTTCCTCGGCCCGAACCACCCCGAGTTCATGACCGACTGGATGCTCGATAAGCAGATCGCGCATCTCGTTTCGCCGTTGATGGCGCACTGGGCCGCCTACGAGATCGTTAACGCCTCTCCGCTCATCCAGCGCTTCTGGCTCGCCAATCGCTTGATCGCGAACGTGCCCGGCGGGGGCGGCAAGGCCTACTCTCAGCGCACAGCGCTCGAAGGCGCGGGCGTGCTGCTGCATCCCGAGGGCACCGCCACGTGGCAGAGCGAGCGCGTGGGGTCGCTGCGTCCGGGCATCATCGAGATGGCGCTGCTCGCTGCGCGCACGTTGGCCGACTCGCACGATCGTCGTCCGGTCTTCGTCGTCCCCGTGGTCTGGCGGCTCCGATTCCTTGGTGACGCATCACACGGCCTCGCACGCGAGATGGGCTTGATCGAACGCGACCTGGCGCTTCCTTCGGGTGCCCGGCACGACGTGCCCCAGCGGTTCGCGGCGCTGCTCGGGACACTGCTCGTGCAGCGGGCCGAACGACTCGAACTCGCGACTGTGGACTTCGATCCTGCCCAGCCTGCGGGCTACTTCGCGGCGCAGGCGCGTGTGCTCGAAGGGGTGCGCGCGCGGCTTGCGAAGCGCCATGGCGCGATCGATCCCGACATCGCCATCGCGCAGCATGCGCTGCGGCGCAGTATCCGCACGCTCGCGGCAAGCAACGCCGAAGGCGCTCGTACCGACCGCGCGCTGCTGCTCGAGTTGCAACGACTCACCCGTCTCGATCCGCGCCTGTACGACGTTGCCGAACTCACGCAGGAGCAGATGGCCGAAGTGCTCAAGGCCACGCGCTCCGCCTTGGTGACTCGCGGCTGGCGCAATGTCCTGCACAACACCGTCCCCGTCGCGGTCGCGCCACGCGTTGCGCACGTACGGGTACCCGAGCCAATCGCGATCCACGAGGCACTCGCGCAGGGCACCCCACCCGAAGCCTTGCTTGGACTGCTTCAGGCCCGGCTTCAAACATCCGTGGACGCGCTCGGAGCCGAACTGGCCCCAAGAGTGGCGGCATTCCGGCGGCGCAACTTCCTGCATGCGGGCTGAGCACACACCTTGTCCCGGCTGCATCGGGCGCCGGACAGGGCATCACGGCGGCATGAATCGTCAGAGGAGATCTGGTCGAGGCGACAAGACAACTGACGCCCTCCCCATCCCCCGACCGCGCTGAAAGGACCCAGCCTGCGAGCGCCTTATTCCGGAAGCGTCACGCGCCGAGAAGGACGGTCCCGGGCTTGAGAGTCGATTCGCATTCAGCCGGTCCCGGGCCCCTCGTCAGGGTTGACCGGAGCCGAATGGGCCGCGTAGTGTCTCCCCGTGGTTCCATGAGGAACCTCAAGTGCCAGGTCAGGGATTCCAGCGCTGCGGAGGATCCGCGGCGAAGGAGGATGTCCATCCTCACGATGGGCATCATGACGACGGTCAGCACCCGCTGACCCGACACGGGCGGCCTTCCAAAGGCTGTCCCATTCACGGAGGAATGACTTTGAAGAAGACCCTCATCTCTGCTGCTGCCCTGATGCTCGTGATGGGCGCCGCATCCGCTCACGCCGAAGGCATGAAGGGTGGTCTCGGCTTCCATAACGTCGAGGCACCGATCGGTATCCGTCACTGGATGTCCGAGCAGATGGCCGTCGATCTGGGCATCGGTTTCTCGTCGGCTGACGCTGGCTCCGAGACGCTGACGGGCTTCACGATCGAGGCCGGTCTGCCGATCAGCCTGAAGAAGTGGGACAAGGTGAACTTCATGCTGCGTCCGGGCCTCGTGTACAACACGGAAGACGTGTTCTATGACGACGGCATCAACCCGCCGTCCAAGGAGAAGTTCAACACCTTCGGCGTCTCGGGCGAGTTCGAAGTCGAGGTCCAGCTGGCGGAGAACTTCACTGTCTCTGCGGCGCATGGCCTTGGTTTCCAGAGCCAGAAGCTGGATGTCTCGGGCGCCGAGAGCGTCACGGGCTTCAGCACCATCGGCAACAACTTCACCACGATCGGCTTCCACGTCTACCTCTGGTAGTCGCGGTCGTCTGCCAACCTTGAAGTCCTGAAACACCCAGCATCTTCCGCCGGCCGCAGTCCTGCCGGTGAAGCCAAGCGAAGTGGAAGCCCCCGGAGCAGACGCTCCGGGGGCTTCGTCATCTCAGCGACTGTGTGTGGCGCGTTACTTCAGACCGAAGCCCGCGTGTACGCCCAGAGTGATGAGATTCGCGGACTTGTCGCCCGAGGACTCGGACGACGAGATCTGGTGGAACTCGCCGCTGAACCCATAGGTGTAGGACTCGGCCTTCTTGATGTCCGCGCCCACACCGATATGGAAGCCGAATGGCGTGCTGCTGTCGGAACCACCCGGATCGCTCTTGCCGGTCGAGCGGTAGAGCCCCAGCCCCAGCTGGACGTAGGGCGAGAGGGTGCCCTCGGTCGGCAGCGAGAAGCGCAGATGTGGGGTGATCTGGATGATCGAGAACTTGAAGTCGACCGGCTGGCCCTGCGCGGCCGTCAGCACCTTCTCCAGATCGTCGTTACCACCGAACGTGTGATACACGAGATCGCCACCCAGCGAGAAGCGATCGTTGAGCGCGTAATCGCCCGTTGCGCCCAGGTGGAAACCCGTTGCGGCGAAGTCCTTGAAATCGCCGATCGGCATGCCGAGACCCGCCTTGAGCCCGAGCGAGACATCGCCGGGCGCAGCGTTCGCCGAGGCGGCCGCGAGCGTCATCGCGAGAACCGTGAAGAGTGACTTGAACTTCATGTGAGCCTCCATGAGGAAGGGGGATCCTTTGCGACACAACAGCCCCGCAGGAGCGGGAATGGGCGAAGACTAGTACGGGAAACGGCGCGCGGGTTCAACCGCGGAGCCGTAAGCGGTGTTGAAGCCGTGGTTTGACGGAGCCTCGGCGGCCCTCCTACCCTGCCTCCATGCCCCTTGTCCAGATCGCCGACACGCGCAGCAAGACTCGCCGCCAGACCGTCACCTGCCGTGTGGGCTGGGTGCCCGTGGGCAGCGCCCACCCGGTCGTCGTGCAGTCAATGACCAACACCGACACGGCAGATGCCAAGGCGACTGCGGAGCAGGTCGCAATGCTCGCCGCGGCCGGATCGGAAATCGTCCGGGTCACGGTGAACACGCGCGAATCCGCCGCGGCCGTGGCCGAGATCAAGCAGCGACTGCTCGATGCCGGGGTGCGGGCGCCGATCGTGGGCGACTTCCACTACAACGGTCACCAACTGCTCAAGGAGTTCCCCGACTGCGCCCGTGCGCTCGATAAATACCGCATCAACCCGGGCAACGTCGGGGCTGGCCGCCAGCATGACGACAACTTCCGCCGCATGATCGAAGTCGCCATCGAGCACGACAGACCAGTGCGGATCGGCGTCAACTGGGGCTCGCTGGACCGCGCGCTGCTCACGCAGCTCATGGATGCGAACGCGAAGCGTGAGCAACCCATCGCGGATCGCGAGGTCGTGCTCGAGGCCATGCGCGAGAGCGCGTTGCGCTCGGCCGAGCTGGCCGAGGCGACCGGCCTGCCTCACGACCACATCATCCTATCGGCCAAGGTCTCCGATGTGCGCGATCTGGTGCAGGTCTACCGCGCGCTCGGTGCATCGTGCGACTACCCGCTGCATCTTGGCCTCACCGAAGCCGGGCTCGGCTCCAAGGGCATCGTCGCCACCACGGCTGCGCTGTCCGTGCTGCTGTTCGAGGGCATCGGCGACACGATCCGAACCAGTCTCACGCCCATGCCGGGCGGGGACCGAGCCGAGGAAGTCCGAATCTGCCAGCAGATCCTGCAGTCGCTCGGCATCCGCGACTTCGCGCCTCAGGTCACCTCGTGCCCGGGTTGCGGACGCACCACCAGCACGTTCTTCCAGGAACTCGCCTCGCAGGTCACGGACCATCTGCGAGAACGCATGGTCGAGTGGCGCACCCGCTACCCGGGAGTGGAGTCGCTCAAGGTCGCGGTGATGGGCTGTGTGGTGAACGGCCCGGGCGAGAGTAAGCACGCCGACATCGGCATCTCGCTCCCGGGCAACGGCGAGGATCCTCGCGCTCCCGTCTTCGTCGACGGCAAGCTCAAGGTGATCCTCAAGGGCGAGAACATCGCCACGGACTTCGGTCGCCTCCTCGACGAGTACGTTGCCAGCCGCTTCGGCAACTGACGCCTGATTCGTCGCGCGCGGCTTCAGCTCGGAAGTGTGAGCGGGAGGTCTCGCAGCCGTTGACCGGTGGCTGCGAACAAGGCATTCGCCACCGAGGGTGCCACGACGGGAACGCCGGGCTCGCCCACGCCGCCGGGTTTCTCGCTGCTCGCAACCAGGTGCACTTCGACACTCGGAGCCTCCGGCAGGCGCAGGATCGCGTGGCCATCGAAGTCACCTTCGACCGTCGCCCCGACTGCGAATGTGAGGCGGCTGTGCAGCGCGGCCGACAACCCGAATATGACCGCGCCCTCGAGTTGCGCGCGGATCGTATCGGGGTGCACCACCTGACCACAATCGAGTGCGATCACCGCCCGATGCACGCGCGGCGCGCCGTCCTCGACGGAGACCTCGGCGACCATCGCTGCGTAGCTCCCCGATGATGCGTGCATCGCCAAGCCGAGTCCGTGTCCTTTCGCCACGGCGCGCCCCCAACCTGCCTTCTGTGCGGCGAGCTTGAGGACCGCTGTATGGCGCGGCCGGTCCTTGAGCAGAGCAAGACGGAATGCGAGCGGATCCTTGCCCGCAGCGCGCGCGCATTCATCCAGGAAGCACTCTGAAGCGAATGGATTCTGCGAGCTGTAGACCGAGCGCCACCACAACACTGGGATGCCCGGATCCGAAAGCACATGCTCGGCCCGATAGTCCGCGACCGAATACGGCCAATCCGAGAGGCCATCACTGATATTGCGATCCACACCGTTCTTGAGGCTCCCGGGGAACAGCTGCTGCGAGATCGATGGGCAGACCACGCGATGGCGGAGCGCGGTGAGCGCCGCACCGGTGACGCCCGCGGTCATGCGATGCAGGCTGGCAGGCCGATAGAAACCTGCACGCATATCGTCTTCACGGGAGTAGACGAGTTGTACCGGGCCCTGCACCTGCTTGGCCACGAGCGCTGCCTCGATCAGGTAGTCATGATAGAGCCGCCGGCCGAAGCCACCGCCCACCAACGTGACCTCGAGGTCGACGTTCTCGCGTGGGATTCCCAACTCCTTCGCGACACTGTCGGCCGCCCAGCCCGGGATCTGGACGGGCGCCCAGATGCGGCAGCGATTCCCCGTGACCAGCACGGTCGCGTTCTGTGGCTCCATCGGGGCATGGGCCAGATACGGCACGGTGTATACGGACTCGAGCTTCTGACTCGAGCGCGCGAGCGCCGCCACGAAGTCGCCAACTTGATGATGCACTGCTCCATCGAGCTCAGCGTCGGCGCGGAACTTGGCGTCGATCCCGGCCGAATCGAGAGTCGCGAGCGGGCCGAGGTCCCACACCACGTCCAGCGCGGCGCGGCCCCGGAATGCGGACCAGGTATCGCTCGCAACCACCGCGACCGCGTTGGGCAGAGCCACCACTTGTTGCACACCGGGCACGGCCAATGCCTTGGCGCTCTCGTAGCGCACGAGTTTGCCGCCGTGGGTCGGGCAGCGCTCGATCGAGGCGAACAGCATGCCAGCGACCCGCACGTCGAGCCCGTAGCGCGCTGCGCCGGTGACCTTGCTCGGGATGTCGAAGCGCGGCGGGCTCTGACCGAGCAACCGGAACGCTTTCGGCTCCTTGAGCCGCGGATCGGCTGGGACCGGTAGTTTGGAGGCGTCTCCCACGAGTTCACGATAAAGGGCGCTCCGTTTGCTCGCAGCGTGAAGCACGGCCCCATTCACCGCGCGGCAGGTGTCGGGTGACACGCCCCAACGCTTCGCGGCGGCGGCGACCAGCATCTCGCGCGCCGAAGCGGCGGCACGACGCAGTCGATCATAGCTGCCACGCACGCTCTCGCTGCCGCCGGTGTCCTGATCGCCGTACTTGGAGTCGAGCTTCGCGTACCGGATCTTCACCGTCTTCCAATCCGCCTCGAGTTCCTCGGCGAGGATCATCGGCAGCGACGTGCTCACGCCCTGCCCCATCTCGGTCTTCGTGACCCAGAGCGTCACGGAGCCCTCGCGGGAGACCTGCAGCAAAGCGCTTGGCTCGAAGTTCGCGGCATCGGCGTGGGCGATCGCGCCGAAGCGGTCAAGCCCCAGCGCCAGGCCAGCCGCGACCGCGCCGGTGAGCTTCAGGAATCGACGTCGGTCCATGCGCAGTGCGCGGCTCACTTCCGGCCTGCTTCGGCGACGCGATGAATGGCCCGACGGATGCGCACATAGGTGCCGCGGCGGCACAGGTTGCCCGCCATGGCCAAGTCGATATCGGCGTCGGTGGGCTTGCGGTTGCGCTTGAACAGCGCCACGGCCTGCATGATCTGCCCGGACTGGCAGTAGCCACACTGAGGCACCTGCTCATCGATCCAGGCCTGCTGCACCACGTGCAGATGCTCCTCAGCGAGCCCTTCGATCGTGGTGATGGTCCGCCTCCCCACCGCGGAGATGGGAAGCTGGCAGGAACGAACCGCGTCGCCATCGACGTGGACGGTGCACGCGCCACACAGACCCTGACCACAGCCGTACTTGGTTCCGGTCAGCCCAAGCTTGTCACGCAGCACCCACAGGAGCGGCATGTCGGCTTCGGCCTCGACGGTGGGTGTCGCGCTGTTCAGCTGCAGGGTGTAGGTCGGCATGGGGACTCCTACAAAGATGGACTGCGGACCGGCGCATCAACGCATCGCCCGATTCACCACGGCCAGCATGAGGATGCCGCGTGCAGACCACGCCAGCGTGCGCACCCAGTTCGTCAGCACCAGCATGCGCCATGCGCGCGCATCGAAGCCCGCAGCGAGGATGCTGTGCTGCGGCACACTGAGCGCAGCCGTTGCCGCCCATACCACGCCGCACAGCAGTACGCCGAGCCAGAGCCAGGCGGCAGGCACACCGTCCGGAGGCCGTGCAGCCAGGTAGAGCGCAGAACCCAACTCGGCCAACATGAATGGTGCCACGACCCAGGTGGTCAAGGCGGAGTGCTCGGCTTCATAGAGGGCGAATCCGCTGGCCCCGACTCGCGCGAACAAGGGGTAGTGCACCACCTGAACGAACCAGATGAGTCCGACCATCGCCAGCGTGCTGCCCAGTCCGATCAGGAGCGCGAGTCGGGTCATTCGCGATGGTAGAGCATGCGGCTGCGCCGCTTTCCGAGGGGCGAGTCGGACTCGCGCTCGATCACCAGTGTGCGCCCGCCATCGGCCAGCGACCAGCGCTCGGTCATGAGGAATGTCGCGGCCATGACGCGCACATTCGAGACCAGCTCGAGCACGCTCCCCTTCCATTTCCCGGTCGTATGCACGGGCTGGTTCATCACCTGATTGACCGCATCCTTCCCATCCGTGCGATAGGTGTAAGCCATGTGCGTGGTGTCGCCGTCGATCTTGACCATCTGCGGGCGTACTTGCAGCACCGCGCCACGATGACGTATCACATCGCGCCGCCAGCGCGGGTTGCTCTTGGCGCCGGGTCCGAAATCACTCCGCGCGATGTCGAGCACCCAGGCGCCCGAGAGGTTCACCGGCTTCGTGGGCGCCGCTGACACGGTTGGCGCAGCGAGTGTGCTGCCTCCGGTCAAGAGGGACAGCAAAATCAGCGAGAGCAGCGAGAAGCGTCTCATGCGGGCTCCGGTGCGGCGGCCAGGCGGGCGAGGATCTGGCCCGCGAATCGGGTGAGAGAGGGATCGCGCGCACCCATGATGAGCACGAGGTCGCCGGGGCGGGCTTCCTCGGCGATCCGCTCGATGAGTCCGTCGCGAGTCGGGGCGAACTCGGCCTGGCCGCCTCGCGCGACGATCTCCCGCACCAGATCGGCCGAGGACATGTCGCGCACGGCACTACCACCGGCGTAGAAGATCTCCAGCATGAACAGCTGGTCAGCGCCACGCAGCTGTGTGGCGAAAGTCTCGATCAAGTCCTCGCGCAGGAACCGCGTGGGACCATATCCGTGCGGTTGGAAAACCGCGAGGACACGCCCCGTGCGCAGTCGCGCCGTGGCGAGCGAGGCGGCGATCTTGGCCGGATTGTGCCCGAAGTCATCAATCACCTCGATGCCGCGCGCGATTCCGATCGACTGGAACCGTCGCGCCACGCCCAGGAATCGCTCGAGTGGGCCCGCGAGATCGGCGAGCGGCACATCCAGTACGCGGCACGCCGCGATCGCGCCCATCGCATTGAGCACGTTGTGCTCACCGGGCACCGGCAGTGCGAAGCGCACACCGTCGACCGTGAAGCGGCTTCCCTGGGCCCCGAGTTCGAGGTCGCGCGCACGCAAGGTGGCGCGATCGCCGAAGCCGAAAACCACTGCGCCTTCGCGCAGGTCGCCGAGCGAGTCCTCCTCGCCGCATACGAAGGCTTCGCGCGTGCGCTGGCGCAGAGTCTGGAACATGTCGTACACCTCGGCTTCGGTCTTGTGGTCACGAGTCAGATTGAGTGCCACACCGATGGCCGGTTGGTAGCGCACGAGTGAGCCATCGCTCTCGTCGGCCTCGACGACCAGCACATCGCCCGTGCCCGCCCAGGCATTGCCCCACAGGCCTTCGCGCTGCAGTAGCACCAGGTCCCCGCCCGTGATCACGCTCGGGTCGCGTCCCGCGCCGCGGAGCAACTCGAACGTCATGGCGGTGACTGTGGATTTGCCGCTGGTGCCCGAGACCGCAACCGACCGGGTGCCCGCGACCCAGTGCGCGAGCATCTCGCTGCGATGCACGAGCGGAAGATTGCGGCGCGCGGCCACCGCGAAGTCCGGCACGCCGGGCTCCACCGCGGTGCTCACGACCACTGCCGCACAGTCGCCCTCGACCCCGCTGCCATCCTGCGGATGCAGTGTCACCCCAAGTCGCTCGAGCTGCGCGCGCGCTTGCGGCCGCTCTCCCTTGTCGAAGCCGCGGTCACTGCCACTGGCCCTCCCACCCTGCATGACCTGGAACTGGGCGAGTGCGCTCATGCCGCTGCCGCCCACGCCGGCGTAGTGGAAGCGAGCGGACGAGAGCGGGTCGGGCATTCCCCCAGGCCCTGGCGCAGCGATCAATAACGGATCGCCCTCACGGACCAGTTCGAAGAGCGATACGACATCCGCGTTCGCGAGTCGTACGCAGCCATGGGAAACCGCGCGCCCAAGCGCTTCTTCATGGTTGGTGCCATGCAAGTAGATGTAGCGCTCGAGCGAATCACAGCCAGGACCCCGGTTCACACCTTCCTCCAGGCCCTCGAGCGTGAGGATGCGCGTGAGGATGAGGTCGTCGTCGCGTGTCTCCTGGTGCCACACCTCGCCGGTCGGCTCGCGACTCACGAATACGCTGCCGATCGGGGATCCCGACCCGATCCGGCGGTGGACTCGGTGCCAACCCGGCGGGGTACGGTAGGAACCCGACGCCCCACCCACGCCATTGGCGGCGGTCGAGACCGGATACTCGGCGAGCGCCTCGCCGTCAATCAGTAGTGCGAGTCGCTGGCGCTCGACATCCACCACGAGCAACCTGGACGGTAGCGCCGTCCACGGCGAGCCGGCGCGCGTGAGCGCGGTGCGAGCGAGGGAAACGGCGCGCGCGCTGGCGGCCGCGGTGGTGTCGGACATGCGCGCAAGAGTGCCACAGCCTCTTGGCATAGCGAAAGGGCCGGTCCCGTGTGGGAACCGGCCCCTCGCCCAAGCGCGCGGCCCGCGCGCAACAGCGTGGATTCGACTACTGGACCAGGACCACCGTCTTGGCGGACTTCGAGCCGGCCATCGCGGCCTGAACGAAGTAGGTGCCGGCCGGCAGACGCTTGGCCGCGAACGTCACCTGACGCTCGCCCGCCTGCATCTCGCCATCCCACAGCGTCTCGACCAGCTGGCCGGCGACGTTGTAGACCTTGACCGAGACCGGGCCGCTGCGACCGACCGACAGACGCAGGCTGGTGGAGCCCTTGAACGGGTTCGGGAACGCGTTGCGCAGCATCACGCCACCGTTGACCGAGATCTCGTCCGATGCCGGAGCCTTGCCGGCCTGCGCGATGGCCGCGTTCAACAGGTTCGGACGGTACAGACCCGTCTGCGCCTGCATGCGGCTGATCTGGTTCGCGGTGAACTGGTTGTAGCAGGAGTCGTAGGTGTAATCCATGTAGTTGTGGATCGGATCATCACCGGCCTGCGCACAGGTGTTGCGGCCCGTCGGACAGCCCGACGCCGGGCTCGCCTCGAACGGCGTGTCATCGCAGTAGTCACCTGGCGAGACGCAGCCGCCCTGGAACGTGTGGTACAGGCCCAGATAGTGACCGGCCTCATGCGCGAGCGTGCCGCCCTCGTTGTAGGGCGAGAGGTAGCCACCCGGGACCGAGCCGTAGTGGATCACCACTCCGTGCAGCTTGTTGCTCTCGGCGTAGCTGTTCGGGAACGTCGCCCATCCGAGCAGGTTCTGCCCCGGCTTGCAGGTGTAGACGTTGAACCGGTGGATGACGTCGAGCGCCAGCGAGTTCTTGGCGTTCGTCTCCTTGTTCGTTCCCGGCGTCATGCTGAACCACTGACGATTGTTCGTGCGATCGACCGACGCCAGCGAGAACGTGAAGCCGGTGCCCGAATAACGCGAGTTCATGTAGGCGATCTGCGCATCGATCTGGGACTGCGGGATGTTGCCTTCCGTCCCGTTGTAGATCACGTGCCACGCGATCTTGATGTTGCCGGTCGCCTGCGCGCCCAGCTCGTCGACGTAGCGGCGGAGCGCCTTGTCGACGGCATCCAGCTGGACCTTGGAGAGTTCCGGCGTGCTGCATCGCTCGAGGATCTCGTTGACGTGGCCCTTGTCAGCATCACCGAATGGGTTCTGCTTCTGGGCGAACGAGACTCCCGCCAGCGAAACGGCGAGCGCGAGGGTCATGGCGACGGTGGCAAGGGACGACCGCAGCTTCATGGGCTTCCTCCAGGGGACTGGGGACCTCTACCTGACCATGCACCGGGCCCCCCAAGGGGTCCGCCAAGCTGGTCAGCGAGTCAGTACTCTGTCAAAGAAGTCCGGGGCTCGACAAGGACTTTTTCACGAATAGTCATGTGGCCAGCAGAATCACCTCAGTCGAGCTCCACGTCCCGGTGCACATCCTTGTAGTAGATGTACCTGGCCGGCTCGTCGCCGGTGGCATAGAAGGACTGTGGCACGTAGGGGCCCATCCAGATGAAATCCCCCGCCTGTACCTCCATCCACTCCCGACCCAGGTAGTACACGCCCTGTCCCTGCAGCATCACCAGCCCGTGCTCCATGACATGCGTCTCCGTGATCGGCAGCGACCCACCGGGCGGGAAGGTGAAGATATTCATCGCCATGTCGAAGGCGGTGTCCAGCGGCAGGAGCGTCTTGAGGATGACGCCCTCCATGCCCATGTAGGTCTCACCGGCCAGTTTGGTCTCATCGCCGACCAGATCGTGCGTTCTCACCGAGCCGAATGGGACATGGCGCTTCTTGAGCCAGAGCAGGTGCGCGTCCTCCTGCGCCGTGATGGCGAAGCGAGAACCCGGCTTCATATACAAAAAGCCGCCGGTCCCAAGCGTGCTGCCAGCGCCATTCACGTCACAGCGGACCGACCCGCCCTGCACGAACACGAACGCCTGCACGTGTTCGGGCAGCTGCTGCTGGGTGCCGCCGCCTTTGCCCACGCGCAGGTCGTACTGCGCGAATCGAGCGCCCATCGCCGGGGCCGCGAGCACCTTGGCCACCGTCGAGGTCCATTCCGGAAGGATGCTCTCAGCCATCCCTTGCGGCGGCAATAGAGCCCAATCCCGCTCCACCCGTGCCCGACTCCCCACCAGACCCTTGCGAGACATGCTGCCTCCTCCCCTGGCTCCCGCGCCTGCGATGCTGAAAGCCGCGCGGGCATCGTCTACATTGCGGCGACTACCGAAGCTCCACACCCCATGAGGAAACCGCCATGAAGACGGTGCTCACCGACGCGAACACGCGAGAGATCCTCGCGCACCTCTCCGCCGCCAACCTCGAGTTCACGGCAGCCTACCCCGGCGATCCGATCGACCGCCAGCCCGTGCACACGGTCTATGGCGGGGCCCATCTGTTCAGCCACGACATCGCGGCCAAGCTCGGCGGCGCAGCCCGCCGCGCACTGGATCAGTACGCGCCGGATTTCGCCAGCTTCTCCCGTGCCATTGGTCTGGCCGGGGCTGAGCGGCTGCCCGCGGTGCCGGCCGAGCGCCAGCGGCTCGAAGCCCGCATGACTGCCGACGTCGACACGGTGCGACGCGCAGAGCCGCAGGCATTTCTCGCGCACACCATCTACTCGAGGCTGCTCGAGAAGCTCGAGCGCGAGCCGGTCGAGGATTTCCGCATCGACTTCGAGGATGGCTATGGCAACCGGCTCGACGCCGAAGAGGATGGACATGCGATCGCGTGCGCCGAAGCCGTGGCGGCCGGGTTGGACAAGGGCACACTGCCACCGTTCATCGGCATCCGCATCAAGCCGTTCACCGAAGAACTCCGGGGCCGCGGCATCCGCACGCTCGACCTGTTCCTCGGCACGATGCTCGCCGCCAGCGGCGGCAAACTTCCAGCCCAATTCGTGGTCACGCTTCCCAAGGTGACTGTTCCCGAGCAGGTCGAGGCGCTGGTCTCGATGTTCGAGTTGCTCGAACGGGAGTACGCGCTGACGCCGGATACGCTTCGAATGGAGATCATGGTCGAGACGCCGCAGAGCGTGATCGCGCCCGACGGCACCGTGCCGCTTCGGCGCTACATCGCGGCGGCGAAGGGTCGCTGCCGCGGCGCGCATCTGGGCGTTTACGATTACACCGCGAGTGTGCAGGTGACGGCGCTCTATCAGGGGCCGGGGCATCCCGCCTGCGCGTTCGCGCGCCACGCCATGCAAGTGGCACTCGCTGGCACGGGTGTCACCTGGAGCGACGGCGCCACCACACTCATGCCGGTCGCGCCGCATCGGGCCGCAGAAGGCGGCGCGCTCACCGCGGTCCAGGTGGAGCAGAACCGCAAGGCCGTCCACGGCGCCTGGAAGGCGCACTACGAAGATGTCCGACGTTCGCTGCGCGAGGCCTACTACCAGGGTTGGGATCTGCACCCGGCACAACTCCTCACCCGGCATGCCGCAGTGACCGCGTTCTTCCTCGAAGGCCGCGACGAGGCAGGCGACCGGCTCAAGAAGTTCGTGGAGAAAGCCGCACAGGCGACCCTCGTGGGCAACGTCTTCGACGACGCCGCGACCGGACAGGGACTGCTCAACTTCTTCCTGCGCGGGATCTCGTGCGGCGCGCTGAGTGAAGCCGAGGCGCTCGCCACCGGCCTCACCCTCGCCGAACTGCGTGGACGAAGCTTCGTGAAGATCCTGAAGGGACGCCGGGGCGAGGCATGAAGCACGAGTTGCTCACCCAACGCCTTCGCCTGCGTCGGACGACTTCGCAGGACAGCGTCGAACTGCTCCAGATCGCCCCGCTACGCGCAGGGGAGACAATCGAAGACCGCGCGAAGCGGTTAGCGGACCATGCGTCCGTCAGTGACCGGTGGTTCGCGGAACACGGTTACGGAGTGTGGATCATCGAGGAGCGTGGATCCGACTTCGCGATGGGTTTCGTCGGTGCGAAGCCGAACGAGGATGCCCGCGAGCCTGAGTTGATGTACGGACTGCACGAGCGCGCTCGCGGCAACGGCTACGCCGCCGAAGCCGCGCACGCGCTCATGCGCCACCTGTTCTCGCTTCCGGCCACCGCTTCAATCTGGGCGCAGGCTGACCCGGACAACCATGCGTCGTGGCGAGTGATGGAACGGATTGGCCTGCGCTTCGACTTCCGCGGCATCTTCAAAGGCGAGGACAGCGTGGTCTACCGCTTGATGCGCGAGCAATACTTCCGCACTGGCGGCGAGTTGGTCGAGCCCACGCCGTGGTCGCTTGCAGAGATCCTCACAGCACTCGAGCTCAGTGCGAGCAAGACCGCGGAGTTCTTCATGAGCATTCCCGAGGCGCAGTTCTTCACGGGCGATGCGCAGCACTGGGGGCCCGCCTATCACTTGGGGCATCTCACGATGACCTACGCCAGTGTGACACGCGGCCTACGAGCGGGGCGGCGTCTGCCGACACATGGGACCGGCAAGTCGCGAAGCACCTATGAAATGGGGATGATCGCGCTCAACGCACTTGCCGCGGCGCCACCCGAGAAGCATCTCGCCAATCCGCTCGTGCCCACGGTCGATCCGAGCATCAGCGCACACGCGATGGCCGTGCAGCTCATCGAGGCGAATGCCAGCATGCGGACTGCGCTCGAAACCTGGACCGAGGAAGCGCTCGACACCCGCGCGATGCCGCATCCCTATCTGGGCCCCATCACCGTACGCGAGATGCTGCTGTTCATGCCCATGCACGACGGACATCATGTGAGCGGAGTGAAGAAGCGGCTCCCCGCTTAACGGAGCACCACGATCCGCCTCACCGCGACCGCTTCACCCTCACGTGCGACGATCGAATAGGCGCCACTCGGCACACCGGCAAGATCGAGCTGGAGGCGTTGCAGTCCGACCGGTGAATCACCCTGCCACAGCGACTTGATGCGTCGCCCCGCGAGATCGATCAGATCGACGGTGACATTGCCGCCACGAATCCAGGTCACCGCGAATGCGCAACCGGCCCGCAGCGGGCTGGGGACCGGGGCGATGACAGGCCGCGGTCCCACGGGCGTGAGTCCCGGACCGACCTCCGCCACCTTGGGCAGCCCGATGGTGAGGATGCTGCCATCCTTGTAGACCTTCACTCGCGGGATGGTCAGCACACCGAGGCCATCAGCGAATGCCATCCCCTTTCGCACGATGGCCATGTTCTGCGCGCGTTGCACCGTATAGGGATACGCAAAGCCGGGCGTCAACAGGAACTGCTGCAGGCGCCGCGGCGTCACGTCGACCGTCATGGAATCAGGTGCGACCATCGTGCCCCACTGAGAGCGTGGATCGCGGGTGCCGAGCCGCACGATCCAGCGCACGGGATCGTCCGTGACTGCGGGATCGAAATCCATATAGCCGTTGATCGTCCCGACACTGTCGCCATTCGTCGCCTGACCATTGCCTGGATTCCAGTCCGCGCTGCAGTTCGAGAATGCCGGGAAGCTGAGATTGGTGCGGTAGCGATACATGTAGGGGATGCCGTAGTCCATCATCGGCTTCCACGCGGAAGCAATCGCCGTCAGGTGGTCGCGATTGTCCCAATAGAACGTGCCGCCACCCCGCGAATCCTGCATCGCCCGATAGAACGAAATCTTGTCCGCCCAGCCGACGGTCTGATCGTTCCGACCGTTGAACGTGATGAGCGGCGGAACAAAATTCCCCTGGAGCGAAGCTGCGAGGGTGCTGGCATCGAGACGATCGAAGACACGTCCCCCGTCGGCCATCCGCAGATCGGAATCGATCTCGCCCCAGAATCGATCACACCCCTGTCGAAAATAATTCCCCTGATTGAACAAGGCGTATGGATTCGGATCGGACTGCGAAGCGAAACTGACGAGGGGCACATTCGCCCACGCGGCGGCAATCAGGTTGGGATGCCAAAGTGAGAGGAACACAGCGCAGATGCCACCCATCGAACCGCCCGCGACGTACACCTTGGTCGTGTCCACCGGGAAGTTGCGACGCGCCCACAGCAGCGTGAAAAGCACCCGCCGCGCAGTGTAGTCCTGCACCACGCCGTCAACGGGGACGATGTTCGAGTTGGACTCCGGGTTGTACTGCTCCGAGAAGCCGAACCAGAAATCGTAGGGATCCTGCACCGCAACCAGATCGTCCAACTTGAGCACATAGTCGCCCTCGCCGACGCAGCCGGGGGGATAGAAGCCCCCTCCGTACGCATGCGGCAGGAGCATGAGCGCGTGCTTGGAGTCGGGTGTGCCCAGATGGACGATGTGGTCGAACGCCTTGCTTCGCCGATTCGTCATGGCGGGGAAATACGGCGTTGCACGATTGGAGACCCACAGCGTATACACGGCGCCCGAACAGTTCCCTTCCTGCACCATGCGCTGAAAGACCGGGCGGGGTTCCGCGACGATCTCGGTGACGGGTTGTGCGAGGGAGTTCTGACCCAAGACGATCGTCCGGTCGGCGACGATCCCACTCTTCTGCACGGTCACTGCGAAGTAGCGCGCCCCATTCGCCACGGGGGTATCCACGAACATCCCCTGTGTGGGCCGCAGCGGGGCGGCGAGCGAATCCAGCACGTAGGCGGAAGTGATTCCACTCAGCGAAGTGAGGCGCTTGTCACACCAAGTCGAATCCCCGAGCGTCGCCACCACACGCCCCGGTGTGAGCATCGTCGAATCGAGAATGACGCTGGAAGAGCAGTAGACCTTGTAGATCCAGTCCGTGCCCGGCGGAACCGTCCAAGTGATGAACGTCTGGCCGTTGCGACACTGCGCGGACAGTCCCGTCACCGAAGCCGCGGTGACAGGTCTCGCGAGCATCGTGAGCAGCGAGAGGAACAGCAGCACTCGAACGGGGGAGCTCGTCTGCAATGGGACGCCTCGGGGGGCACGTTGCTGGGAACGGCACCGAGAATCTGGGCCGGGGGGATCTGGCGGGGCTGCACGAACGCGTCCGCCACGGGCACGAGCGCGTTATGTTAGCCGATTCGTGGTCGTGATAGTCAAGCAAACCTTGCGGTGTCAGAACATCATTGGACATGTTGGGTTGCTCGAATCCGGAGGCACACCCTAACTCCGTCTGGGGCGGTGAGTTTCCCCGAATCCGGCACGCCCATCCAGAAGCCGTTACTGCGTCCCGGATAGAGAGTCGCGACTGGACTCGCTACCCGGCGCACGGCTCCGGGCGCCCCGGAGACCGACCGTTCGGGTCCGGGTCGGGCACCCGCTCCTCGCTTCATGACGCATCCGGCCTACGCGCCTGGCATCGCCTTCTTGAGCGGCTTGAGCAGCACCAGTAGGACGAACGCCATGACCACGGCTGCCCCGGACAGCATCAGCCAGAACTGCGAGTGCGGCATGTCGTCCCAGAGCTGACCGATCTGCGTGAGCTTGTTGCCGATCGCGGTGGCGACGAACCACCCACCCATCATGATGCCTCGGAATCGACGCGGCGCGACTTTGGAGACCAACGCGAGTCCCATCGGCGAAAGCATCAGTTCGCCGAGCGTGAGCACGCCGTATGCCCCGAGCAACCAGAGGGGCGACACCTTGTAGTCATAGATCCCGCCCGGGCCGGCGTTCGCCTCACCACTGCGGGCTGCAAGGAAGAGAACGAAGAAAGCAGCCGAGGTCGCGAACATCCCGAACGCCATCTTGACCGGCGTTGAAGGCTCGCGGCCGCGCCGATCGAGCCAACTCCAAAGGGCGACGAGGGGGAACGTCAGCAACACCACCCACGCAGGGTTGATCGCGTTCGAGATGATGCCCGTCACCTTCCAGTCGGTGTTCTCGTTCGCCCAGTAGGTCATGGTCGACCCGTTCTGGTGGAACACCATCCAGAACACGATGACGATCAGGTAGATGACGATCAGCGCAGCGATCCGCTTCCAATCGGGCACGGCGTCGATCGCTTGCGGCACAACGGGTGCTGTGGCCACGGCCCGGCTCGCGCCCTGATCGGTGCCCAGGACATGTTTCTGGAAGCGCCACAGGATGAACAGCGAGATCGCCATCCCGCCCGCCGCGACGGCGAACGCTGGATGGAAGCCGAAACGCCCGCGCACGAACTCGGCCACCACGGGGGCAAGGAATGCGCCCACGTTGATGCCCATGTAGAAGATGTTGTAGGCACGATCCTTGAGGTGGCTGCCCTCGGGATAGAGGTTGCCGACCATCGCCGAGACATTCGGTTTGAAGAATCCGTTTCCGATCACGAGGCACGTGAGCGCGGCGTAAACCGCCATCATGGATGAGAACGACAGCAGCAGATGGCCCACCATGAAGAACACAGCGCCGATCATGACCGCGCGGCGATAGCCCAGCCCCCGGTCCGCGATCCAACCACCGATCAACGGGCTCGCATAGACGAACATCAGATAGTTCGCGTACAACCCCGTCGCTTGATCCGCTGTCCACGCGAACCCCTGCCCGCTCTGGTCGCGCAGGTAGAGCGTGAACATGGCGAGCATGGTGTAGAAGCTGAAGCGCTCCCACATCTCGGTGGCGAACAGCACGTACAGACCAGTGGGGTGCTTCTCGGCGCTGGCGGCAGTGGCACTCAAGTGGGGCTCCTCTCGCGATCCAAGGCCTTGACCGTGTCCGTGCTGGGGCGCAACCTCGTGGGGTGGTCGCGGTTCCCCCGTGGTCAAGGGCAGTCCAGCGGCAGAATACAGGGGCATCCCACATGTTCAAGCTCTCAGGTTGGACGCGATTCGCGCGCTCGGCGTCTGCGTTTATCGCACTCGTGATCGTCGCAGCCAGCGTGATGTTCACGAAAGTCCTCTGGCAGACCATGCGCCCCGATCGGCCGGCGCTGGAGATCACGGGTACCTGGTGGACTCCGCAGCCGCTGAAGTTCGGCGTGCGCTCGATCAGCGGCCGCGTCCTGAACAACTCCCAGCAGCTCTACTCCGATGTGCGGATCGAATTCGAACTTTTCGATTCACGCGGGATCCGACTGGGCACGCATGTGGTCACCGTGCATGACCTGCACGCAGACGAGGCCAGGGAGTTCGACACCTGGGCACTGGCGCAGCGGCCCACCCGCTATCGCATTCGTTCCGTTCGGGGCGTGTAGCGTCACCGCGCCCCCACGCTCGCACCCTCGAGAGGGCCACCCGAATGCATGTGCTAATCAGTTCGCTGCTTTTCTCGCTTCAGATCGCCGTCGCGTCATCCGCACCCGCCGCGACAGAGCTCACGCGACTACTCGACACGTTTCTCGCGGGCGCCTCCACCAACGATATCACGGTGCACGATCGCTTCTGGGCTGACGACCTCATCTACACGGGGTCCTTGGGACGACGCATCAGCAAGGCCGAACTGATGCGCGACGTGCGCTCGGCGCCAGCGCCGAAGCCGACGGACCCAAAGGTCGTGTATGGCTCGGAGGATGTGCGGATCCAGCAGTACGGCGATGCCGCGATCGTCGCTTTCCGCTTGGTTGCGACGCAGACCAACGGGGATAGCACCGAGGTCTCGAAGTACCTCAACACCGGGCTGTTCATTCTACGTAAAGGCGAGTGGCGCGTATCTGCTTGGCAGGCAACACGCATCCCCGCCAGCGCGCCATAGCGCGTCACGCCCAGGTCAATCCCGCTCCGACGAGCAACTCCGACGCCGCGCACGGCCCATTCCGGGGTATACCGTACAGGCAGGTAATCGGGTTCGGCCCAGGGCGACTCCCTACCCTCTCGGGCCCCCCGACACAGGAGGAGAACCATGCGCAAGCTCGCCGTTGTTGTTCTGTCCGCACTCACCGCTGCCCTTCTCGTCTCCACCGTCGTGTTCTACCGCAACTACCAGTCGACCACTGCAAGCCTCACCGAGCTTCAGGCATCCGAGGACAAGGCGCGCAGTCGCTACGGCGATGCGGTGAACGCCATCGCCGAGATCCAGGACAGTCTCGCCGCGGTCTCTCTGGGCGAGGACTCGATGAAGCTGTTCTCGGACAAGGCGCAGGGCGAACGGATGCTCTCCGAGAACCGGGGCGATGAAGCGCTGGCGCGGATCTCGCTGCTCAAGGCGGGCATCAGCCGCACCAAGGAGCGCATCGCGCACCTCGAGTCGAGCCTCAAGAAGACGGGCACGCAGGTCAACGGGCTCAATCGGATGATCGCGAGTCTCAAGAAGGGCGTGGCCGAGCGTGAGGCGCTCGTCGCCGACCTGTCTGGCCGTGTGGATCAGCTGACGACTCAGGTCACCGGGCTCACCGCGGAGGTCGCGGTCAATCAGGACTCCATTCGCTCGCAGCAGGTCGCGCTCGAGATGCGTCGTCGCGAGCTGGGCACGGTGTACTACGCCATCGGCTCCAAGAAAGCGCTCACCACTTCCGGGCTGATCGAGGCCAAGGGTGGCGTGCTCGGTATGGGCAAGACGATCAAGCCTTCTGGGCGCGTCGCACCGGAACTTTTCCAGGCACTCGACACCGATGCTCAGAGCGTCATCTTGATCCCCGCGGCGAAGGCCACGGTGATCAGCGCACAGCCGGCATCCAGCTATGAACTGACCACGGTGAACGGTCAGACCATGCTGCGGATCCTCGATGCTGCGCAGTTCCGAGCGGTGAAGCATGTTGTGATCATGACCGCTTGAGCCCAGACTTCTCACGCGAAAGCCCCCGCAGACCTGTTGGTCCGCGGGGGCTTTTTGCTTGGCTTCGATGGAACGGGACGCCTACTTGAAGCGCGTCTTGAGCGTGCCCCACGTGGTGGTGCTGACCGGCGTCGGGTTCACGGACTCGACCTGCGCAACCGCGTCGTCGAAATCACGATCCGACAGGTTCGAGGCATTCTCCTCGAACGCAAGCAACCAGGTTCCGGCGTTCACGCCAGTGCCGGCGTACGACAACACCTGCGCCTGAGCGCCCGGGTTGCGGACATCCTGCTGGTAGAACGTGCCGTTGGGACCCGAGATGTAGAACGCGAAGTTCGAAGCGTCGGCGCCCAAGTAGATGTTCGTGCTCTGCAGAGCGGCGCTCGCGTCGAACAGATTGACCACGACGCGGACTGGACCCGTGCGGAAACCCGCCGTCGCGAACCAACCCGGACCCGCGGCAGCCGGAAGGAGTTGGTAGAGCGCCGGCACGGCGGCACTTCCGTTGTAGATACCGATCGAGTTGGCGCCGGCATTGGCCGACTGCTCGATCAAGAGCGAGACGGCGGAGTTCGTCGAGGACGTGCGCGACCAGGACTGTGCGGCATCCTGCTGCGTGTTCACGTTGATCGACTCACCGATGCTGTTCAGATAGGTCTGCAGCCCACCACCCAACACCGGAATCTGGGGCACGCGCAGCGCAGCTGAGGAGACGGAAGCGGTCGCGACGAGCGTCACGAGGGCGACCAGCAATACGATCGAGCGAGTAGCGATACGGTTCACGACATGCCCTCCTACGATGGGATGATGACCAGTGGGGGCCAGCCAGAACTCATGCAGGCTTGGCGCACCCCGGCAGATTGCCTGACTTGCCTTGGAATGGGAAGCGAAATCGGGGTTTGCCTGCCCGCCGAGCATGAATCCCAAGGTGTTGAGGTAGCTGGAAGATAGTTCAGCAGGACTGATCGAGGCCTCAACTCCCTCGATAAGTCGAATATCCATAGGGACTCAGCAGCAGTGGTACATGGTGGTGCTGGGCCGGGTCGAAGACCTCGAACTCGAGGCAAGCGCGCGGGAAGAACCCCCGCGCCCCCCCCTTGGCGAAGTAACCCGATAGCACGAACGTGAGCCGGTGCACCCCGGCTGAGAGCGCAGCCCCATGAGGATGGAAATCCCGGACCCGGCCATCCTCATCGGTGTGGCGGGCGGCGAGTTCGCGCCAGCTCCCGTCCGGTTCCTGATGCTCCAATGTCACGGGGATCCCGGCCGCCGGGCGACCCAGGGCCAGATCGAGCACGTGCGTGGTGATGGCGCTCATGGGGAGACCTCCAGGAGTTTGTCGAGTCGCAGGTGGGTGATCTTGAGTTGCTCGGCTGCGGCGTTGCGCAGCTCGAGGCCGGGT
>Ga0163144_10007078_pt1 | contig 24629 bp, 16 predicted proteins | sample OliLak19BULKMAT1_FD_123175 | JGI IMG/M metagenome (GOLD analysis project Ga0163144, IMG submission 123175) | Freshwater microbial mat bacterial communities from Lake Vanda, McMurdo Dry Valleys, Antarctica - Oligotrophic Lake LV.19.BULKMAT1 | ecosystem: Environmental > Aquatic > Freshwater >... | reverse complement strand
TCATGTAATCACGATCCAGTTCGCCCTGCATGAACAGGACGTCCTGAACGTCGATTTCATCGCGTGGCCTCCCGGAAAGCACTTTCAGGATAATCAGGTCTTCCGGCGACACGACGGCCACTTTGAGATTCTCGTCGACTTCCGCGTGCTGGCGGCGCGAAAGTACAGTTTGCAGATAGGCCGATTCGGCAAGAAAAATATCGATATCAACAGATCGGTCACTGATCGCAACGCCAAACTTCACAATCGGCATACCTCCGACGGCATCCACCCAACCCCCTCGATACGCAGATGGAACAACATATCCCAGTTCTTCCGCTGCTTCGAAGAGTTCGGGTAAGGCGCCTCGCTCAACGCCAAGGGCAAAGTCAACATCCCAGGTCGGCCGTGGTATCCCATGGGCTCGCGCTGCCAGGCCACCGAGCACTGCATACGACAGCCCGCGAGAGTCAAACAGTGTTACAAAATCCTTTATCGCTTGAATCAGGCTGGCATTCATGTGCTTCGCTCCGGGCGAGTCCCTTCAGAATGTTGTCTACGCGATGACGATTTTCCCGATCGAGGAGTTCAAATCGTCGACCTACAACTTCCGCCTTTCCATAGAGAAGAAACGGTTCATTTTCTTCAATGGAACGAAACGTCAGGCGTAACCGTTCTCCGATTGTCATCCGGCGGTATCGTTCGAGAGTTTCTTTGCTGAGCATGTGACTATCCCAGAGTGAATTCAGGCAACCGCACAATTTCGCCGCCTTTGAGCGCTGATTCATGCGCACAGATGCCGACGCAGGTCCAGTTGGCACTCGTGACGGCATTCGGTCGAGGGTCACGGCCTTCAATCAGTGCGCTCAGGAACTCATGGACCAGGTGAGGATGCGAACCGCCGTGGCCGCCGCCCTGAAGAAATGACAGATGGCCGGCATCATGGATTTCTGCAGGCAGGGTGAATCGACGAATCGGTTCCGGCAGCAAATGAGCATAGTCCGGAATCGTGATCTTCTCAGGGATTTCAGGCTCCGGTTTTTTTGCGGTATGGATCACGTGGGGTTCATGTTCCACAAGAGTCCACTCGAAACTCTTTTTCGTCCCATACACGTCAAAGCTCTCCCGGTACTGACGAGCGACGTCGTACAGACATCGCCACAGGTGAGCCGTCACATCCGAATTGCGGATCTTCATGTGACACGATTCGACGGCAAATCTGTTGCCCGACTTCTTCGCAATGTCGTCTCGGACCGTGCCCGAACCAAAGCAACTCACGTACTCTGCCAGTCCGTCGACAAGTCCCAGGCACGGGCTGACGACATGCGTCGCATAGTGCATCGGAATCATCTTTTCCCAGTAGCTCGGCCAGCCGTCCATGTCCTGAGGATGTGACGCAGCGAGGTGCTGGATTTTTCCCAGCTCACCCTTTGTGTACATCTCTTTGATGAACAGGAACTCGCGGCTGTACACGACGGTTTCCGCCATCATGTATTTCAGTCCGGTTGATTTGACCTTCTGGACGACTTGCCGGCATTCGTCAATGGTTGTTGCCATCGGCACGGTACACATGACGTGTTTGCCGGCGTCCAGAGCCTTGAGCGACATCCAGGCATGATCCGGGATCGGGCTGTTGATGTGGACGAAGTCGATGCTCTTGTCCGCGAGAACTTCGTCGTAATTCGTGTATCGCTTCTCAATCCCGAATTGATCGCCGCACTTTTTCAGTTCCGCCGGATCACGTCGGCAGATCGCTGCGACATTGGCGTTCGGGTGAGCCTGATAAATCGAAATGAACTCCGCCCCGAATCCCAGCCCGATCATCGCCACATTGAACTGCTTCGCCATTGCGTGCCCCTTGTTAACAGACTTTGCCGTATCAATACCGTCCCGGATTTCCGCCCGCGGTCTGAAAAACGAACTGTGTCCGGGACGGAATTAAACTTCAACCGTTCAACACCACTGCCGTCAACGAATGACAACAAACCGGACGCGTCAGCAAGTCGCAGCACAAGGGACCGAGTGTCGTGCTGTTTTTTTTGTTTATTGAGTCACGTCGCCCCATTCGGTGGAGAGGGATTGTTTTTCTCAGTCCCCTCTCCCCCGTTTCGGGTGAGAGGGCCACGGTGAGGGCGCTTCTTTCTGTTTCCCTTACTTTTGAACGGCAACCCCGTCATCTCCCGGCGCGCCGGGATCGGCCACCTTATCCCCCTCGAGGGGGAGAAGGGACGTGATGTAACCCGCAGCGACCGCGAGGCGCGAGAAATTCTCAGCCACTTTGTTTGCGATGCGTCCTCGGAGTTGCGCTCGTCGGGAGTGCTCACCTCACCACGCTCGCTGCGCACTGCGTTACGGCAGCTACGGTCGGGGCAATAGACTTTTTGGGGCGACTTTTTGGGGCCATCCAAAAGGAGATGCCAGTTTCGGATCGTCGCCCTCGGTCGCAGACCCCAACAGGGTGTCACAACACAGCCTGGGGTTGACTGGGCCACAACTTCCCGGCGTCAAGACCGGTGTGACGGAAAGTTCCGGCTGCTATGATGGGTCTCTGGACTGGTGAAGGCGAAAGTGAAGTGGGTCGGCGAAAAGTCGGTTTGGGAATAATGTGATGTTAGAGATCCCTGTTTCGTTTCCTTCCGAGCATGAGCGGCTGCGTCGGGCGATCGAAGCGGATCGCGGGTTGAGTTTTCGAGAACGAATTCAGGCGATTGACGGATTGTGGAACACTGTCGATTTGTTCGTATCGGCCGCGGACCCTCTTCCCGCACGGGATCGTCTGCGGCAACAACGCGAGGAAGAAAGCCATAGGTGTTTTCGTGAGTTCATCGAGCGACAACTGGCCTGCCAGCCGATCTGTGGCCGAGCGGCTGACTGACGCCGTCACATCGTTGGCCAGACTGTTTCAGCAGCAGCAAGTCAAGTATGCGTTGATTGGCGGTCTGAGTGTCGCATTTCGCGGACACAAGCGGGCCACAGAAGATGTCGATTTCCTGTTGCACGTCCCGGCGTTGAAGTTGCCCGGACTGATCGAGTCGATGATCGGTGCCGGTTGTGCGGTCGAGCTGTTTGAGGCGATCCGGCAATGGAGCGCTCACGGCATGCTGGTCGTGCGCTGGCCCAATGGAGTTCAAATCGATTTGCTGAAGCCGGTCATTCCGGTCTTTGATCGCATCCTGGACCGGGCGCGCGATGAAGCTTTCGGCAATCAATCGCTTCGCGTCGTCGATTCGGAGGGACTGCTGCTGCTCAAACTGATCGCGTTCCGCCCACTCGATCAGGAGGACATTCGAGGCATCCTGCTGGCCAATGTTGGACAGCTCGACCTGGACTGGGTTCGCACTGAAGCGGGACTCGCCGGACTGGATGAACAACGGCTGGCAGCATTCGAAGTGTTCGTCCGTGAGTACTACGTTTGACCTGTCATCAACCGCTTTCTGCCTGCGACCATTCGCTGACCGAGTCTTTCAATACGGAGTTCCGGGGCGGAGTGTTCAGACCATTGCAGTCAACTTGCGCAGTATCGTCAAAGTCTCCGACGCAGTGACCTGTGCCAGCGTCTCAAATCGAATGCGAATGGCTTCACGGCCGTTACGAGTCGATTCAATGTCCTGAAACGCGCCGACGGAAGCGACCGCTCCTTTCGTCACAACTCCCTCGGGGCAGAACGCCACAAAGTCGATCCCATCGGAACGCTTCGTGTGCAGTTCTGCGACCAGGGCACCGTCTGACCTGCGTGTCCAGTTGATCTTGCTGCGGACGCCGAAGTCGACATCGAAGGGTGACAGCAGGGATTCCAACAGAGGAAGCAGTGTCTCAAGAGCTTCAAACTCCCACGCCACGCGACCGGACGCGGGCAAACCTTTTTTCATTGAGTGCCATTTCCGTCCAAGTTGTTTCCAGGGCATCAGATCTTCGGGATTCGCTGCTTCCCGAGTCGACTGGCCAAGATAAGATTTCAGAGCCTGCTTCAGAAACTTCCGAAATGCAGCGTTATCGATCTCTGCCTTCTTCCAGACCTTGACCGTGACTTCCTGCCAGGCCGTTTTGAGGTTTCGTACCTTGACTCGCGGTTCGCGACTGTACGCCTGCACCTCCTCCAAATCATCCAGGGGCTTGAGCCCGAGGCCTGCGTCGAGGTCCGCCTCCACAAATTCGTTCTTCTTTACTCGAAAGCACAGCACCAGCAGCCATTCCCCACCGCTTCGAGCATGGAGGAACCAGCCGAGCCCTTTGGCAGCGCGAACTTCAATGGTGGCTCGGTCGTTCCAGTTGGTTGGGGCAAGCCCATCGCTTTCTTCGAGCAACTCGACGACGTACTTCAGAGCTTGTCCGTCCCAGCGACACGGCTGACCGGTGTGCGCGATGCGGTCGTGAATATGCCATTTCGGGCCATCGACTTCCCACGGCAGTTTTGCCGACCGTCCGAGTTCTTCGATGCTGACATCGCCGTGTCGTTTTGCGGAAACCGTTGCGGTGTCGAATATCACAATCTCACCACGGGAAGATTCTGCAAGCACAGGTGCGAGCAGTTCGCCCGTCCAGGAACGGGGAAGTATTGCACCGGTGTTACGATTGGCTGCCTCGGTGGGCTGACGCCCACCGCTCGCCTCGGCCGCGGCTTTCCGCTTTCCGCTTTCCGCTTTCGCCGGGACCTCGGAGGGCTGACGCGCACCGCTCGCCTGGGTTGTGGCGTACGCCACAACATCTTCGGGCGTTCCCTCGACAACGATCCGTCCGCCGCCCGCGCCGGCTTCGGGGCCGAGATCGATGATCCAGTCGGCCGTCTTGATCACGTCGAGGTTGTGCTCGATCACGACGACCGTATTGCCTTGTTCGATGAGGCTGTTGAGCACGCTCAGCAGCTTCAGAATATCGTCGAAGTGCAGGCCGGTCGTCGGTTCATCCAGCAGATACAGTGTGCGGCCTCGATTCGGTCGACAAAGTTCCGCCGCCAGCTTAATCCGCTGCGCTTCACCGCCGCTGAGTGTCGGGGCGGATTGTCCGAGCGTCAGATAATCCAGACCGATCGCTGCCAGAGTCGCCAGCGGACCGCGAATCTTCGGCACGTTGCTGAACAGGTCCAGTGCCCTGCTGATCGGCATCTCAAGCACATCTGCAATGCTGCAGTCGTTGAATTTGACCGTCAGTGTTTCCCCGTTAAACCGGCGACCTCGGCAGGTCGGACACTCAACCCACACATCAGGCAGAAAGTGCATTTCAATCTTCTTCTGTCCCATGCCCTCGCAGTCTTCGCACCGTCCACCCGCTCGGTTGAAGCTGAATCGTCCCGGTCGATAGCCGCGAACTTTCGCTTCCGGCATCCGGCAGAACAATTCTCGTATTTCGTCAAACATGCCGGTGTAGGTCGCAGGATTTGACGCTGGAGTTGTCCCGATCGGATTCTGATCGACGAGCACGATCTTGCTGAGATGCTCCACTCCCTTGAGTTCACGAAACGCCCCAGGAGCTTCCGCCTGAACATTCAATCGTCGCGCCACCGCGCGAGCCAGTGTGTTCATCAGCAAAGAACTCTTACCCGAACCACTGACGCCTGTAATACAGGTCAACGTCTTCAGCGGAATCCGCAGATCCACATTCCGCAGGTTGTGCTGTGACGCACCCAGCAATTCAAGCCAGTCAAGCTTTTCTGCCGAGTGCGCACTCGAGGTGCCGGAACCACCTTCGATTGTCCCTTCTCCCCCGGGATCGGGGGAGAAGGTGGCCGAAGGCCGGATGAGGGGGCTTGACGCCGCCGGTTGCTTTTTCCTGCCGCGGGCAACCCCCTCACCCTGACCCGCTCGCCCTGAAATGGGGAGAGGGGACAATCCATGTCGGGCTTTTCCCGCTGTCCCGGACGTCTGACGCCCACTGCTCGCCGGGATGCGCCTCGTCGCCGGCACCGGGATACACTTTTCACCGCTGAGATATCCGCCGGTCAGCGATGTTTTCCACTGTTTCCGCACTTCCGCCGGAGTCCCCTGCGCCACGATGGTGCCGCCCAGCCGACCGGCGCCAGGACCAAAGTCGTACAACCGATCAGCCGCATCAAGAACCTCTCGATCATGCTCAACCAGCAACACGGTGTTCCCAAGATCCCGAAGTCGCTTGAGTGCGGTGATCAGCCGACCGTTGTCGCGCGGGTGCAAGCCGATCGTGGGTTCATCGAGCACATACAGGACACCGGTCAGTGATCGCCCTGCCTGTCCCGCGAGTCTGATGCGCTGCGATTCACCGCCAGACAGAGTCGGCATGCCCCGATCGAGTGTCAGGTACTCCAGCCCGACTTCGATCAGGAAGTTCAGTCGATGAGTCGCCTCGTTTAGAAGGTCCCCGGCGATCTTTTTCTCCGGCTTGGACAGTTTTAGGCCCTGGAGAAATGCCAGCGATTCTGACAACGGCATCCGGCACAGCTGCGGAAGTGTCACGGTCCGAAGTCTGACCGACGACGCTTCCGCTTCCAGCCGGCTGCCACTGCACATTGAACAGTCTCGCTCCCCCGCCATTTCGATCAGCGACTTGCGGTGCGAGAAGGAGAGTCGCGATGCCGCTTCGATGGCCGGGTACAGGCCTTTGTAACGAAAGCGGAAGCTACTGTAGTCCCGCCGCTCCGCCGGCGGGGACGTGCCTGCCGCTCCGGCTTTCCGCTTTCCGCTTTCCGCTTTCCCCTGTGCCTCGGAGGGCTGACGCCCCCCGCTCGCCGGAAAGCAATCAATCCATCGTTCGTCGTCGCCATAGAGAACCAGCCGCTGCTGCGGCGGCGTCAACAGATACCACGGTCGATCGAGAGGCAGTTCGAACGTCGCTGACATCGCATCCAGCATCATCCGGAACGGAACGTTGGTCTTCGGGTCCGGCCAGGCACCGATCGCACCGTCCAGCAAACTGCGTTCGGGACTTGTCACCAGCAGCGACTGATTTGCCCCGAATTCAGTCCCGAGACCTTCGCATGCATGACACCAGCCAAGCGGGCTGTTGAAAGAAAACTTCTGCGGTGTCTGGCGTTCAAACGACCTCTGACACTGACGACAGGACAGGTGCAGGCTGAATCGATGAGTCACCCAACTCGGTTCCTCGTTCGCAGCATCGGCCACGGCGACATGAATGATCCCTTTGCCAAGATCCAGCGCCAGCTCGATCGAATCTGCGATCCGACCTCGCTGTTTCGCGTCAACCGTAATCCGATCCACGACGATTGTGACATCATGTTTTCGGCGATGATCAATCTCCGGAACTGCTTCGATCGGGTACGTCGTCCCGTCAACGCGCACCCGCGCGAAGCCGCCGCCGCGCAGACGATCCCACACTTTCGTAAAGGGCGTCGATCGATCAACATCGACCGGCGCGAGCAGCAGCAGTTTTGCGCCGGAACCCAGATTCAGGACGCCGTCCACAATCTGATCGGTCGTCTGCTGCACGGCGGGTATATGACACGTCGGACAATGCATCTCACCGAGCCGCGCGAACAGGACTCGCAGATAGTCATAGACTTCGGTCACCGTGCCGACGGTTGATCGCGGCGTTGAGCCGACTGTTTTCTGTTCGATCGCGATCGCCGGGCTGAGTCCCTGAATGCTGTCGACTCTGGGCTTCGGCATTTGCCCGAGAAACTGCCTGGCATACGACGACAGGCTTTCGACATACCGTCGCTGGCCTTCGGCATAGAGCGTGTCCATTGCCAGCGATGTTTTGCCGCTGCCACTGGGACCACAGAAGACACTCATCTGTTCGCGGGGCACTTCCAGATTGATGTGCTGCAGATTGTGCTGCCGGGCACCCGTGATGCGAATCTTCTGGCTCAGAATGAATGGATCCGCCTTAGAAGCCCGGCTGCTCAGGGAAGCCGGGCTTCTGGCTTTCTTGAACTTGATCCCTGGCAAAACTGCTCGCAAGGCAACGCCCGTATGCGAGTCGTCACAGGCGGCCACATCTTCCGGAGTCCCCTCAACAACGATTCGACCTCCGCCCGCTCCGCCTTCCGGCCCGATATCAATCAGCCAGTCGGCTGTCTTAATGACATCCAGATTGTGTTCGATCACGATGACCGTATTGCCGTTGTCAACGAATCCCTGGAGCACTTCGATCAGCTTTTTCACGTCCGCGAAATGCAGCCCCGTCGTGGGCTCATCGAGCAGATAGAGTGTCTTTCCGGTCGACCGTTTGCCAAGCTCCCGCGCCAGTTTCACCCGCTGGGCTTCGCCGCCGGAGAGTGTCGGCGACGCCTGACCGAGCTGCATGTAGTCGAGCCCGACTGCAGACAGTGTCTGCAGAAGCTGCCTGATCTTCGGAAAACTTTCGAAGAGCGTCAGCGCATCGCGGATCTCCAGATTCAGCACATCGGCGATGCTCTTGTCTCGGAACTTCACTTCCAGAGTCTCATGGCTGAATCGTCGGCCTTCGCACACGTGACATGGAATCCAGATGTCCGCCAGGAAGTCCATTTCCAGCTTCGTGGCCCCATGACCTTCGCAGGCTTCGCACCGCCCGTCAGCCACGTTGAAACTAAACCGCCCCTCTTTGTAACCTCGCATTTTCGACTGCGGCAGCTGCGTAAACAGTTTGCGGATCTCGTCGAAGACTTTGACATACGTCGCCGGATTCGAACGCGGTGTCCGACCGATCGGTGACTGGTCGATGTCGATTCCTTTGTCGATCAGATCCAGTCCTGAGATCTTCTGATGCTTCCCAGGATCGCCGACACCCTTGTTGAGTTCTCGGTTAACGACAGGCCACAGAATGTCGTTCACGAGCGAACTCTTCCCAGAGCCGCTGACGCCCGTAACACCGATCAACCTCCCAAGCGGAAACTTCACCGTCACATTCTTAAGATTGTTGTGAGTGGCTTTGTGGATGACGATCGAGCCTCGATCCGGACTCCGGCGAGTCTTCGGGATCTCAATCTTCTGCCGGCCTGACAGGAACTGCCCCGTCACGCTGCGTTCGCACTTCAACATGTCGTCTACAGAGCCCTCAACGACGACTTCTCCGCCGAGCACGCCAGGTCCCGGCCCGAAATCAACGACATGATCGGCCGCACGCATCGTGTCCTCATCATGCTCGACGACGATCACTGTGTTGCCCTGATCGCGAAGTCGCTGCAGACTCTCCAGCAGCATTGTGTTGTCGCGCGGGTGCAGTCCGATCGACGGTTCGTCAAGAATGTAGACGACTCCGACAAGCCCGCAGCCGATCTGTCCGGCCAGTCGGATACGTTGCGATTCTCCGCCGGAGAGAGTCGGTGCCGACCGATCGAGCGTCAGATAATTCAGTCCGCACTGCATCAGAAATCCAAGCCGTCCACGGATCTCCTTCAGTGCTTCCTCAGCGATGAACTGCAGAGTCGCATCCAGTTCCAGTGAGTCAAAGAATTCAGCCGACTCTTCAATCGACAACGCGCAGACCTGAGGCAGGCTCAGTTCGATCGGCAGGCCACGCTTCCTGTAGCGAGAACTGGTCGTACGCAGTCGCACGTTTCGCCCCTGACGGTTGAGTCGTTCCCCGTGACAGGCAGGACAAGGCGCGACTTCCATGAACTTCTCAAGCTGCCGGCGACGCATGGGATTGACCGCCGTGCGGAAACTCTCCAGCAGTCGATTGACCCAGCCTTCCCACTTGCCACCGTGCTTCCATGATCCGCCGCGGGTTCGCCATGTGAACGTGATATGTCGTTCGCCGGTGCCGTACAGCCAAAGTTGCTTCGCGGGCTCCGGGATGTCCTTCCATTTCATCTTCAGGAGCGAGTCGATCAGCAGTCCGCAGTCCGTTTCGATCGCATTCGCAGCTCCGACAAGAATGTGCCGAGGCCAGCGCCCGATTTTCGTCCATGCAGGTAACAGCAGCGTCGCTCCTTTCTGGATCGACTTGTTCTCGTCGACGATCAGATGATGCATCGGAAAGCCGTGACTCATGCCGAGGCCGTGGCAATCCATACACATGCCGATCGGACTGTTGAAGCTGAACAGCTGCGGACTTGGCGGTTCGTAGCTCATCCCGCTTTCGGAACAGGCATAATGCGCACTGTAAAGACGGTCCTGCGTTCGAAGGGTGGGACCAGCGACCGACACGCCGCGCCGGCCCACCGTTTCGAAGTCGGGGAGTGATTCCGCGACCATCAGTTCATCATCGAGGTCATCGGTGGGCCGTCGTCGCGTTGCTCCTTGTCCCGTCCGACCGGTATCGCTCTCTTGTGATTCCTCGGCTTTCCGCTTTCGGCTTTCCGCTTTCGCCCCAACCTCGGAGGGCTGACGCCCGCCGCTCGCCGGAGAATCATCGACACTGCAGATCAGTCGCCCGTCAGCCAGCTTCAGCGCCTGCTCCACGGCTTCCGCGACGCGAGTCCGTTGATTGCCGCCGGCTACGAGCCGATCGATCACGACTTCAATGTTGTGCTTGTGGTGCTTGCGAAGGACGGGAGCGTCGCTGAGATTGATGATCTCGCCATCGATACGGGCTCGCAGGTAACCGCGTTTCAGCAAGTCTTCGAAGAGGTCGCGGAACTCCCCCTTCTGATTCTGGACAACCGGGGCCAGGATCTGAAACTTCGTTCCCGCGGACTGACTAAGCAAACTGTCAATAATCTGATCGGTCGACTGAGCCGTGATTGGTTTGCCGGAAACGTAGCAATATCCCTGACCGACCCGCGCGTAGAGAACTCGCAGATAGTCAAAGATTTCCGTAATCGTGCCGACCGTGCTGCGGGGATTCCGGCTGGTGGATTTCTGCTGGATCGAAATCGATGGAGCGAGTCCCGTGATCGAATCGACGTCGGGCTTCGGCATCTGACCGAGAAACTGCCGCGCGTATGTCGAGAGCGATTCAACGTACCGCCGCTGACCTTCAGCGTACAGCGTGTCAAAAGCCAGGGAACTCTTGCCCGAACCGCTGACGCCGGTCATCACAATCAATTTGTTGCGAGGCAGCGACAGGCTGACGTTGCGCAGATTGTGCTCGCGAGCGCCCCGAATGACGATGTCCGAACTTGCCATGAAACCCGATCACTGTGCACAGCCGCAGAAGATGAAATCCCGGTGGGTCGCGGATTATAGGATTGCACCTCACTCGTTCCCAGGCTCCGCCTGGGAACGCACATCCCGGACGCGCTGCTTCCCAGTGGGATCATCGCTTGTGCTCATGCTCAGCCTTACGGGCGAAGCGGAGCTTCGGGGACGCGCGTTCCCAAGCCGGAGCCTGGGAACGAGCTACCGTCCGCCACAATTTCTCTCGGTTCCACTGCGCGATGTTCTTCCACTGACCGGTAACAGGCATCCACCAGCGCCATGGTCAGCAGATTTTGGCGCCCTGAAATACTCGGCGATCGTGCTTCTTCCAGGGCACACAACAGTTCGGCCATCGGGCCGATGAATGCGTCCGGAAACCACACGCTGTCCCACTTCGGAGAATGCCACAGGCCGTTGTCGTCGCGAGTCGAGTATTCCAGAGTGCTGGGAACCCGCGCCGGATAGCCGGGCCAGCCAATGGTGCCGCGAGCGATCCCGTCGGTCCCTTCGACTCGCCACTTGATACCGATATCCGCCGCACTGCCTTCTCGAGCCGGGCCGCACCAGACGTCATCCCACGAAGACGCTCGGACGTTGTCCGGAAATTCCAGAATGTAAAGTGCGATTCCATCCCGGTGAGTAAAGTTCTGAGCCGTCCGCGGGTCCGGAGCAACGCTCGCGAAGACTCGATCCGGATCGCCCAGCCAGTAACGGAGCGTGTCCAGATGATGAATACTCATGATTCGCAGAGTGACCCAGCCCTGACGTTCCTGCCACGGCATCCAGTGCGGAATGGCACGCATGTCGATCGTCGCCAAGACTGGTTTTCCGAGTACCCCGCTCTCGAGCAGCGTCTTGCAGGCACGCACTGACTGATCAAACCGCATGTTCTGATTCACCGCCAGGACCACACCCGCATCTTCGCACAATCGTACAAGTTCCAGCGCTTCGCGATAGTCCACACCCAGCGGCTTTTGCGCCAGAATCGCCTTGAGGTGATGTGGCGCCGCAAGCGCCTGTCGGATCACATCGGCCTGACAATCCGGAGGCACCGCGACATCCAGCACGCGCACATCAGATCGTCGCACGATCTCTTCAACCGAGTCTGCCACATTCGCGATTCCGTGTCGCGCCGCGACCGACTCCGCAGTCGCACGAGTCCTGGACGTGATCACGACCGGATTGAGTCCATGCTCGCGATAAGCGACAAGATGGCAATCCGCCATGATGAAGCCCGCCCCCACGCAGCCGATTCCGATGGAACGGTCCACCGGCATTCGAGATTCAATCGACGCCAGCAGCATGGCATCGGTGACAGATCTGGTGACCGCTGTCATGGCAAAAGACTCGCTAAGAGTGAATGGTTGCTGTGTGTATCGGCCGCAACGCGCCAGTGTCCGGTTTCTTCAATACTTCCAGGAAACGGATTCAGCGGTCAGATGACAGCCTGAATTCTCTCCAGGGCTTCTTCCACATTCTGCCGACTGTTGAAAGCGCTCAGACGAAAATAGCCTTCTCCGGCGGCACCGAACCCGCTGCCTGGGGTGCCGACCAGATGAGCTTTGGACAGCAGCCTGTCGAAGAAGTCCCAGCTGCTCAGGTTGTTCGGTGTTTTCAGCCAGACATACGGTGCGTTGACACCGCCGAAGACTTTCATGCCGGCCCGCTGCAGGCCCTCGCGCAGCAACTTTGCGTTTGTCATGTAGAAGTCGATCAGACCTCGCATCTGCGCCCGTCCATCATCCGTGTAGGCAGCCGCGGCACCCCGCTGCACGACGTAGGAAGCACCGTTGAACTTCGTCGACTGCCGACGATTCCACAATTGATGCAGTGACACGGTTTCACCGGTCGGAGTTGTCCCCGTCAGCTGCTTCGGGACGACCGTCAGGCCGCAGCGAACACCGGTAAAGCCGATGCTCTTGCTGAAGCTGCGAAACTCGATCGCGACGTCTTTCGCTCCGTCGATCTCATAAATACTGTGAGGAATCGAAGGATCGGAAATGTAGGCTTCGTAGGCCGCATCGAAGAGAATCAGCGAGTGGTGCGCACGGGCGTAATCAACCCATTGTTTCAGCGTCTCACGAGTTGCCACGGTTCCCGTCGGGTTATTGGGATAGCACAGATAGATCAGGTCAACATGTTCCGACGGCAGGTCCGGCACGAAGTTGTTGGCTTCATTTCCAGGCAGATACACCAGCCCCTCAAAGCGTCCGCTGGTGTCAGCCGGACCGGTTCGGCCGGCCATCACGTTGGTGTCAACGTAGACTGGATACACGGGATCAGAAATGGCGATGCGGTTACCGTCACCAAGGATGTCAAGAATATTGCCACTGTCACATTTCGAACCGTCGGAAATAAAGATTTCGTCCGGGGAAACATCGACTCCCCGTGCGGCAAAGTCGTGCTGTGCAATGGGCTCTCGCAGAAAAGCATAACCCTGTTCCGGGCCATACCCCTTGAACGTTTCGCGCCGCGCCATGTCGTCGACAGCACCGTGCATCGCCTGAATAATCGCGGGCGGCAGCGGTTCCGTCACATCGCCAATACCCAGGCGGATGATTTTGGCCTGAGGATTGGCCTGCGCGAATGCGGTCACGCGCCGCCCGATTTCCGGGAACAGGTAGCCGGCTTTGAGTTTCAGGTAGTGATGATTGATGTGGACCATGTGGTACTCGTCGTTCAGGCGGTTAGCCTGAGGACTCCAATGAAAACGAAACAGGCGAGACTGTTCGAAGGTTGTCGACAGGCGGCGAGTTGTGGCGATTCCCTGCTGCTTTTTCAATCGCGACACCCGGCTTGTTCGGATTCATGCCGCTCCAACCCGAAGCGTCAGCGAGGAAACACGGACAAAACGATTCGCCTCGCTGGCGCTTCACAATGGTGCTGCTGGCTCGATCGGAGACCAGCTGGCACCTGAACTGTTTCGCTCCTCGACAGCCCGACACAAACGCGATATGAACCCCGCAAGACGAGTTCGAAGCGATTGAATTCAATCCTGAAACCAGAATCCTGCTCATGCCCATCCAGCATCTCAACCAGCGATCTGCTCATCTGACGGCTTTCGCCGGCTCTCGCAGCGAGAGTCTGCGGATCAAGTGCCATGACATGCACGGCACGATCGTCCTGGATTTCGGTGTCGAAGCCGAAGGAGGACTGGAGGCAGGACTGCTCCTCGCCCGGATCTGCTTGTCCGGCATGGCCGAAGTGAATCTCGTGCCGCAGGATTCGGGGCTCGCGAATGTGCCTCAGGTCTTTGTCCGAACGGATCATCCGGTCGAAGCGTGTCTGATGAGCCAGTATGCGGGGTGGAAGGTTGCGACCGACGACTATTTTGCGATGGGTTCCGGCCCCATGCGTGCCGTGGCCAGAAAAGAGGATCTGTTCGAAAATCTGCCGACAACGGAAGACTGTCGGGTCGCCGTCGGAGTGCTGGAATCCGGCAGTCTGCCGACGGAATCCGCTGTCGCGGCTATTCGGACAGCACTGCCGGAAGACTGCCGATTGACGTTGGCGGTGGCCCCCACGGCGTCACAGGCTGGGACGATTCAAGTGGTCGCAAGGTCGGTGGAAACGTGTCTTCACAAATTGCATATTCTGAAATTCCCGCTGACGTCGATTATCAGCGGTACCGGCGTCGCACCACTGCCTCCGGTGGCAAAGAATGATCTCAAGGGCATCGGCCGGACAAATGATGCAATCCTCTACGGAGCCACAGTCAACCTCTGGGTCCGTTGCGAAGACGCTGAGATCAACGCAATCGGCCCGAATGTTCCGTCCAACTCTTCGATCGCACACGGTCAAACGTTTCTGTCGCTGTTCAAAGCGGCAAACCATGACTTCTATGCGATGGACGCGGCCCTGTTCAGTCCGGCAGTGGTCATTTTCCACAACCTGAAATCCGGGCGATCGTTCTCATTCGGCCAACTGATGCCCGAACTACTGCGTGAATCGTTCGGCGCCGAATCGTAGGTTATGCTTCGGCATCACTGAACAAGCAGGATCGGCATTCCTGCCTCGTCTCAAAGCGACACGGCGCGAGCCGTCCGGCGTTTGTTCCACGCGCTTCCTCCGACAAACAGACAGCGGGTGCCGGCGCGCCGGCACTCCGCTTCAATGACCGAGCCAATGCCATCGGGCGAGCCCCCGGCGATTAATCCGGCAGCGGTTGCCCGCGTGTCTCCGGGCCCAGCCAGATGATAAAGAGGCCGATCAGATAGATCCCGGCCATCAGGGATCCGGCCTTTGGAAAGCTGTCATTGAAAAACGTCATCAGACTGGCTGTCTGTAGTCCTCCGATAGCGGCAATGATGCGTCCAAAGTTGAAGGAGAATCCCTGACCCGTCGCTCGGACCGCAGTCGGGAACAGTTCCGGAAAATACAAGGGAAAGAAACCATAGAATGATGCGGTCACTCCGCCGGCGACCACCGCAGACACAAGGAAGGCCGGTCCGAATGAAGTATTGTACTGATAGAAGTACAATGCCGACGCGATTGAGCCAACACACATGACGAAGTAGGTGATTCGACGACCGTACCTGCCCGCCGCCATTGCCGCAACGATCGTCGCGACGATGGCTCCGCACGCTGTCGCAGCCTGAGTCTTCTCCTTCGCGAAGTACTTGATCTCCGCTGTGTCAGGTTGCAGCTGAGCCGCCCAGCGCGGTGCCCACTGAATTGATCCCCAGGTCCCCAACAGTGCCACGCCCGCCAGACTTGCTCCCAGCAGCATCCGGCCAAGAATCTGTGACTTCCTGGCCGCAGAAATCGAACCAGCCTCGATCGCGCGGTTGAGATACTGGCGAACCGGGTACAGGAATCCAAGCAGTGACACTGCAAGGCCGACGATCGTGACCGCGACGGCAGCGGCAAACGGCAGGCTCTTCGCTGCCGGCGACCAGGCCCAGATGATTCCGATCGCAGCCAGACAGCCGATCAGAACTCCAACGAGATCCACGTTGTTCCAGTGCGAAGTCTTACCACTGGCGCGCTCAGCTTCCCATTTCGACGACTCCGGCACGAACAGCCGAATGAAAAAGATCAACATCGCGGGAACGGCTCCGCTGATCATCAGGAATCTCCATGCGGAGTTCGCCAGCAAATTCGATGTCGTTGCTTCAGAAAGCCCGATCGACAGCAATGCCGATTCCACTCCGCCGATGACCTGAGTCAGTCCCATACTGAGCAACGCGACCAGCAGGAATCCCACGTTCGACGCTGCACCGATCAGCCCGGCGATGAAGGCTCGTGACTTACCCGGCCAGATTTCATTCACCAGCGCGACGCCCAGAGACCACTCGCCACCCATGCCGAGTGACGCAATGAATCGCAGCACGGCAATGTGCCAGGCCTCGGTCGCAAATCCACACATTCCGGTAAAGATTGCATAGGTGAAGATACTCAGCGACATCGCACGGACTCGACCGATCTTGTCGCCCAGCCAGCCGAACAGGACTCCTCCGCTGGCCGCTCCGACAAGGAACACCGCCATAATCACGCCGAACCATTTCGTGGCGTCGTCCGCGGCTGCGGTCCCTCCCAACAGATCCTTCAGAGCTGGCGTTCCGATCAGCGGAAACAGTCCCATCTCGAATCCGTCGAACATCCACCCCAGCAGCGCTGCTGCCAGAGTGGCCTGTTGCCCGCGGCGACTGCCGGTCGATTGTGTTGTCGAGCTGTTCGGCGCTGTGTTTGGCATTGGGGCCGGAACTCCGGTTCAGGAAGGCGAAGAACGCAACGATCCGCTGATGCGGGCTAACAAGCTGAGGTGGACTCCAGGGCGTTTCTGCGTTCGTCGAGACTTGTACCGTAAATCATCAACGAGTGCAGTTCCCCGCTTCCCGGTTCGGTTGTCGTTGCGTCACGATCACCTGGCGAATCCTCGTCACGAACCAGATCAAGCCGCACGCCACCATGCCATGGATCATCGGGCGGAACGGAGTCATGAAGCGTTCGTAGGTGTGATACGTCGCCATCACTGTGACCGAATTCAGCACCAGCAGCAGCAATAAGACGCGACTCGCCGGATGAGCGCGCGCGGCAAACAGCCCGACGAACAGGCAGCCAAACAAAGCGGCATGTCTGAGACTGCCGAATTCCCAGAGTCGACCGAGTTTCCAAAATGCCAGTTGCGGCATCAACTGCGGATGCTCACGAATCCATGCCTTCGCCCGAGCAACGCCCCGGATCGCGTGTTCTCGCTCAAACTCAATCGGTGTGAGCCCCTGCAACGCCGGATTCTGCTTCATTTCCGCAGCGATCTCGTAGGTCGCTCCTGGTGCCCAGCTCCCGAAATTGGCGTAGGCGCTGTCGCTGAAACCGTCTGCGATCAGGATGCCGCCCTGTGTCCCCGCCGGCATGAATGCACCCAGTGCCAGGCAATTCCGGATCCACCAGGGTGCCGTTAGCACCAAGCTGGCCAGACAGAATACGCTCAGCGGCTTCAGCACGGTGATCCAGGGAGTTTGCGAGCGTCGGGCCTGCCGAGACAGGCTGACCGCCACGACAATCCACAACACCGGGTACCACGTCACAAAGAACGATCGAACGCACACGAGTGCCGAAAATGACAGGCCGCAGAACCCCGCGTTCACCACACTCCTTCGGCTGACGAGGCTCGAGAACGAGATTGCGAAGAGAGTCAGCAACAGCGTTGCGGGATTCTCCGTCAGAAACGTTCCTGCGAATTCTCGAAAACGCGGATCAACACCACAGAGTCCTCCGGCCATCAGGCCTGTCGCCAGTGAAAACTCCCGGCAGAACCAGGCGGCCGCCAGCGCCACGGCGATCGCGCAGCAAAGACAGTTGATGACTCGCACCGCGAAATAATTAAGCGGACTCACCCGATACACAGCCGCGACCATCAGCGGAAATCCCGGTGGTCGATAGGCAGTCGGCCGGAACTCAGCCCGTGTGCACCCAGCCGTGCAGGTTGCCGTCGGAGATGGTTCGCTCAACCCCATGACCACCGGCATGTCACTTGGGCAATAACCAAAGCCCAGACCGGCTGCGATGTTGAAACCGAGTCTTTCGTAACTGTCTTCGTCGCCTCCGTCAACAGGCGATGCACGCAGAACGCCACGACTGGACGCAGCCTGCAGGAAAGAAGCCAGCGACAGTACGAATGTCAGGCAGCCCACGAACCATGGTTGCCGCAAGAGACGGGAAGAACTTCCTGAGGCCTTGTCCGTCCGACGATCGGTCATAGGATCCATCGCAGAATTCAGGCATTCAATTGGTAACCCGAAGCGTCATCGAGATCGTTCGCTGAGTCCTGAATTGCCTGAAGATACGATTCGCTGAAGCATTGCGCGGGTGCTGAACGCCGACAAGCGTAGCAATCAAACCCCGCTCAATTCCATCGTTCGTTGCGTCTGCTTCAGCAGGTCCGATAAATGATTCGGGATTTCAAATCCTTCCGCAAGTCTCATTTGTTCTTCATCGACGACTCTGCAGACATCATCGAGATCGAAGGCTCGGCATTGGCGAGCAACACTAATCAGCGTCCGAAAACCTGCCGGGGTCTGTCGCAGCTGATCCGGCAGCAGCGATGCCAGGGCAATCGGAAACAGTTTGAAGTATTCGGGATCTGATTCCTGAAGGATCGACGTCAGAGAATGATGAAAGAAGATTCCGCACGACAGATCTGCGGGAAAATACCACCGGCTGGCGAAGTACGCACCAGCCGCGGCGTGATCCCAACCAAACGTGTCTCTTTCCCACTCAGCCAGATCTTTCCGGTGCTCCGGAGGCACATCCAGAAATGACAGATACTGTCGGTCATACTGATTAGTCAAAACTGGCAGCATGAAGTCCTGCAACAACCCGCCGAGAAACGCGAGTCCCGCGTCAAGGTGCATCCGTCCGGCAACTTCCCTCGCGAAAAGCGCTTTCTGGAGCGATTCGTTCCAGAAATTGCGATAATTGATCAGCCGGGACTTCATCGCACGCGTCGCCGCCTGCATGCCGACGGCCAACAGGTGAAGTCTTGCCGCATTCAGCCCGATATGGATGATGACATCTTTGATGCTCCGCACCGGAGTCCGCATGGCATAGATAGCGGAATTCACATGCTTCAGCAGTTCCACCGTCAGTGCGGAGTCCATCTCGACAATCGCGGCGAGTTTGGCAATGTCGAAGTTAGGATTCGACGCCCGATGCATGAACTCGGTCACGGCATGCGGAAGTGCAGGTAGTTCGATCGATTTCGGCAGCAGATCGACATTCACCGAAGAAACAGAAACGTCGCTGAGGACCTTCCAGTCAAATGATCGGACAGGGACGGTTGGCACTGGGATTTCTCCGCTGATTGCAACAAATCGCCGCATGAAACGAATCACAGCCTTACAGGTCTTTTATCGCATGGTCACCCGGAGACTTGCCATTTCTGTGTGTTGGAACTCTGCCTGCTCTCCTGGCCGCTGCGGCGGAATGCGAATGAGCCAGTCCTGATGATCCTCATGCGTCTGACATTGCAGCGGTTGTCACGACAGCACCACCGACCGCTGCTCCACTTCAGTCGAGGGACTGGATTGGCCGAAACAGCCTTTGCAGCTTTCCGATTTGTTGTTTTGCCGGAGTGATCGATGAGCCCAACCGCCCTGAAAGAAATGCGGCGGATTTTCGCCGAATGGCCCGTCAGCATTCCTCGCACGGGACTTGTGGTGACAAAATTCGGCGAAACGATTCCGTTCTCCAACTACATGCTGTCGGGAGAATTGCTGCTCATCGAACGCAAAACTCCGGACGCTCAGGGTGCGCGACGCGTCATCATCTGCTTCGAAGAAATCAACGCCGTCAAGATCCTCGACGCCGTCGAATTGCCTCGATTCACCGCAATGGGCTTCCAGAGCGTCGCGTGATTGAACGATGAATTTCGGCAGGCTGCCAGACGCGTTTTGAAATTCACCGGATCTTCGATAAAGTGTGGTCGGCTCGAATCTCAATTCCTACCGACACCTTGTTTCGAAGACCCACCGATGAAGCTTCAGTCGGGTACGACGATCGTCCGCAACGGACAACTTGTTGATGGCAACGGCGGATCTCCGATACCGAACGCCGTTGTCGTTGTTCAGGACGGGAAATTCGCGTTCGCCGGGCCAGCCGTCGGGGAACCTCCCACAGATCCGACGGCCCGGGTCATTGATGCCCGTGGTGGCACGATTCTTCCGGGACTTATCGAATCGCACTTCCACGCGACGTACTTCGATGTCGCCGCACTGGAAGATCTCGACATCAAATATCCCGTCGAATACGTGACGCTGCTCGCGGCCGGCAATGCGAAGCTGGTTCTGGAATGCGGGTACACATCCGCTCGCAGTGGCGGCAGCCTGTTCAACATCGACGTCTGGCTGAAAAAGGCCATCGAATCTGATCTTTGCTCTGGTCCGCGACTGGCCTCCAGCGGTCGGGAGATCTGCGGCGTTGGTGGCCTGATGGACTGGAATCCCGACTTTCGCAGGATTGGCATGGAAGGTCTCGTGCTGCTGATCAATGGTCCCGTTGAGGCGCGCGCGGCCGTCCGCAAGCTCGTGAAGGACGGCATTGAATGGGTCAAGACCTATCCCACCGGCGACGCAGCCGCACCGGATACCAATGATCATCACACGCTCTGCATGACGTTTGAGGAAATGCACGCCGTCGTTGGGGCCGCTCATAATCATGGACTGAAAGTGACCGGTCATTGCCGAGCGACGGAGGGAATCAAAAACGCATTGAAGGCCGGTTATGACACCATCGAGCACGGGACGTTCATGGATGACGAATGCCTCGATCTGCTGCTGGGGCGGGATGTGCCGTGCGTTCCGGCGTTGTACTTCGAATACGCGAGCATCCAGCTGGGACCAGGCTACGGGATGTCTCAGAGCGTGATCGACGGCCATCAGGAAACGCTTGACGGCGGTGCTGAGAGTGCTCGCCGGATCCTGAAGGCCGGTGGTTGCCTTGGCATGGGCGGCGACTATGGCTTCGCCTGGAATCCTCACGGCGACTATGCCCGCGAGCTGTCTTTCTTCGTCAACTACGTCGGCTTCACGCCGCTCGAGGTACTGACGTGTGCAACAAAGAACGGCGCAAAGATCCTCGGACGCAGTCATGAGATCGGGACGGTCGAAACCGGAAAACTGGCCGACCTGCTGATCGTGGACGGCGATCCGATCGCCGACATTCGCATCCTCGAAGACCGCAGCCGCTTCATTGCCGTCATGCAGGGCGGAGTCGTCAAAGCCGGACAACTGTTTCCGCTGCGTTGACGGGAGCGCTCTCCGTTCGTGTAACGCCCAGCCGCATGCGCCGGCTCCGCGGTTTGCACGATCAATGCAGAATCAACGCCTGCGATAGGGCGCTACACGAATCGATCGATGACTGTCACTCCGGTGCCAGGGAATTCGTGCATTCCGGGCAGCAGCGACGCGGCTTCTGTCAGCGTGATGCGGTCACTGATGAGCATCGACGGATTCAGCACTCCCGCTTCGATCATCGACAGCATCCGGCCGTACTCGAACGCCTGCATTCCGTGACTGCCGATCAATTCCAGCTCATTGGCAATGACCGCTCCCATCGGAATCGGCGGATCAGCGTCCGGTCCGGCCATGAGTCCAACCTGCACATGCCGACCTCGTTTGCGAAGGCACTTCACAGAATTCCAGCATGTCTGTTTGCTGCCGAGCGCATCAAGTGAGACGTGGACGCCGCCGCTCAGATCCCGGATGGCTGACACGACGTCAGATTTCGATGCATCCAGCAGATCACTGGCGCCGCAACGGCGAGCCAGCTCAAGCCTGTCCTGGCGCACGTCCACGGCGATCACCCGGGCTCCGACCGCGGCGGCAATCATGACTGCCGACAAGCCGACACCGCCGCAACCGTGGATCGCCACCCAGTCACCTGCCTGGACTCGCCCCTGAAATACGATGGCTCGAAATGATGTTGCGAACCGGCAGCCGAGACTGGCCGCAGTCGCGTCATCGATCGAGTCGGGCAGCGAAACCAGATTTACGTCGGCGTATCGGATCTCAACGAACTCCGCGAACGCTCCCCAGTGAGTAAACCCTGGCTGAGTGTACCGGTCGCAGATCTGATGATTGCCGGAGCGGCACTGATCGCACGAATCGCAACCGCAGCAGAACGGTGCCGTGACACGTTGTCCGGGTTTCCAGGTGCGAACAAGACTTCCGAGCGCCGCGACCTCGCCAGCCAGCTCATGACCCGGCACATGCGGCAGCTGCACGTCGGAATCGTGTCCCATCCACCCATGCCAGTCGCTTCGACAAAGTCCGCAGGCGCGAACCGCGATGATCGCAGCATCCGGTTGCGGAATCGGATCAGGGACTGTGCGAACGATCAGAGGAGTTCGGAACGTTTCAAAAACTGCAGCGATCATGTTCGCCTCACTTTGGTGTTTGCAGCATGACCCGGCACGCGCTGGCGTGTGACCTTGAACGAATTCCAGTCAGCAATAGACTTCCAGACAAGTCAATTCCGGGCAGCAGTTCCAGCGCAGCGGATCTTTGGCTCCGATCCCTCGCGTGACGTGGACTGTCAGAGGTCCCATGCGGAACAGACCAGACACAAAGCTGACACCGAAAACGCTGGGAGAATAAACCGGCCCGATCAACGGCAGCACAACCTGTCCGCCGTGAGTGTGTCCGGACAACATCAGATCGTAGCCGGACTTTCTGGCGAATGGATGCTGGTCGGGTGAGTGGCTGAGCAGGACGTTGAGATCACATCCCGATTCGCCGATCGCCGGAGGTGCATCACCCATCCACGGCAGTTCTGAACCGGCAAACAGGACGCGGCGATTCCTCAGCGTCACGATCTTTCTATCTCCGGCGACATTCGTCCAGCCTGAGTTCTGGAGCTCGGTTCGGATCTGCTCGTGGTCGTAACGCCAGTCGTGGTTCCCCAGCACGAAGTAACATGGAGCCAGGCTGGTCAGCGGTCTGAGGATTTCCACAGCCAGCGACAGGAATTCGTCGTTGTCAATCAGGTCCCCTGTGAACACATAGGCGTCGGCCTCCAGAGCCGTGGCTTTGCGAATCACAAAGCGATAGTAATCCTCACCGGGACAGCCAATGAAATGCAGATCGGAGAGATGCACGATTTTCAGCGGATGACGTGCGATATCGCTGCTGGTGCGACGATTGACTCGAACGGACTTACGGTTCGTTTCGAGCAAAAAAATCTCGTTGAGCGGCCAGAGTTGCGATGGATGCCGTCGCGGCCCGCGAATGTCCGTCAGAGAAGGATCGGTCCGAGCGGCATTTTCCACATTGAATCGTTCGCCATCGTCTCTGTGCAGAAACTGTTTCTTGCGGATGAACTGCCAGCGAATGATTCCGCACAACAACGGAAGGCATCCGGCCGCGGTGGCGACCAGCAGCAGCTGAAGTGGCTGAGGCTGATCGTTCAGCTGACCACCTCGCAACAGACTGTTTTCGCCGACACCGGTGAGCCACATCAAAGCGAACGGATAGCCGAGCACAGCCAGATCATGCAGCGTACGGAACTTCCGCAGACGAGTCGGCCGGATATACAGAGCATGCAGCCGGTTAACGGCAATCACCCACAGTTCGGTGTGTCCGACGATGCTCAGAAGCAGAACCAGCCAGCCAGTGAGCAGTTGCATGAAGGATCATCCGTGACGCTTGCAAGTAGGATCAAAGGTGGCAGTCTGCGCGATCGTCACCTGAGAGCCTTTGCCAACTCCTGTTTGGCGATCGCTGCGGCGAAACCGAGTACCGTATTACTGTCTCCGCAGTTTAGCAACGTCCGGCAATCACTGGAGTCACAGATGTCAACTTCCCGACCTCCGCACGCTTTGTTCTCCCTACACGGCTTCAATGTTCTTCGAACGTGCGGACAACGCCCGCTGACTCAGCCTCGACGGATGCCGTTTCCGTCATAGCCACTGAACAATCAGACGATCGACATAAAATACCGGGCAGGGGATCAACCACTGCCCGGCTTAGAGTGCGGCCCTTTGATCGTACCCTTCCATTACGGAACCTGAGCCACTTCGCCGTTACTGCGGGTCACGAGACTGACAATGGCTGCAAACTCAATGTTCTCGCTGACGAAGTGAACGCTGCCATCTCCGAACAGGAATTGTGCTCCACCGGTATGAAACGAAAACGGCTGACTGGTTCCCTGAGCCGAGCACTGCGGGAGAATGAAACAGCTCCTGCAGCGTATCAAAGAATGGAAACCGGCGCGACCGGTCGCGTGAGCCGGATCGGGCCACGGAGAAACGACGACGTTGGCTGCGGATTCACCAGAGCCTGCCAATGGCCATGATGATCATTCAGGATCGGTGCGGTTACCGACGCTGATTGTCATAAGTCGGCTTCTTCCTGTGGTTGAGGCACCATTCAAGGTCCGCCTCAAGAAGTTGAGCAACGGTTGAGAGGGGGCTGATGTCCTGACCACTGGCCATCAGCTTGTCAAACTCATCAAACGCCTGATCTCGGTCGCTCCCGAGGCGGATTTGCTTTCCGCTGAGTTTCACGTACCACGGTTTCGTGCATGCACGAAAGTGCGGTTTTGGCATGGTCTCCTCCGATTCCATTGCAATTTTCAGTGCAAGGGTTGGGAGGAACTCTGGAAATATCAATGGACGATATTGGGCTCGAACCAACGACCTCCACGATGTCAACGTGG
>Ga0163144_10007076_pt1 | contig 24636 bp, 27 predicted proteins | sample OliLak19BULKMAT1_FD_123175 | JGI IMG/M metagenome (GOLD analysis project Ga0163144, IMG submission 123175) | Freshwater microbial mat bacterial communities from Lake Vanda, McMurdo Dry Valleys, Antarctica - Oligotrophic Lake LV.19.BULKMAT1 | ecosystem: Environmental > Aquatic > Freshwater >... | reverse complement strand
GGGGGATGAGGAAACGAGATGAGCCTGTCACGGCGCAAACCGGATGAACGGTATCGGAGGTGGAGCGCGACCTCCGGGCGCGCTTCTTGCGGCTCTCGCTGCAAAACCCGCCCGGAGGTCGGGTTCCACCACCGCAGAGGCATGCGCGGTAACAACTACAACGTCGCTGATCTCGCGGATAAACGCGGATACAGAAAAACCGCCTGAGGTCTTTATCCGTGAATTGATTCGCGCCCTCCGCGTTAATTTTTTTGTCCCGATTCGCGGCGGAGTTGAGCTCACCCTTATTCCTCGGGATCAGGATGTCTGAGCCTTGGCGAAGGATGGTCCGTCTTCGGGGTGGGTTCCGGGGAGTCTGCTGATCGCAGATTGAAATTGGAGTTTCGGGTCCAGGGTCTTGGGGTTGGGGTAGCCACAGGCCTCTGTGAGTGTGGGTGCATCGAAAACTTGCCTGCGATTAGCAGGCCCCAGAAACCCATCAGCGGAGACGACCAGCCTTCGCCAAGGCTACGGCTGGCAGGTCAGTCGCAGCTGCTCTTTGTAGGATTCATCCGTTGATGAAGCCTATTAGTGGTTAAATCCTCCGTATCTTTGAATGGATCGGTCGCGTCTACCCACTGGAACTAGCGAAGAACCTGTTAAGGCTACTTGCTAAGATCCGCTAAGTCTGAATCCACCATTAATTCGGCGAGGGCTTTCATGCGGGTTTTGGGTTCCCAGCCGAGGTGCTGTTTGGCTTTGGAATAATCACCGATGAGCAGATCAACTTCGGCGGGGCGCAGCAACTTATCGTCGAATTTCACGTAGTCTTTCCAATCGAGATTCACCCGGCCGAAGGCGACTTCGAGAAAGGCACGGATCGTGTGGGCTTCATTGGTGGCGAGCACGTAGTCGTCGGGTTTGTCCTGCTGCAACATCAGCCACATGCCTTCGACGTATTCTTTTGCGTAGCCCCAGTCGCGTTTGGAATCCAGGTTGCCGAGGATGAGTTCCTTTTGCAGGCCGAGCTTGATGCGGGCGGCGGCGAGCGTGATTTTTCGGGTGACAAAACTTTCACCACGGCGGGGCGACTCGTGGTTGAAGAGAATGCCGCTGCAGGCGAATAAATCGTATGACTCACGGTAATTGATAGTGAGCCAATGCGCGAAAACCTTGGCGCATCCATAGGGGGAACGAGGATAGAGCGATGTGGTTTCGCGCTGGGGGACTTCCTGGACCTTGCCAAACATCTCGGAGGACGAGGCCTGATAGTAGCGCACTTTCTTGCCGATACCGGATTCGATAATTGCCTCCAGGATGCGGGCGGCACCCACGCCTGTGATATCGGCGGTGTATTCGGGAATATCAAAGCTCACCCGGACGTGGCTTTGCGCGGCGAGATTATAGATTTCGTCGGGCTGGAGGGCGTAGAGCAGCTTTACCAGCGAGATGCTGTCGGCGAGATCGCCGTAGTGCAGAAACAAGCGTTTGTCGGGGCCATGTTCGTAGGACTGGAGATGATCGATGCGACCTCGGTTCATCGTACTCGCGCGCCGCACGAGACCATGGACCTCGTAGCCTTTTTCCAAGAGCAGCTCGGTAAGGTAGGAACCGTCTTGACCGGTGATGCCTGTGACAAATGCTTTTTTTCTCATGTCAGTTTCTTCATTTCTGATTCTACAAGTCGTGCAATCATATCTTTGAAGGGCACGGTGTTTTGCCAGCCAAGTTGACGTTTAGCCTTGGATGGATTCCCGCAGGGCGCAACGGGTTCGACAGTGGTAAGCAAAGCGGCATCATGCCGAACGTAGTCGCGCCAGTTCAGCCCAAGACAATCGAACGCGCTGGCGACCAGTTGCTCCACACTGTGCAACTGGCCGGTGGCGAGAATAAAGTCATCCACGTTTTTTTGCTGAAGTATTTGCCACATACCTTGGACATAATCGGGTGCCCAGCCCCAGTCGCGTCGACCTTCCAGACTTCCGAGCACCAATGATTCCTGCAGACCCTTTTTAATCCGAGCCGCAGCCCGGGCGATTTTCATGGTGACGAAACCCCCGCCACGCCGGGGAGACTCGTGATTATACAGAATCGCTGAACAGGTGGGCATCTGGTAAGCGATGCGGTAGATGCGAGCCATGTGCTCGGAAAATGCTTTGGCCGCACCATAGGGCGTTGTGGGGTTGAGTGGGGTCAGTTCATCTTGCGGCGAGTGGGGCGGAGAGCCGAACACTTCGCTGCTCGACGCGTAGAGAAACTTGGTGGGCTCGGGCAGATCGCGCAATATTTCCAAGAGCCGAAGCGTTGCCATACCGATACTGTCAACGGTGCTTTCGGGAAGTTCCAAGCTGAGCCGAGGACTTGACTGACCGGCGAGATGGTAGAACTCGTTGGGTTTGGCCTTGCTGATGATGCGGCGGAGATGGGTCGCGTCTTCGAATGCACCGTTGTGGAGAAATAATCGCTTGTTCAGTAAATTGGGGTCTGCGACCAGATGGCGAATATTGCTGGCTGGAAGTGCATCGGGCCGATGGACCAGTCCGTGAACTTCATAACCTTTCTCCAGCAGGAGTTCTGCGAGATAGGAGCCGTCTTGGCCGGTAATACCGGTGATGAAAGCGCGCGGTGTGGGCATGTTTTAATTTTGACTGAAAAGAGTCACAGTACGTCGGCGAAGGCGGGCTTCATGCGGCGGAAGGCGAGGTGGCCGAGGTAGCAGGCGCCGAGACTTAACGCGTAAAGATAGGCGAGGTGGGTGAGGTTGAGCGGGCGTTGCCAGAGGGCGGCGTCGCGGGCGAGTTCGATGGCGAGAAGGATGGGATTGAAACGCATCCAGACCCACGCGGCGGGTGGGATTTTCTGCGCCGAATAAAAAACCGCACTCGAAAACATCAGGGCCATCGTGATGAATTGCATGATTTGCCCCACATCGCGGAAGAACACGCCGAGCGCGGAGAAGAACCACGCGATGCCGAGGCACAGTAAAATGAGCGGGAGAATTATGATTGGTAGCCAGAGGATGCCCCAACCGACTCCATGACCAAAAATCAATAAGCTGATCAGGGCCAAAGCCAGACTGATACCCATGTGAAACATCGCCGCGCCTACATTGGCGGCGGGCAAAATTTCCAGAGGAAAAACTACCTTTTTAACGAAATTGGGGTTGCCCACGATCAGAGTGGGTGAGACGCCCAAGGTTTCGGCTAAGAGATGAAAAAGTGTCAGGCCGAGAAATACACCGAGGGCGTAGTCGACGCGGGTTTCACTGGGTAGCACACCGAAACTGCCGCCGAAAATATAGCCGAAAACTAAAACATACAATCCCAGCATGAGCAGCGGGCTGAGGAACGACCAGATCAGCCCGAGATGACTGCCTTTGTGGCGTAGCTCTACGTTGCGGAGAGTGAACTGCCAGAGCAGTTCACGGTGGGTCCAAAGGTCGGTGGCGAAGGGGGCGAGACGGCGTAGCATCGGATTGATGCTGAATTCCTGAATAGCCGGCCTGAGGTTGTCGAGTCAAAGGGTAGGGCCAGAAAGTTTGGCCAAGCGTTGTTCCAATGGGTGCTTGTAGGTTGCGAGCTTGTCTCGCAACGCAGAGCGACAAGCGCAGAACGGCACGCCGGCAAGCCCGTTCGACAGGCTCAAGGCCCAGAGCGAAGTCGTGGGGCGGCGGCCCTACATCCAATCCCATTGAAATTGCTACGCGAGCGAGAGCTGGCCGGTTTCGGCCGGGGTCTTCATCGTGACGTTGCCGGAGCTGAGTTCGAGATGGATGGTGCGGTTGATGTTTCCACCAATTTCGGAACGGGCGACCATGTAGCCGTTCTTGGCCAGATAATCTATCGTGGCCTTGGTGTTGCGTTCGCCGATTTTAAAGGGGTCGTTGCCGGCGATGACGCTGGCTCCTCCGGCCACAAAGATTTTTAGCCGGGATCGTTCAGCCTTCATGCCGCTGAGTTGTTTGAAAAACAGGGGCAGTCCGCTGTCGGCGAACATCGCGGGTTGCTTCATGGCTTTTTCCGGCGAGATAGTGGACTCGGGCAGCATGAGGTGCAAAATACCGCCGGTCTTGATCGAGGAATCGTAGGCGATCACGCCGATGCAGGAGCCCAGCGCATAGGTGCTGAGGATGACCTGCATGTTATTGGAAGTGGCCATATCGCCGACGCCGATGACGACGCGTTGGGCAAACAGGGCGGCAATAGTGGGTGCTCCGGCCATGGGTTAGGGATTGGCCAAGCTTGAAGCCTGATCCGTGCGGTTCTGAGAATGGTTGGGCATGCTAAATGGGCTGCATCACACGAGGGTGACACGGCTTTGTTATATTAACGTCTCTGCCAAATGGAACTTAAGTGGGTTGCGATGAATTTGGCGTTTTTCATTTTCTTTGGGTCCGATGCCCCGGAGCTCGCTTCGGGGATCTTTACTGAGGTCAGGTGTAAACGAGGAGCCGTTGATTGATCGGCGTGATTTGGTTGTGATTGCGAATCTTGGCGATGGTGGCTGGGCCCAAGGCTTGGCCTTCGCCGATGAGGAGCAGGCCGTGTGGGCTGTAAATACCGCTGGCCAACACCATGCCGGGCTCGAGTTCTTCGAGCATGATTTCGCGGACCTGACGGGGCAGGTGGACCAAGTGAGTAACCTTAAGGAAAAGACGGACGGCCTCGGGATCGTAGGCGGAACCGGATTTGGCGAGAATGGTATCGATCGCCGCTTGTTTGGGCTGGCCGGATTCCACGAAGCCCACGGCGACGGCGAGACAGCGGGCGGGCCAGGGAATGTTTCGGCCGGCGATCCCGTCGGGATAACCGGTGCCGTCGAAGTGTTCGTGGTGGGCGCGAATGGTTTCCCCGACATCGGTGCGCGAATCCACGAGGGCGGCGAGGGTCTGGCTGTACACCGGATGATGATGCAGGGTGGCGCGTTCGCGTTCGGTGAGCACACCGGGATTGGCGCGGAAGGCGCGGAGTAATTCGCGCGAGACGCCGATCAGGCCGAGGTCGGAGAGCCAGGCGGCGGAGCGCAGGGCATGGCGTTCGGCTTCGGTGAAGTGTTCGGTCTCGGCCATCTTGTTGGCGAATTCGACCAAGGCTTTGGCCTGTCCGCCGAGGATGGGATCGTAGGCGGTGAGAATACGGCGGCAGAGTTCGAGAGAACTTTCGTAGCGGGCTCCGAGTTCGCGATTGGCGGCGTCGAGTTGCTGGCGGCGTTCTTCGAGATCTTTGACCTGTTGCTCGAGGGAGCTGTTGGCGACCATCAACCGGGCGTTGAGTTCCTGCGTTTGGCCTTGGAGAATTTCGTTGTGGGTGATGAGCTCGTGGCGATGCAGTGCGTTGCGGACGGTGGCGAGCAATTCCTCGCGCAACCACGGCTTGGCGACAAACCGGTAGATTTCTCCCTTGTTAATCGCATCCACGATCGTGGGCAGCGACAACACGGCGGTGATGAGAATGCGCGACGCATGGGGACAAATGCGGCGGGTCTCGACGAGAAATTCGAGTCCGAGCATTTCGGGCATGCGCTGATCGGAGATGATGACGGCAAAGGTGCGTTCCTCCAAAATGGCGAGTGCCTTGATCGGACTGGAACAGGCGACGACGTGGTAGCGTTCGCGCTCGAGGGTTTCCTTGAGGGCGTTGAGGACGACGGGTTCATCATCGACGATGAGGATGGAATCTGTGGGGGTAGTCGTCATGAGGGGGTGGATACGATGGAGGCTTCACGTTGATGCGGGGTATGCTGATCGCTGCGGGAGATGAGAAATTGAGCGATACGATCAAGAGAAATTTGTTGTTGGGCGGCGCCACATTCCCACGCGGCCTTGGGCATGCCATAGACCACACACGAAGCTTCGTCTTGGGCAAAGGTAACCGCGCCCTTTTCCCGCAGGCGCAGCAATCCTTCGGCACCGTCTTTGCCCATGCCGGTGAGTATGCCGGCAAGGGCATGAGGTCCGGCCCCACAATCGGCGGCGGATTTAAATAGCAGATCGACGGCAGGTCGCTGATGCCAGATGGGCGGACCCATGGCGATGCGGACATGATAATGATCGGTCACCCACTGAAGCATCATGTGAAAACCGCCGGGGGCGATCAACGCGAGGCCGGGTTGGATCCGGTCTCCATCGACGGCTTCGCGAACTTCGAGAGTGGAAAGGGTGTTGAGCCGGTCGGCAAAATTCTTGGAGAATGTGGCCGGGATGTGTTGGACAATCGCAATGCCGGGCAGATCTGCGGGGAGAGCGGTGAGTACATCACGCAAGGCCTCGGTGCCACCGGTGGAGGAACCGAGTAAAATGATCGAACGCGGATTGTGGTAACGGCGTGGGCCGGGCACCGCAAGCGGTGTCGCCGTTTGCGTGGGCGGTTGCGTGGGCGGTCGATAGGGTGGGGCGGTGGGGGTGCGGGCGGCCGGGCGGACTCGAGCGATGGCGGCGGCTTTGACCTTGGCGATCAACTGCGGACCGAGATCGCCAAAGGAGAATGAGCCGCTGGGTTTGGCGATGAAATCGACCGCTCCGAGACGCAAGGCTTCGAAGGCACAGTCCGAGCCGCGTTGCGTGAGGGAACTCATGACTACGACGGGCATGGGCTTGCGCTCCATGAGCAATCGAAGAAAAGTCAGCCCGTCCATGCGGGGCATTTCCAGATCAAGGGTCAGGACATCGGGAGAAAGTTCGCGCAGTTTATCCCGCGCCATGTACGGATCGATGGCGGTGCCGACGACTTCGATTTCCGGATCGGCGGACAGGGCGTCGCTCGCGAGTTTCCGGACGACGGCAGAATCATCGACGACGAGGACGCGGATTTTGCGTTGGAGTGTCATGCTTAAGAGGCGGGCGGCCGACGGTAGATGGCAGGCTGGACGCTTTGGAGGGAATGCTTGATGCCGCTGAGACTTTCGGAATGGCCGACGAAGAGATAGCCGCCGGGGATGAGGCGGCGGGCCAGTTTATTGACGAGTTCTTCCTGAGTGGCGCGGTCGAAATAGATCATGACATTACGGCAAAAGATAAAATGAAACGGGTCGCGGAAGGGTGGTTCACCTTCTAAAAGGTTGAGTTGGTGAAAATCAAGATGTTGGCGAAGCGCGGGTTTGACCCGGTAGGAACCGGCCTGTGGACCGATGCCGCGTTGGAAATGCGACTTGATGCAGGCCGGCGGAAGTTTGGCCACGACATCATCGCGGTAGATCGCCGCGGAGGCTTTCTCCAGAATCCGGTGGGAAATATCGGTGCCCTCAATGTGCCATTTCCAACCCGTGCTGTGCAGGGCCTCGGCCAGCGTGATGGCGATGGAGTAGGGTTCTTCGCCACTGGAGGAGGCGGCGCTCCAAGCATAGAGGCGTGGCCAACGTTCGAGCCGGTTGCGTTGGAGCATTTCGGGCAGGACATGGCCGCGCAGGAAATCGAAATGGGGTGATTCACGGAAAAAGAACGTGTGATTGGTCGAGATGGCGTCGATAAGGTGGGAGAGTTCTTCTTCCCGGGACGGCCCTTTCAGCAGTTGGCAATAATCCGTGATGGAAGCCAGCTCGGTGGCGCGTAGGCGTTTGCCGAGGCGCGCGGTGACGAGCTCTCTCTTGTCCGGACCAAGTTGGATGCGACTGTGATCGTAAACCAAGGTGCGTATAAATTCGAACTCACTGTCTTTCATGAAAAGGTAGTCCCTCCCCATCGGCTCAAACCGCTGGGAATGAAGAATTGGTTCACGGAATTTTTCTAGCCCCGGAGTTTTTAGCGGCAAATTTTTCCCGGTAGACGGTTTCGAATTTGGGAGAAAGCCATCCAAGTAAAAAAGCAGGCTACCTGATATGTTTATCGCACTGGAAACTAGTCGTTTGTGAAGCCGGCTCAACGTCTGGCACGCGCCGTGGTATTAACGGATTCGCATGATTGATCCCATCTTCCGTTCCGAGAATTATATGTTGACCCGGAAGTTACTGGATGGCGTGGCTCTGCGGCAGGAAGCGATCGCTGCCAACATCGCCAATGCGGAGACTCCCGGCTATCGCCGCCTCGATCTGGCCCCGAATTTTGCCGAGCAATTACGCGCAAGTCTGGCATCGGGCGAGATGGCTCGGGGCAAAGAAAGCCTTCTCCCGACTCTGACTGAAGATAGCCACGCCCGCGCGCTGCGGCCTGACGGGAACAACGTCGAAATTGAAAAGGAACTGCTCGAGATGAACAAAAACTCGGTGGAACACGAATTTCTGGCGCAGATTATCACCAGTAATATCAAGCAACTGAAAATGGCCATCACGGGTCGCAGCATCTAAGCGTCACCATGAATCTTATTTCAGCAATCGACATCACTTCCGGGGCGCTCGCCGCCCAAAGAATGCGGCTCGATATCGTCGCGCAGAATATCGCCAACGCGCAGACGACCCGTACGCCCGAAGGCGGCCCGTATAAGCGTCAAGTGGTTTCGTTTGAGACGGAGATGGTGAAACGGGACAGCGGTCGGGCCTTGCAAACCGTCCACATCGCCGGCGTCACGGCCGATCGGAGCGAAGGCGAGCGGGTCCAGAATCCCCAGCATCCGGATGCGGATGCGGAAGGTTTCGTGCAGATGCCCAACGTGAATATGGCTTTCGAAATGGTCGATCTCATCACCGCCTCGCGCACTTATGAGGCCAATCTCAGCGTCGTGAAAAACGCCCGGACGATGGCGATGAAGACGCTCGAAATTGGCAGATAATCCCAGCCTGAACTGCACTCACATGTCATCCATCGGCTCCATCCCCTCCGCGCTTTCCGGTTTAGCTGCAAACCAACTCGATAAGTTACAGCCGAATCTCAAGATCGCTCTCCCGTCCGATGCGGGGCATCTCGCGACGCCCGAGACGAAAGGCTTCGGTTCGATGCTCGATGGTTTGGTGGGCTTGGTGGATACCAAACAGAACGAGGCTAAAAATATCACCCGGAAAGTGCTCTTGGGTGATACCGATCAACTTCACCAATCGGTCATCGCCATGCAGGAAGCGGGTGTCGCTTTCAGCCTGATGATCGAAGTCCGCAACAAGCTCGTGGAATCCTACCAAGAGTTGATGCGCATGCAGGTGTGAGAACCAATTTTAAAATTTCTGGATGAAAAACTTTGCCCAATCCCTCGTCGCCCTCTGGCTGCAGCTCGGCCTTAACCAGCGCGTCTCACTGATCGTCGCCACCGTCGCGGTGGCCGCCGGCATGTCTGCCCTTGTCGTCTGGTCCAACCGACCGGACTTCCAGTTGCTCTATGCACGTTTGGGGGACAAGGATTCAGCGTCCGTGATCGGCTATCTTCAGGGGCAGAATATTCCGCATCAGATTTCCGCCGGCGGTTCTTCGGTTTCCGTTCCTTCGGACCGGGTTTATAAACTCCGCATGGATCTGGCCAGCAAAGGACTCCCGAGCGGTGACGGCGTGGGCTTCGAAATTTTCGACAAGGGCCAGTTCGGTCTCAGCGATTTTGTGCAACGGACGAATTACATGCGCGCCGTGCAGGGCGAGTTGGCCCGTACCATCGCGCAATTGACCGGTGTACGCGCCGCGCGCGTGATGATTGTGCAGCCGGAAAACCGGCTGCTCCTCACGGACCAAGGCGTAAAGTCTACGGCTTCGGTTTTCGTTGATATGGGCGGAGGCCGCCTCGAAACCGATCAGGTGAATGCGATCCGCCATCTCGTGGCCAATGCCGTGCAGGGTCTGTCGCCCGATCAGGTCGCCGTGGTGGATAATCGCGGCCATGTGCTTTCCGAGGATCTTAAGCAGGATCCGACTCTGGGCACCGCTTCCTCCCAGATGCGTTACAAGCAGCAGGTCGAAGATTATTTATCCAAAAAAGTGGAGAGCATGCTCGCCGCCGTCATCGGGCCCGGCAACGCCGTGGTGCGCGTATCCGCTGAAATCGAGACCGAAGCCAGCACGCAAACTTCAGAAAAGTACGACCCGGAAGGTCAGGTGGTCCGCAGCCAGACCACGACGGAAGATGTGACCAATTCCAGTGAGATGCGCGCCGGTGGGGCCGCCGGAGTGAGTTCGAATGTGCCCGAAAAAGCCGCCGCTACCGATGCGCCTAAGCCCATGTCCACCTCTGAGCAGAATCGCAAGAATCGCACCACCACCTACGAAATCAACCGGACGCTGACCAACGTCACGCGCAGTCCCGGCTCCATTAAAGGCGTCACCGCTGCCGTCTTTGTTTCGCCGCGGCTCGTTCCGCCGGTCGCCGGCGCCGATGGCAAGGTGGCGGCTGATGCGCAGCCGACCGAGCAGAAACGCGCGCCAGAAGAATTGAATGCGCTCCGGCAAGTGGTCGTGAATGCGCTCGGCCTCAAACTTTCCCCCGGTCAAACTTTGGAATCTATCGTGGCCCTGCAAGAAATGCCCTTCGCCGCTGCGCCGGTTTCCCAGCAAATCCAAGCCATTCAGTCGGAGAATCGCGTGCAAGGCTGGATTGAAGTCGCCAGCAAATGGAGTGCCGTGCTCGGTGCCGCGATTGTCCTGTTGATTTTCCTCCGCGTGCTCTCCAAGCAAAAGCCCGAGCCCGTGCCGGTCGAAGTCCTTTCCATGCCGCCCGAGATGGCAGCGCGTTCGTTGCAAAATGGGAGCGTGATCACTCCGGACATGTTGAATCAGCTCATCCGACAGAAACCGGCGAACATCGGCACGGCGTTGCGTGACTGGGTCGCCACCCCGGCCGCGAAAAACTAAACGCGCCGACTAAATTCCTCAGCCATGGCCGACATCGATTACAGTAAACTCAACCGTATGCAGAAGCTGGCGATTTTTCTGATCTGCATCGGCAACGAGGCCGCGGCCGATATTCTGAAGCAATTTGATGATAATGAAGTCGAGGTGCTTTGCCGGGAAATGTCCGTCTTTCAAGTGGTGTCGGAAACGGTGATGAAGCAGTCCATGGAGGAGTTTTCCAGTGTGGTGGCGACGAGCGTAAATTCCTCGCTCGGCGGTCTGTCTTACGCCCAACGCACTTTGGAAATTGCGAAGGGTGATTACAAGGCCTCCGCGATTATCGGTCGGGTCGGTCCGGTGGGAAACTCCGTCGAGGTCATGGCCGAAATCACCGAGATGGAAGGCCGCCAGGTTTTTAATCTGATCAAGAATGAGCAGCCGCAGACCATTTCCTTTGTGCTTTCCTACCTCGACGGAGCCAAATCCGCCGAAGTTTTCCAGTTGCTCAGCCCCGATCTCCGGGAAGAAGTCATCGAGCGTCTCGGGACGATCGAATCCACCTCGCTGGATCTCGTCGGCAAGATTGTTCGCAGTCTGGGCAAGCATTTTGATAGTAAGGCCCGTCCGGCTTTTCATCACAGCGGTGGCGTCCGCGTGGTGGCGGCTTTGCTCAATTCTCTCGAGAAGGATATGTCGAAGACGCTGCTGGCCCGGCTCGAAGAACGGAATGCCGGTCTGGGTGCCGCGATCAGAAAGAAGCTGTTCAGTTTCGAGGATCTCAACCGTCTCACAGCTGCCGATCTGCAACGCGTGTTGCGCGAAGTCGATACGGCCAATCTGGCGATTTCAATGAAGTCCGCGAGCGAAATGCTCCGCGAAAAAATCTACGGTGGCCTCTCCAAGCGAGCCGCTGAGGGTCTCAAGGAAGAAATCGATTTGCTGGGGCCGGTCCGCCTCAAGGACGTCGAGGCCGCCCAAGACACCATCATCCAAGCGGTCCGCAAACTCGAGGAAGAGGGCCTCATCTCGCTCGATTCCGAATCCCAAGCTGTCGTGGGTTGAAAAATATTCTCATGCCTTACGCCAAACTCATCGCTTTCGACCGTCCGCTCTCCGGTGTCATGTTGCCGGGTGGACGTGGCCGATTCTATAATGAAGCCGAACTGGCCGATTTGGGTGAAGCGGCCTATCGCCGTGGCGTTGATGCCACACGCGCCTCCGCTGATCAGCAGATGGTGGAATTTCGGCACGATATGGAACAGTTGGGCGATGGGGTGTTGCGGAAATTAGCCGGACTTGAGCCGGCCCTGCATACGGAGATTCGTGAAGCCTTGCCCGGACTGGCCATCGAGATCGGCCGACGTTTGCTGGCGGGGTATGAACCGCCGCCCGATGTTGTCTCCCGACTTTGTCAGGAAGCTTTGGAGCATCTTTATCCCGAACGCGAGGGATTGGAGATTTCGCTGAGTGAGCGGGACGTCGATCTGCTCAACACGCTCAATCCTGCGTGGCTGAAACTTTATCCCCAGTTGCGGATCCGCACCGATGTCTCGCTGGCTCCCGGAGATTGTCTGGTGCGAAGCCGTTTCGGCCTCACGGATGCGCGGCAGGAAACGAAAATGGCCGCACTCAACCATCATTTGACCGGTGCCTAACTCATGAGCTCCGCCATCATCCCCTTCATCGATGTGCTGCGCACCCAAGTACGCCACGTGCCTTCGGTGCAACGCGTCGGTGCGGTGACGGGGGTAGCCGGATTAGTGATCGAATCCGAAGGTCCCAATGTGGGGCTGGGTGAGTTGTGCAATGTGCGTTCTCCTCGTACGGATTTCTCGGTTCGCGCCGAGGTGGTGGGTTTTCGGGAACACCGCGTGTTGCTGATGCCGCTCGGCGATATGGCGGGACTGCATGTGGGTTGCACCGTGGCGGCGGCTGATCGTCCGCCGTTGCCGCGTCCGGGTCCGGAATTATTAGGCCGGGTACTTGATGCTTTGGGTCGGCCGTTTGATGGGTTGCCCATGTTGCCGGTAGATCGGGTGGAGCACAGTAACAAGCCACCGCATCCCCTGCGTCGTCAACGCATCCATGATGCCCTCACGACCGGAGTACGGGCGCTGGATGCGTTCACGCCCATTGGCCGTGGACAACGTCTGGGGCTTTTCGCCGGTTCCGGCGTGGGTAAGTCGACTCTCCTCGGCATGATTGCGCGTGGTTGCAGTGCGGATGTGGTGGTCGTCGCGCTCGTGGGTGAACGTGGCCGGGAAGTCCGTGAATTTCTGGAAAAAGATTTGGGCCCCGAAGGCATGAAGCGCTCGGTGGTCGTAGTGGCGACTTCTGATACCCCGGCACCACTCCGGCTGCGCGCCGCGTTCACGGCCACCTCGATTGCCGAGGCTTACCGTGATCAAGGGAAGCATGTGATGTTGATGATGGATTCGGTGACGCGTTTTGCGATGGCCCAACGCGAAATCGGACTCGCCGTCGGCGAACCGCCGGCGACTCGCGGCTACACGCCCTCGGTTTTCGCCATGCTGCCGCGTCTGCTGGAACGCTCCGGTGCGGGCGAGGTTGGTTCCATTACGGCGCTTTATACGGTCCTCGTCGAAGGCGATGATATGAATGAACCCGTGGCCGACGCGGTGCGCGGTATTTTGGACGGGCACGTGGTACTCTCGCGGCAACTGGCGCATTTTAATCACTATCCGGCCATCGATGTGCTGGAGAGTGTGAGTCGTCTTACCCGCGATGTTTGCACCCCCGAGGAAATTGATTCGGCCGCCCGCGCCCGGGAACATCTCGCCCTTTACCGCAAAAATGAAGATCTCGTCTCGATCGGCGCTTACCAGAAAGGCGGCAATCTCGCGATCGATCTCGCCATCGCGATGCACGAGCCCTTGCGCAAATTTCTCCGTCAGGGGGTTAATGAGCTGACCCCGCGGGCGGATTCTTTCACCCAGCTCAGAAGGATCATTGCCCCATGAAACGGTTTCATTTCCCTCTCCGGCCGGTGGCAGTTATCCGAGCGCACAAGGAATTGCGCGCTCGTGAGGCCTTTGCGGCCGCAGTCCACGCCTATGTGCAAACCGAAGAGCGTCTGGCCACCACACGCGCGCGCGTGGCGGATATGGAGCAACTGCTTTTTGCCGGTCGCAGCGATCGTTTTATCGCGGCGGATGCGGCTACTCTTTTCCGGGTCTACAAAACGGAATGCCATGCGGAATTGGAAACCGAGCGGGAAGTCATCACCGCACGGGACACCATGAATTTGCGCCGGACTGAATACATCGAGGCCAACCGCCAGTTGAAAATCATCCATCGGCTCGAGGAAAAAGCCCGGCATAAAAATCGGCTGGAAAACGCCAAGATCGAACAAAATGAACTCGATGAATTTGCCGGCTATCGGGCCAGTCGGCGGCCCGCTCTGTCATGATGAAACTTTTGCACAATCCCGCGATCATTACCGTCGTGGCCCTGCTGACCGGTCTGGCGGCGGGCATTATTCCGCTTTGGAGCGCGAGTAAACAGTTGGTCGCGCAGGCCCACTCGGGTCATGTGGCAAAATCCAATCACCTCAAAGATCAGGGTTGGGATTTCTGGACCATCGAGGTCGATAATCTGGCGGCGGAACTGAAGGATGAAAAGGCCCGGATGGCCAAGCTGTCCGAACAGCTGGATCTCCGTGCCGCCCGCTTGTCCGCCGAGCAAAAAGAATTGGAGAAATTGCGCATCAGCATTGAGGCCACGCGCAAGGAAATCGGTGATCGGGTGATCGAGATCAGCGCCGATGAATTGAAAAATGTCCGCAGCCTCGCGCAAACCTACACCAATCTCTCGCCCCGGGCGGCGGTCGCCATCATCCGGGAAATGGATGACATTACCGTGGTGAAAATTCTCTCCCTGATGAAAGCGGATGTCGTCGCGCCGATCTTTGAGGAAATGAGCAAGACGACCGACCGGGAGGGTGTCCTTGCCCGAAGGGCCGCCATTCTTTCGGAAAAACTTCGCCTCATGAAATCCAACAAACCGGCGACCCCCAGCTAAGTTAATTTTAAATTCTCTGCACGCTCCAGGGATGGAGCGAGTGTACTCCACGGATGGAAGCCACCTCATGAACACTTCCATGCCCACCACTCCCTCTGATCTCGCCGCCATCATTCCCGGCGGCCCGGCGGCTAAACCGACGGCCCTGCTCAAGGGCATCTTCGCGGCACTCAGTAATTCCAAGTCGGTCTCAGCTGATGCGGGTTCGTCAACCGGCAAGGATTTTGCATCCTTACTCGGGTCCCCTGCTTCGACGCTGAGCTCGTCGGATGGAAATCCGGCTGACGGGCAAACTTCCCCGGAAGGTTCGAGTCAAAACGTGCTCTCGGCAGAACTTAGTTTTAGCGGGACTACTCCTCTGCAGATTAAGGGCATGTGTTGCCGGATGGAACCGCTCATCACACCTGCGGCGGACACGACGGAACCTGTGAGCATCAGTCTGCCACTGACGCCACCGAATATCGATGGATCGATACCAGTCGTGCTGGTCCCAGAGGCGGTCGTGGTGGATCCGAAAGGCCAGGTGACTTCTTCAGTGCAAAATGCACTGAAACCCGTTGAAGGAAATTCTGTGAAATTATCCCGGGCTGGCCTTAAGTTATGTCATCAGAAAACCGAAAATGTGGCCGATCCCGCTACGCCGCTCACTCCGTTGAGCTCTGCCAGTCAGGAGGAGAAAAATTCTTTTCTTTCAGAGAAACAGGAAACGTCGCACTTTTCCCGCTTCGGTCGCGGCGGGTGGCAACCTCAGGGGCAACTGCTCTCGGCCACCAGAGGGATGAAAGCGACGCCGACGAATCCTGAGGTAGGGGTGAATGATGTATCGCTCCCGACACCGTCTATTTCATCGGCCGAGGTAACTCAACTGTCAGTGGTTAATCCGGTCACTGAACCCGCGACGGTTGTTCCGATCATTGACTCACATCCAAGCCAAATATTTCAGGCCCTCTATCCGGTGGTGAACGACACCAAGGTTGAGCCTGTTGCCATCAGTGAGGAACCAATCCATAGCGTCACGACAGTAATTTCGTCTCCGGTGAGTGAGAATGTCGTGCCGTCGAACGTGATGGTGACTGATTACGCCCCAGCCGTGGTTATTCCATGGCCAAAACTGACCTCGGTTGATTCTGCATCGAGCAGTGCAGTGATGCCGTTAGTTATCACGGCCCCTGATGCATGGGTTGCTCCGGTAGTGAGTGATACAGTAATGCCCTCGATCGTGACTGATGTAGCGGTTGCTCCGGTAGTGATTGCAGACGGGCAGAGCTCAGTGACGCCTCGCCTGGCTCCGGCGCACAGCTTGCGCACGCACGCTTTATTGCATCAGCCAGCGGGTGAATTTTCCGTGCCGACAGAGGATCTCTTGCCTGCAGTGGAAAAGAGTCAAAGCACGAGCGAGATTCAACCAATTTCTGCGGAAAATTCCGAGAGCGTACCCCTGACTCCCGAACTTCGCCGTGAGGTGGTTGAGGCGGTCGCCGCGTTACTCGCACCACTCTGGTTGGCTTTGCCCCAGATAAAACCCGATGCCTTGCCCAACGCATCGTCGGGTTCGGGGATCGATGCTCTCTCGTCGGAGGGGGGCAAAAACGCGCTGAATACGACCATCACGATTAAAGTGGGCGCTCAGCCACCGATCACGATTCAGCTTCCGCCACTGGCCTCAACCCCAGTTGAACTTGCTCCCACCACTGACGTGCCGCCGACCGCACAGCCTGCGGCTGAGGTCGCCGTTTCAGATCAGACGCTCGCCGCATTTGATCGCCAGTCGAATCCTTCCGGCCGCAGCCCAATAGAAAATACGCTTTTGCATCAGGTGGTGCGGCAACTGACGGCACAAGAAACGCCGTGGCGGGAATTGCCTCTGCTGGATTTTCGCCTGCAGCTTAAAACAAAAATCGAGTCGGCTTGGGCCAAACAGGAGCCATTGATCGTTCCTGTAACGCCCGAATTGATGCCTGATCTCAGCGAGGGACGACCGCTCCCGGTTTCAGTCATCTCAGGGGAAAGTGATTCGACCAAACCAGTCACCCCGCCTGTCGTGAAAGAGGGCTCTGCTTTGCGCTTCGCCACGCCGTTGACGGTTCAACCTGAGCAAAAACACCCGACTGCAACGGCCACCGCGACAACACCGGTTGAAGTGTTGATTGAGTTGCCTGGTTTCGGCTCGTTGACGGCTGAGATTCTGAACTCCACTTCACCCGTTATTCCTCTGGATAAGAAACCAGCTAATCGGTTGGGGCGGACGGAAAAAAATGCCGGTGAGGTAAAGTTCGTCAACCTCCTGAGTGGCCAAGAAAATAACGCCGCGGAAAAAACATTTCTAAATACGGCGGTAGAATCACTTAAGTCAAAGGCGAGCGGAGCTGGCATCGACGTTGCTAATTCCAGTGATAACATGCCTGCGCAATTCACCTCACGTCGCGTTTCGGTTGATCAACTGGAAATACCTCTGCGGACTAATGGGCGCGAAATATTTCCGGTCCTTAACGGAACCCCGAATTTTTCCGCTTCGACAGAAGCTTCGGTGGAAGCGACTCCTGCTCCCGTTCTCGCGCATCGCGCGGTGGAAACGATTCTGAATGTCGTCGATGCCCAGCGCCAAAGTTCAGCCAATGCATCCAGCGTTAATTTGCACTTTAAGTTTGGGGGCGATGATCTGGCCGTCCGCGTGCAAATGCGCGGCGGGGAAGTGCAGACCCAGTTTTTAACGGACTCGGCCGAACTTCGCAGTGCGCTTACTTCCGAGTGGCAAATCATGGCGGGGCAGGGTGGGGCTGCCGGTCTTCGTTTGCTTGATCCGGTGATCATGCCTGCCAGCGCGAGCGTTTCGTCAGGTTTTGGCAACGCCGCCCAAGGGCAAAATCACGCGCAGCAGCAGGCACAACAACACCAAGAAAAACAAGCCGCAGTCGCGTTCCCCGAGTTGCGGGAGTTGCGTCGCGGCAATCCCGATTTTGCGCCGAAAACCGAATCTGCTCCACGCGTTATTGTCACGCCATCGACTTCGCAACATCTCACGGCCCTGGCCTAAATTTATGAGTACCGTCGCCGCTACTTCTACCGCTACTTCGCCCACGTTCTTAAATGATCAGAACACCACGTCCATCCGGGCTCCCAAAAAAGTTCTGGATCAGGATGACTTCTTGAAACTTCTCGCCGTGCAGTTTTCCACGCAGGACCCGATGAAGCCCATGGAGGATACGGCCTTCATTGCGCAGATGGCTCAGTTTTCGTCACTCGAACAGTCGAAACAAACGGCGAAAAATCAGCAGATGCAGACCGGCAATGGTTATCTTGGTCGCAATGTTACCGTGCAGGATTCGGCGGGGAAACTCTTCACCGGGATGGTGAGCGCCATCGATAATACCGGTTCCGCCCCGGCTCTGGTGATTAACGGGACCAATTATCCGCTCTCCTCCGTGAAGCGCGTCGAGGTGGCCACGACTACTCCGACCCCTCCTTCCACTCCGCCCCCGACGAACAATCCCTACCAGCCCTCGGTCAACACGAGCGAACAATTTCCCAAACTTTACACCCTGATCCGTGATCGGATCACCCAAGGAATATAATCAGTCCCACGCCGGCTAATCCGCCTGCGGCTCAACCCATCACGTCAACTCAAACTCCCGCACTAACATGGCACTCATCGGTACACTCACCTCCGGCGTCAGCGCACTTCGTTCTTTTGGCAAAGGCCTGGAAGTCATCGGCGCCAATATCGCCAACGTCAACACCACCGCGTACAAGAGCTCTGGCACCTCGTACGCCGAAACTTTTAGCAATACGCTGCGAAGTTCGGCCCCTTCCAGTGGCACGGTTTCCAGCCAGTCTGCGCTGCAGATCGGCACCGGTGTCCAGCTCGGTGGCATTACCACCAACTATAACCAAGGGGCGCTCGACAGCACCGGTAACACCACTGATCTGGGTATTTCCGGGCGGGGCTTTTTCATCGTGAAAGATGCCACCGGCGGCCAGCAATATGCCACACGTGACGGACGTTTCCGTCTCGATGATAACGGATTTCTGATTTCCCAGAATGGCCTGCGGGTCCAAGGTCTTTCAGGTACGGCCTTGAGCGCAATCGACGATATTCAGGTCGGTCAAACTATCCCGACAGGTGAAGAACTACAGTCGATCAGTTTTGATACCTCGGGTAACTTGGTTGAGTTTTATTCCGGTGGTACCTCCCAGACGACCAATCGAATTCAGCTTCAGAATTTCAGTGATACCTCCGCCCTCATGCGTACGGGCGGAAATCTCTACACCGGTCTGACTAATGCCGGTCCAGTGGGCGGTGGCATCTTGGCAAGCAATAATACGCCGGGCGCCACCGGTCTCGGCAGCATTCAGTCCGGCACGCTTGAATCGTCGAACGTCGATCTGACCCAGCAATTTTCCGATTTGATCACCACGCAACGTAGCTTCCAAGCGGGCTCTCGACTCATCACGGTGTCCGATAGCTTGCTGGAAGAAATCGTGAATCTGAAGCGCTAACTAACCTTAGTTTTTTCTAACCAACCCCCGCTATGGCCAAGCCTGACCCGAAGGATTCCAAGGATAAGGAGGCCGCACCAGCGGCCGACAAGGCCGGCGCATCGGTGGGCGCTGGGGCCGCAGATAAGAAGTCTGCGTTAAAAACGTGGCTGCCGGCGATCGTCGCCGTGGTGCTGGCTCCCGCCGTCAGTTTTGCGGTCGCCCAGTTTGTCCTTCTGCCTCGTTTAAAGCAGGAAATCGCGCTGAAACCACCTGCGGCTGCATCCGGTGGTGCTGAACACGAAGCGCCGCCAGGCGAAGAACCGGCCGAAGCGGCCCCAGCCGAAGGGGGGGGACACGGGGGCAAGGAAGGCGGCAAAGAAGGTGCGGGTGGAGCCGGTAATTACGAATTCAGCAATGTGGTGGTGAATCTTTCCGGCACCATGGGCACGCGCTACCTCAAAACCAGTTTCATCGTCACCCCGGCCGATAAAAAAGGGAATCTCAAGGGACTCTTTGAAGAACATAAGGCCAAGCTGACTGATATCACCCTGAACGTCCTTTCCTCACTCTCGCTGGCGGACCTCGAAGAACCAGGCGCCAAAAACGTCCTGCGCGAAAAACTCGTCGCGACCTATAACCAGACCCTCGGAAAACGCGTGGTCGACCAAGTCTATTTCTCCGACTTCGTCGTCCAATAATTTCTCTCCATGGCTGATGAAGTTCCAGTTCCGTCTTCTGCTCCGGCGGCCTCTGCGGCCTCCACTTTCCTCGATCAATCTGAGATCGATAAATTGCTGGCGCAAAGCAACACGCCGGTCGTTGCCAAATCACTGCTGATTCATGCGGACGGCCATCGGGGCGATGCCAAGGGCGCCGGCAAAGTGGAGACCTACGATTTTCGCAATCCGGTGTTTCTTTCGGAAATGGAACTGCGGCGCTTGCGCCTGCTGCACGAGGACTATATCCGCTACCTTAGCGCCCGGCTTTCGCTGTTTCTCCGTATGGAGTTCGGCCTGAAAATGGCCAAGCTCACCACGGTGACCTACGCGAAGTTCACCGAATTGCTGCCGAGCCCCACGCACATTTGTTTGTTCAAAGCCGAGCCGATGCTCGGCGTCTGCATTCTCGATATCAATCCCCGGCTCGCCCTCACGATTGCCGACCGGTTGCTCGGTGGGCGTGGTCACTCCGTCAAAGCGGAACGCTACCTCACGGAAATCGAAATGGCGCTGCTGGAGGACGTCGTGCTCATCGTGCTCGAGGAATGGTGCGGCCAATGGAAGGTCGAACAGGATCTCCACGCGCACATCATCGGCCACGAAAACAACGGCCGCTTTCTCCAGACTTCCCCGAAGGATGCGATCATCCTCGCCCTCACGCTGGAGGTTAATTTCGGCGATTGCTCCGAGCAGATGCAGATCGGCGTGCCGTATTACACCATCGAACCTTTGGTTAAAAAAATGCAGGCCCGCCGCCAGAAGGACGCCGCCGTGGCCTCGGTTGAAAAACGCGCCGCCTGGCAGAAAAGTTATGATCATATCACCATGCCGATCCGCGCCGAGTGGGACGCCCTTGAGCTGTCCCTGCGCGAAATCAGCAGCCTGCGGGTGGGGGATGTGATCGAGATGCCGGCGGATTTGTTGCAAAACACCCGCTTGGTGCTGAATGGCACCCCGAAGTTTATCGGCACCGTCGGTCTGGATACCGATCATGTCGCCGTACAACTCTCCAAAAAAATTCCTGCGCCCACAGAGGACAAAACCCTTTTAAAACATGATGGAAGAAAAAACACTTGATATCGTCCTCGACGTTAAGGTGAAAGTCACCGTCCAGCTCGGCTCCTGCCAGTTGCCCATGCGCGACGTCTTGGAACTGGTCCCAGGCTCGGTCATCCAGCTTACCCAGCATGCGAGTGACCCAGTCGGGCTCTACGTGAACGACAAGCTGGTCGCCTACGGCGAAGTCGTGGTCGTGGAAGATAATTTCGGCATCAAGATCACCGAACTCGTCGGCAGCGTGAAATCGTAAGCGTACGCCGTCCCAGTATCCCGAAAAATTACATGTCCCCTACTCAAACCCAAGAGCGTCGTGCGTCTGGTGAAAAAAATCCCGTCGGCCCTCGGGCCGGCTGGTGGTTGGCTTTGCTGCTCTGTCTTCCCTTGATCGTCGCCGCCGAGGAAGAAAAGGTTATTTTCCCCCGCAGTCTCGCGCCCGCCGAAGCCCCGGCGCCGGCCCGTTCGGCCGGTTCGAATGCGACATTGCTTTTGCTCGCGCTGGCCGCCGCTGCCGCCGGTGGCTGGTTGCTCTGGCGCCAACGTCGTTCCCCGCAAGGCCTCATGTCGCGTGAGGCGCGCAAGCTCGCCGTCACAGAGACCCGTTCACTCGGCAATCGCCAGTATCTCGTCGTCGCGGATTACGACGGGCGCAAATTTCTCCTCGGCGTCTGTCCCGGACGCATCGATCTGCTTTCCCCTCTCGAGGGGCCTAATCCGCCCCGGACTCCGTGAAAACTTTTCGCATCCTCTGCAGTCTCTTGTTCGCCGGCGTCCTCGGGGCGACCGTGATTTTTGGTCAACCCGCCACGACTCCACCGCCCGCATTCCCCGCCCTCGCCAATGGTTCGGCTGCTCCCGCTGCCACCAAGTCGGCCGGCGATCCGATGCGGCTCTCGATCAATTTGGAAGGAGGCGAGAAACCCGTGCAGTTGAGCGTCGCCGTGCAGATTGTCCTGCTGATGACTTTGCTGTCGGTCGCGCCGTCGCTGGTCCTGATGATGACGAGCTTCACGCGCATCATCATCGTGCTGGGCTTTGTCCGCACCGCGCTCGGCGTGCCCTCCGCGCCGTCGAACATGATTCTCACCGGCTTGGCGCTCTTCCTGACTTTTTTCATCATGGGTCCCACCTTTGATCGCGTACACAAGGAGGCGCTCCGGCCGTATCTCGATGGCCAGTTGCAATCCGCCGACGCCCTCGACAAGGCCACCACGCCGCTCAAGGAATTCATGCTGAAGCAAACCCGCACACGCGACCTGGAATATTTTCTCGAGCTCGGCGGCTTCGGCCCCACGGCCGTGAAGGATCTGCCCATCCGCGTCGTGATCCCGGCCTTTGTGATCAGCGAACTCCAGACGGCTTTTCAGATGGGGTTTCTGTTGTTCCTCCCGTTTCTCGTCATCGATTTCCTCGTCGGTTCGGTGCTGATGGCCCTCGGCATGATGATGATGCCGCCCAATGTCGTGTCGCTGCCCTTTAAACTCCTGCTCTTCGTCCTCGTGGATGGCTGGCATCTGATCGTGAAGTCGCTCGTGCAAAGTTTTCTGAACTGAAAACCGTCCATGAATCCCGAAGTCGCCATCGATATTTTCAAGAACACGATCATCTTCGCTCTCTGGGTGGTCACGCCGTTTCTCCTGACGATGCTCGTGATCGGCCTGCTCATGAGCCTGTTTCAATCCGTCACGTCGTTGCAGGAACAAAGTCTGACGTTCACGCCGAAACTGCTGGCCATGGCCGCCCTCTCCATGTTGCTCGCGCCTTGGTTGCTCCGGACGCTCTCGGAGTTCACCATCAGCATGATCTCCCGGATCGCGACACTGGGCCATTAGCCCCGAGGCGTCATGCTTCTTCACGATCAGGATGAAATCGGTAGGGCCGGTGTCTTGCACCGACCGAGATTATTTACGTTCGCGGCGTCTGCAAGACAGACGCCCTACGGCAGGTCGTGCGAACCGTGTAGGGTCGGCCCTTGTGGCCGGACCGCTTTCACAACGTCGCAGGCAAATCGCCCTGCCGGTTTCTCGCCGAAGAACTCACCTCGTTGCCCGGAAAGTAAAGAGCCCCGAGGCAATCCCCGAGGCGTTTCACAAGACCACTCACTGCCCCTTCTGCCTCCCTTTAACCCATGACCATCGGCTATCTGCTCACTTGGTTGATGGTTCTCTTCCGCTCGTTGGGGGTCGTGAGCGTGCTCCCTTCGATCACGAGCAATCCCCCGCCCAAGATGCTACGGATCGCCGTGGCCGTTTGCCTCGCGACTTTACTCGTGGGCTTGGTGCCGGAGGCGAAAATGCCCGCCGATATTTGGGGTCTGGCCTTTGCGGGGATGGGCGAGGTGTTGTTGGGTCTGACCATGGGTTTTATCGCGCGCATGACTACGGCAGCTGTGGAAATGGCTGGGCGCATGATGTCGGCGGAAATTGGTTTGGTCGCCACACCCGGCATGGGTGCGCCGGAAATCGGGAGTGAACCGTTGGCGGCGATTTTCTCCACGCTTGGCGTGGTGCTGTTTTTTATGTTTGGCGGACATCTCATGATTTTCGGCGCTCTGGCGCGAAGTTTTCTGTTGGTTGCGCCCGGTGCCCCCGCCTTGAACGACGCCGCTTGGGAGCACATGGTGATAGCGGTGGCGAAGATGCTCGAACTGGGTCTGAGAATTGCGGCCCCGTTTATCGCGCTCAATTTTCTCGTGAATCTCGCCTTCTCCACTTTGGGCCGGGCGGTGCCCCGCATGAATGTTTTCGTCATCAGTTTTTCTCTGCGCTTGCTCCTCGGTTTCGGCCTGCTCAGTGGAGCCGGCTCCCTGCTGGCGCGCTATCTCTACGTCGAGTTCGCGGGCATCCCTTTGCAAATGCTCCAACTGTTGCCGATCAGATGATGTTCGTGGGGCAGGGTCAGGTTGGGGGTCAAACCCTTCAAACAAGGATTCATCCTGAAAAACGCAGTGGGAGACCCCGATTTCCCGGATTAACACGGAGGAAAATGGGTTAGAGGAAAACGGTTTTTCACCTCGCAGGTGAAGCTCAATCAGCAGTGGGGTTTGCAGCCTCTCCTTCATCCGTGTCAATCGGTTCAATTCATGTGTGCGATCTAGGTTCAGACATGAATGGCGCTCAGTTAAGCGGCCTGATCGTCGACTGCCTGACGTTTCGTCTGCGATGATTTGCTGCGGAATTTCGTAGGGCCGCCCCTTGTGGGCGAGCCGTTTCCGGGGCGCACTCCGGCACGGCCACCAGCGCCGGCCCTACATGCCTCAGGCAAAATAGTTGGCCTGATCATGCATGGTAGAATGACGACCAACCTCCTTAACTTAGCGCCATTCGGTTCAGACATCCTGAGCCCAGCCCGTGGAGAAAGGAGGCACGGGGAAACGAGCTGAACCTGCAAGGGCGATTGGTATCAGGTAGCGGCCGTTGTCCTCAACGGCCACGGGGAAGCGGTGCCGCGAGCCGCACTGGCGCTTGGGGGCAAGCGCCGCTACCGGCCACAGCCTCAGGTATCCTGAGCCCAGCCCGTAGAGAGAAAAGGCACGGGGGAACGAGCTGAGCCTGTGACCAAGCATTATCTCGCGAAGGGAAAAAATGAAACGAAGACAGAAAAGCAGCTCACCCGAATTGATCGGGGTCAGGATGTCTGAGGTTCATGCCGAGAACGATCTTGATGCCGCCCAGAAATGGTCCGGCTTCG
>Ga0163144_10007075_pt1 | contig 24642 bp, 23 predicted proteins | sample OliLak19BULKMAT1_FD_123175 | JGI IMG/M metagenome (GOLD analysis project Ga0163144, IMG submission 123175) | Freshwater microbial mat bacterial communities from Lake Vanda, McMurdo Dry Valleys, Antarctica - Oligotrophic Lake LV.19.BULKMAT1 | ecosystem: Environmental > Aquatic > Freshwater >... | reverse complement strand
GTCCACGGTGGCGGCGACCTTTTACTTCCGGCGTGCGCAACTCGTGAGCGATTACCGGGTCTTTGTCCGCAGTGTCGCCGGGACGGCAGCCCTCGCGCTCTCGGGCGACGAGCTTGCCGCCATAACCACCTCGGCGAACGGGAAATCTACGTGCTGCGACCATTGTCACCCGACTGCAGGACGACGGAGTTCGTCGTCTCTCTGGCTCCGGACACCGGCCCCGGCGTGCGCTATTCGGTGAACGCAGAGAATCTGCCGCCATTGCGCCACGCCTGGGAAGACGACCCGCCCACGCACACCGGCATTTACCGCGACGCGCACGGGGAGTGGATCAGCGGCTACGCGCGCGTGCTTGATGCGCGCGGTGAGCCGGTGGCGATCGTCGAAGTGGATGCCGAGACCAGCGCTCTCTTCGCCAAGGAACTCTGGGAGCTTTGCCTGACCGCCTTCATCGGCGTCGCCGCGTTTCTCGTCGCGATGGTTCCGGGTCTCTACCTCGCGGGAAATATCACCCGCTCATTGTCCCGCCTCTCGACTGGAATCAAGCTCCTGGAAACGGGCGAATACGAGGTGCAGGTGGCGGTGCGGAGCGGTGATGAAATCGAGGATCTCGCCAATGTTTTCAACCGCATGATCGGCTCGCTCCAGGAGAAGCTCGCATTGCTGCCGTTTGTTTCGCGCTTCACCGCCGAGGCGGTGCGGAGGAGTCGCAGCGATCCGGCTTGGCTCACGGGCACGGAGCAGGAAGTGATCGTGCTCTTTGCCGACCTGCGTGGATTTACCAGCTTCTCCGAGGAGCGCGACGCTCCTGATTTGGTCCGCAGCCTGAACCAGCTCCTGGCGGCGGAACCCGATGTCGTCATAGCCGCCGGCGGTGACGTGGGCAAATTTGTCGGCGACGCCATCATGGCCGTGTTCCTGGCCAGCGAGTCCTCCGCTCACTCCGCGTTTTCCTCCGCGCAGCAAATGATCGCGCGGGTGCGTGAACAGGCGCTCGCCAATGGCTGGCCGCTGGCGCTCGGAGTCGGCCTGCACAGCGGACGGGCGGTTGTCGGCGCGATCGGCTCCGACACGCGGCGCGACTTCACGGCCATCGGCCACGCGGTCAATCTCGCGTCGCGGCTCTGCGACCATGCGGAGGCGTGGCAGATTCTGGTCAGCGCCGATTTCCTCGCCTCCCTGCCCCGAGAAGAGCAGGCGAGGTTTCAGCCCACGGAGCCGATTGCCTTCAAGAACATCCAGCACGCGGTGCGAACCTATGCCTGCACCGAGACGCTGGCGGTCCCGGCTGCGGATTCATCCCGAGGCCCGGCGGAGATCACCTGATTTTTTACCCCAGATACCTATGAATATGAAAACCGAAAACCGTCTTCCACTCGTCCTGCTCCTTCTGCGGCTGAGCGTCTTTCTGGTCATGTTCATGTGGACCATCGACAAGTTCGTTCAGCCCCAGCACGCCTCCAAAATCATGGAGCATTTCTATTCCGCTCCTGGCGTCGGCAAGTTGATGATCCAAGTCATCGGCGGTCTGGAACTGGCGCTGCTCGCCGCCTTCGTCGCCGGGATCGCGAAGAAGTGGAGCTATGGGTTGGTGCTGCTGCTCCACGGCATCTCGACCCTCTCTGCCTACAAGCAATACCTGCATCCCTTCGAGCCGCACAACCTGCTCTTCTTCGCCGCATGGCCGATGCTGGCCGCATGCTTCGCCCTCTACTTTCTGCGGGAGGCGGATGTCCTCTGGACGTTCAATGGTTCACGCACACCTCGTTGACTTCTGGATCTGAACTCTGCGGCAGCGAAGTCCCGTGACGGCCTCGATTGGTGCCGAAATACCATCGGAACGCCGAGGAAGCTGAGCTTCAGCCGATCGAGAGGCGGCACAGTCATGACAAAGGCCAGCAGCGTGACGAGGGACAGCAAAAATTCAGGCGTGCGGGGCGCGAAGGGCGGGTGACAGGCAGCGGATGACCAGCGCCGTCCAGCCGGTCTGGTGGCTGGCGCCGCAGCCGCGGCCGGTGTCGCCGTGGAAGTATTCGTGGAAGAGCGCGAGATCCCGCCAATGCGGGTCTTTGGCGTAGCGTTCGGCTCCGCCGTGGCAGGGGCGGTGGCCTTGCTCGTCCGGCAGGAAGAGGCTGGCGAGCCGGCGGGAGAGTTCCGCCGCGACGACATCGAGCGTGACCTGCGTGCCGGAGCCGGTGGGGCACTCGACTTTCAAATCATCGCCGTAGAAATACGCGTAGCGTTCCAGCGCCTCGATGAGCAGGTAGTTGATGGGGAACCACACGGGGCCGCGCCAGTTGGAATTGCCGCCAAAGAGGTGGGTGTTGCCTTCGCCGGGCACATAGTCCACGCGGCTCTCGGTGTCGCCGTGGCGGAAGACAAAGGGATGCTCCAAGTGAACGCGTGAGAGGGAGCGGATGCCGTGCGGCGAGAGGAATTCGGATTCATCGAGCAGGTAGCGCAGCGCGCGTTCCAGCCGCTCGCGTGAGGGAATGGCCAGGATGCGGTGCTCGTGATGGGGACAGACCTGGCACCAGGTGATGTGCCTGGCGAGGTCGGGGCGGTGTTGGATGAACCACTCCATCCGTTTCACAAAGCCGGGGAGCTTCTGGATTTTTTTCTCCTCCAGCACTTCCACGGCGATGAGTGGCAGCAGGCCGACGAGCGAGCGCGTGCGCAGCGGGGTGCTGTCGCCATTGGTCTTGAGCTGGTCGTAGTAGAAGCCGTCCGTGTCATCCCACAGGCCGGTGCCGCCGAGATGGTTCATGGCGTCGGCGATGCCGATGTAGTGCTCGAAGAACTTCGAGGCGAGGTCTTCATACACCACGTTTTCCTGCGCGAGTTCGAGGGCGATAGCGAGCATGGTGAGGCAGTAAGACGCCATCCATGCGGTGCCGTCCGCCTGCTGCAGGAAGCCGCCGGTGGGCAGCGGCTGCGAGCGGTCGAAGACGCCGATGTTATCGAGGCCGAGGAAGCCGCCTTGAAAGAGATTGTGGCCCTCCGTGTCCTTGCGGTTGACCCACCAGGTGAAATTGAGCAGCAGCTTTTGAAAGGTGCCTTCGAGAAAGGCGCGGTCGCGCTGGCCGCGTGCGGCGGTGATTTTATAGACGCGCCACGCGGCCCAGGCGTGGACGGGCGGGTTCACATCCCCAAACGCAAACTCATAGGCGGGGAGTTGTCCGTTGGGGTGCATATACCACTCGCGCAAAAACAGGCTTAGCTGCGCCTTGGCAAAGTCGGGGTCCAGCTCCGCGAGCGGGATCATGTGAAAGGCGAGATCCCACGCGGCGAACCACGGATATTCCCACTTGTCCGGCATCGAGATGATGTCGTGCGCGTAAAGGTGCGGCCACTCGCGATTGCGCCCATTGGAACGCTCCGCCGGTGGTGCTGGCTGGGCGGGATCGCCATCGAGCCAGTCTTTGATGATGTAGTGGTAGAACTGCTTGCTCCACAGCAGCCCGGCGCGGGCCTGACGCGCGACGGCGAGCGCATCTTCGCTCATGCCTGGCTTCGCGAGGTTGAGGTGAAACGCATCGGCTTCTTCCGAACGGCTGCGCAGCGCGGCGTCGAAACCTTTGCCAAAAACTTTGTCCGGCGCGGCCTTCACATCAGTGAGCCGCAGCTTGATCACACGCTCTTCGCCGGGCGCGAGGTCGAGCACGAAATGCGGCGCGCATTTGGTGCCGCTGTGCGCGGGATTCACGGCATCGCTGCGGCCATGCACGACGGCTTCGTGAAAGGCGTCCTTCACGAAGGGGGTGGCATTGGGCGCGTTCCAGAGGCGCTGTGTATTGCTATCGTTTTCAGTGAACAGCGCAGGCGTCTTTTCATCCTCCCATGCAAAAACAAAATCGCCGAGCGTGGCGTGTGTTGCCTCCACGCGGCCCGGCGCGGCCAGCTTCAAATGCGGCTTCGCTGGCGCATCGGGGGAGCCCCAGCTCCAGGTGTTGCGGAACCAAAGCGTGGGCAGCAGGTGCAGCGTGGCGGCATCCGGCCCGCGATTCGCCACGGTGATGCGGATGCACAGATCCTCCGGCGCGGCCTTCGCGTATTCGGCGGTGATGTCGAAGTAGCGCCCGTCATCAAATGCGCCGGTGTCTTCCAGTTCCAGCTCGGGCGCGCCGATGCCGCGCTCGCGATTTTCCCGCACCAGCCGCTCATACGGAAAGGCGGCCTGCGGGTATTTGTAGAGCGCTTTCGCGTAGGAATGCGTGGGCGTGGAGTCGAGGTAGTAATAGCACTCCTTCACGTCCTCGCCGTGATTGCCCTCCGGCCCGGTGAGTCCGAAGAGCCGTTCTTTGAGAATGGGATCATGCCCATTCCACAACGCCAGGCCGAAGCAGAGGCGGCACTGCCGGTCGGTGAATCCGAGCAGCCCATCCTCGCCCCAGCGATAGGCGCGGCTGCGCGCGTGATCATGCGGGAAGGATTCCCAAGAGGTGCCGTCGGGCGAGTAATCCTCCCGCACGGTGGCCCACTGGCGCTCGCTGAGATACGGCCCCCAGCGTTTCCATTGGTGGGTGCGGGCGCGGTCTTCGTTCAGGCGTTGGTGTTCGATGGTGGGTGCATTCATGGTTTTGTGTGGGGTTTTGAAAAGTCAGCGGCAGCAGGGCAAAAGCGGAATCCACAGGGCGAGCAGGATCAGCGGGACGATCAGTGGCGCCGCCAGCCCCAGCAGTCGGATCGGCATGGAGCTGGGATGTTCCCGGAGGCGGCGGCTTGAGGCCGTCACCGGAGTTTGTCATTGTGCTTTGTCGCGCGTGATCAGCGCGCAGTGGCGGAAGTGCTAACCGCCAGTTTCAAAGCCTGGGTAGAGGGTCATCCCGCCGTCCACGAACAGCGTGATGCCATGCACATAATCGGAGTCATCGCTGGCCAGCCAGACCGCCGCGCGGCCGATCTCATCCGGCTCGCCAATGCGGTTATACGGGATCAGCTTCAGCAGCTCCGCGTATTGCTCCGGCGTATCCCATGCTGCGGTATTGATCGGCGTGCGGATGGCTCCCGGCGCGATCGAGTTCACGCGGATGCGCCACGGCGCGACCTCCTGCGCGATGCTTTTCATCATCAGCAGCACGCCGCCCTTGGAGGCCGCGTAGTTCACATGCCCCGCCCAAGGGATCACCTCATGCACCGAGCTGATGCAGATAATCTTCCCCGCCGCGCACGAAATCTCCGGCCGCACCCCGCGCCGCTTGAACTCCCGCACCGCCTCCCGCGCGCAGAGAAATTGTCCCGTGAGATTCACATCGATCACCTTCTGCCACTGCGCCAGGGTCATCTCTGAAAAAGGCGCGTCCTGCTGCAATCCGGCGTTGTTCACCAGGATGTCCACCGTGCCGAACTCGTCACGCGTCGCCGCGAACATCGCCGTCACGTCCGCTTCCTTCGAGACATCCGCCTTGAATGCAAAGGCGTGAGAACCCGCGCCTTCGATCTGCGCCACCACTTCGTCTGCCTTCTCCGGCCCCGTGAGGAAATTCACGCACACATTCGCACCCGCCGCGCCGAGTGTCTGCGCGATCGCCCTGCCGATGCCGGAACTGGCTCCGGTGACGATGGCGGTCTGCCCTTGCAGTGATCTCTTCACCTCGACCTGCGGAAGATGAACAGGCGGATATTCGCGGTGGTGGCTGTGCATAAGGTTTGGTGAAAGGTGGCCGCACATGCGAGCAGACGCGGGGCGATTATATTCCGCCGGAATGCTCGTTCCTCCGAAGCGCTGAAATCTAGCGGGGTGCCTTTCCAAGCCCGAGAGCGTTCGCTCGGATTTTTGGAGCGCGACCGAGGTTGGTTGGAAATCACGCCACCGCTCCGTAAAGCAACGAAGGAAGCCGCCGCCCGAGGAAAACTCACTCGAGAATAATCCGGCGTCTGGGCAGGTCGAAGGTGACGGTAAAGCGGCTCAGCAGGGGCGTGCCGATGAGGCCGGATTCGCCGGCGAACAGCGGGCGCGGATGGCAGGTGGTGGGCACGCGGTCGATTTGCCGACTGCCGAAGCGCACGGTGGTTTCGATGGTCGGGCGTCGCGTGGCGGAGAGGGCGATGCTGGCTGCCGCACGATCCGTGGAAAACGCCTGGCGGCCCGCCCATTCGAGTGCCGAATTGCAGCCGGTGTCCACGCGCATCCAGCAGGCCGGGCCGGCGTTCACCGCGACCCGCAGACAGATCGCGCCGGCGCGCAGCGCGACGGGCAGGATTTCACCCCGCAGGCGGGTGGATTCGGACGGCTGGTAGAAACGAAGGCGCCGGGCGCGAAAGTCGAGTTGCACGATGCGGTCGCGCAGGAAATCCGCGCCGATGAGACCGTCCACGCGGCCTCCGCAGCTCGCATCGAGCGGAGCGAGATCCAGGCCGAGCAGTTGCTCCGGCAGGGTTTGCGAGCCGATCCGTCCGGCGCACCCGCGCACCGCGTAGCCAGTCGTCGCCCCGCCGACTCCCAGAACGCGCCGCTTTTCACCCAGCCGCAGACCGAGATGCCGCGCGGCCCGCAGGTCGATCACGCTCTCGCTGGCTCCTGAATCCACGATGAAGCGCAGCGGCTCCGGCTGACCCGCGACGAAGACCGGCACCCGCACCAGGCCGGATTGCCAGCCGACGGCGATTTCCTCAACCGCGTGGCTGGCGATCGATGAGCAGAGCAGCGCGAGGAGGAAGGCAAGGGCGCGGGCGTTTGGCACGCGCGCCAGTTAGCAACAAGCGTGCGCGCGGCGACGCGCCGGGGTCGCGCTTCGGAAACTGCGGCGCAACCTGAAACGGCGCTGCGTTCCGGGTGCGCGATTGTCGCCAGGCGGTGGCCGAATCGCCACAGCCTTGGCACCTCCCAATGGGCCGGGCCGATGGAAGATGCCGGGGGATGCGGAGGCGGGTTAATCGCGCGGGGCGCGGTAGGTGATGAGCGGGCCGTTGCCGACCTGGCGCGTCTTCCAGACGTATTCCGTTTCGCGCGTCCGCGTAACCTGGGCGCGGCCCACGCCGCGTTCGCGAGCATAGACCGCGATGGTGGGCGTGGATTGGTTTTGCTGGGCGGCCTGCCGCGCGAGGGCGAGCCGGGTTTGCAGTTGCGGATCGTCCGCGGACGCGGTGGCGATGCCGAGAGCCGCGACGAAGGCGGCGAGGAGGGTGGATTTAATCAGGGTTTTCATACGCCAGATATGAACCCGCAGCCCCGCGCCTTATTCCCTCCGGCCCGCGCGGAGTCTTGCTCAACCGATGCCCGATCGTATCCGCTGGAGGCTTCGCTTTGCCAGCGTGGGCGGCCTCGATGCACACGGAACGCTTCACCTCGCCGCTGGGTGCGTCGGATTCGTGGAAGGCCGCATCGAGGCTCGCCAACATCCAAACGAACCCGTCCCGCTTCCATGACATGCGCCATGCCGCTCCCATGAGTATTCAAACTCGCCGCGCTCGATGAGATCCCGCCAAAATGTTTTCGCCTTCGATGTCGTCAGCAGCAGTGCGTGCAAAATGCGCCGGGCGCATCCGTGACGAAGGTGCCTTGCATCGGGAATGGCTTCGCTCCGCCAGCGTGGGCGGGCTCGATGCACACGGAACGCTTCACCTCGCCGCTGAGTGCGTCGATTTCGTGGAAGGTCGCATCGAGGCTCGCCATCATGTAAAAGAACCCGTCCCGCTTCCACGACGTGTGCCCTTGTGTTCGTTTCTGCGGGGTCGCGTCCGACTTGCTGACCTCGATGTCCTTGATGCGTTGGTGAGTGGTGCGATCAAATACGGTCACGAAGCGCGCCGTGTGATTGATCGTAATGCCGAGAGACTGGCCACCTGCATCGATGAATCCCGCGTGACCATTGCCCGCGCCCGTCGGGATTTTTGTCACGAAGGCGAGGCTGTCTTTGCGCAGCACATACGTGAAACCTTCCGCGGAGCCGCAATACACGAAGTCGCCTGCGACATCGACGTGGTGCCCGCCACTCGCACCGAGTTGCGCGGCGTCCACGGGGAGAAACGCGTGCGCTTCGACCGCGAAGGCTTCCCCGGCGGGAGCCAGCCGCAGGACGGACGGCGGCACTTTCGCGAGAGGATTGCCTTCGCACATTCCGAAAAGGATCGGTGAACCGGCCGCCGGATCTGCGACGAGGTGATGGCAGCTCGTGGGAGTGTTCAGCGTCCAAATAGGGTCGTCAACGTAGAGCCGATGGAGGATGAGTCGGCGGCGGAGCCGGTCGATGAGGAAAAACCGCTCGGCATCGACCCACCGCTCGTGGCCGCTGGCGAGAGATCCACCGAAGTCTTCGATCTTTCCAGTCACCGCGTCGCCGTAGGTGCGCAGGACGGTCCACGTCTTCGAGTCGATGATGCTGGTCATCGGTTTGTTGCCACCGGAGACGAGGATGAGGCCGGTCTGCGGATGGATCGTGGACGAGCGCGGCGTGTGCGGAAGGGGAATCTTCGCCTGTGCCGTGAGGGTGCTGATCTCGATCGGAGTGATGGAACTTTCCTTGCGCGTCGAAGCGAGCACGAAATTCGTGCCCGCCCGATCCACGGGATACGGGCCGAGGCCCGTGGGCACACGGCATTTAAGGCACATCTTGTCCACGTCGATGACGAGAACTTCGCTACCGTCCGAATCGCCGTAGAATGCAAGGGTGCTCATGCGGCAAGGAGTAGCGCCAAGCAGTTGCGTGCCACAAGCCGCGACTTGTTCTGCTCGATGCAGTCCCGTGTCAGCCCTTCAATGCTGCGGCGATTGCGGCTTTGAGTTCTTCCTCGCTCTGCGTCTTCATCAGCTTGCCGAGCACCTTCTTGTCCTTGACGTCGATCAGCAGCATGTAGCCGTTCTTGCCGGCTTGCTCGGCGTAGATGTCGGCGACGCCGAGGAGCCTCGTGTGCAGTGCAGACTGGTGCTTGGTGAAGTCATCCGTCTGGTCCGCACGGGTGAAGAGGATCGGCTGGCCGGCGAAGTCCTTTTTCACGGCATCGAGTTTCGGGTCCAGCACCTTGCACGAGCCGCAGGTGTCGGAATACATGAGCAGCCCGATGACCTTCGGTTCATCGGCTTTTTCCTGTGCTGTCAGCGGCAGGGCACTGAGTATGAGAGAGAGGATTGCGATGATGGATGGTAGTTTCATGACTTGGTTTTGTTTTTTGGGTTTCGATTTGGATAACTAACTGCACCGCTATTCGCCGGTAGCCGGCTTTTTGCCGGTCAACAGGTTGGTGACGACTTTCAGATCGGTGGTGGGTAACTGGCAGACGAAATCCTCGCAGACATACGCGGTGGCCGCCTCGCGGAGCGGCGCGACGCTTTTCATGAACTCGACGCGGTCCCTGAAGAACTGCTGGCCCGCGGCGCCGTCGGCGAGGATGAGGATTTTGTTGGGGATGAAGTGGCGATGCACTTCGCGCAGCATGGCTTTCGTGTCGGCGGCGTCCGGCTGGCCGGCGATGACGATCTGCTTTGCCTTCGCGCGAAACGTGTCGAGCGCGACGAGCATCTGCGGCATCGCGGAGGGCGCGCGTTCGAGCTGCGAGTCAAAGGCGTGCAACGTCTTCTCGGCCAGGGCGCGCCAGTCGGGCTTGTCCAGCATCGCGGCGAGCCGCAGGAGATTGCTCGCGGCAATGGAGTTGGGGGACGGCTCCGCGCCGTCGTAGTCTTCCTTCATCCTCAGCAGGACGTTCGGATCTTTGCCCGTGGTCGTGAAATAGCCGCCCTCCTTTTCATCCCAGAATAGCTCATTCTGGCGTTGCTGGAGTTGCAGCGCCCACTCGATGCGGCCCGCGTCGAAGGAGGCTTCGTAAAGATCGAGCAGGCCCGCGATGAAGAAGGCGTAATCGTCGGCGAAGCCCTGCGCATTGCCCGCGCCCTGCCGGTAGCTGCGCAGCAGCGTGTGCGTGTCGGCGCGGTAAAGTTTCGCCTTCACAAAGTCGGCAGCCTGGTTCGCCGCGGCGAGATATGCGAGATCGCCGAGCACCTGCGCCCCGCGGGCGAAGGCGGAGATCATCAAGCCGTTCCATGCGGTGATGATCTTGTCGTCGAGGTGCGGGCGCGGTCGTTTCGCGCGCACGTCGAAGAGCAGCTTGCGGCTCTCGGCGAGCAACGCGGTTGCCTTGTCTTCGGTGAGGTCAAACTTCTTCGCCGCCTCGGCCGGCGTGTGACGCTGGATGAGGATGTTCTTGCCGGTGAATTCCTCGTGCGGATCGCTGCCCGAGGGCGCGTTGCCCTTTGGCTCGACGCCGTAGTGCCAGGCAAAAACCTTCGCCCGATCCGCCCCGAGCAGGCGCTCGATCTCCTCCTTCGTCCAGACGTAAAACGCGCCCTCGGCGTGCTCTGGTTTGCCGTGGGCGAGCAGGCTGTCGGCGTCCTCGGCGGAGTAGAAGCCGCCTTCGTTCATGTCGCGACGCACGTAGTCGAGGATGTCGCGCGCGGTTTGCTCAAAGATCGGATCGCGCGTGATCTGGAACGCATCGAGGAAGCTCATCGCGAGCTGCGCCTGGTCGTAGAGCATTTTCTCGAAGTGTGGGACGTGCCAGAATTTGTCCACGGAGTAGCGGTGGAATCCGCCGCCGAGGTGGTCGTGCATGCCGCCCTCGGCCATCTTGCGCAGGGTGAGGAGCGTCATCTCCAGCGCCCGCTTGCCCTCCTTCGATTCCGGCGCGCGCGCATATTCGCGCAGCAGAAAGTTGAACGTCACCGGGCGCGGAAATTTGGGCGCGCCGCCGAAGCCGCCGAGCTTGTCGTCGAAGCTCCCGGCGATCTGTTTGTAACCCTTTTCGCGAAGGCCGGCATCGAGCTGGCCGTCCGACTTCGCCGGCTGCGAATACTGCCGCAGCGCTTCGGTCACTTGATCCGAGCTGGTGACGATCTTTGCGCGGTCGTCTTTCCACGCATCCGCAATCTTCTTCAGAACACTCTTGAAGCCGGGCCGTCCGCCCTGGTCGTTGGGCGGAAAGTAGGTACCGCCGACGAAAGGCTTGAGATCGGGCGTGAGCCAGACGCTCATCGGCCAGCCGCCGCCGCCCGTGGTCGCCTGGACGAAGGTCATGTAAACGCGGTCCACATCCGGCCGCTCCTCGCGGTCCACTTTGATGTTCACGAAGTGCTCGTTCATGATCTTCGCGGTCTCGGGATTCTGGAACGATTCGCGCTTCATGACGTGGCACCAGTGGCACGTCGAGTAACCGACGGAGAGGAAGATCGGCTTGTTCTCTTTGCGCGCCTTTTCAAAGGCCTCCTCGCCCCACGGATACCAGTCCACGGGGTTGTGCGCGTGTTGGAGAAGGTAGGGCGATTTCTCGTTGATGAGCCGGTTGGTGTGCTTGTTCGCATTGCCCGGCGTGGCTGCGGGCTGCGCGTCTTGGGCAGAACAAGAATGGCTCTGCCAAAGGTAGATGGCGCTCGCGAGAGCGGACACGAAGACGAGGGCGATAAGTTGCTTGGGCGGTTTCATGGGATGGTGCTGCGGGTTAAATTCGCGAAAGCGACCAGCGACTCGCGCGGCGCGTCGCCGACGAGCATGTAACCGGCGTGATCGGCGTCCCACGCGGCCACGTTTTTCCCCTCGCACTGGCCGAGCTTCACGCGCCCGGCGGTCGTCGCGTCGAAGCCGCGCAGCGATGTTTGCGAGCGTTCGCTCACGTAGCAGGTGAGCATCCGTCCCTCGTGCTCGTAGAGAAGGAAGCCGACCGGTTCGCCGCGCACTTTGCACAGCCGAACGCCGAGCAGCCGGAACGCCGGGGAGCCGGGCACGCGCGCGGCGAATGGAAGCCGCGCCTGGAGCCACCGCTCGGCCTCGCGCGGCTCGGAAGTTCGCAGATCGACTGGCTCGGGCCGGGCCACGCTGCGCAGATGATCGGTGACAAAAAGCATCACGTCGGGAGACGCACCGACACGCACGACGACACCCGCAATTCCGAGCAGCAGCGCAATCGCCGCCGCCGCCGCGAGCACCCGCCGGCGGAATGGAAACCACACGATGCGCCGCTTGCCCTCCGCGATCGACCGCACGCGCCGACGCAACCCGCCGCTCGCCGGCGGTGTCGCTTCGCGCAGGCGTTGCAGGCTGGCGCGGCTCTCGGCGTTCCACTGGTGCAGCCGGCGGCAGCACGCGCAGCCATCGAGATGCTCCTGCACGGCGAGGCTCGTGACGCCGTCCAGTTCATTGTCCTGGAATGCGTCGAGCAGTGGCTCCGCCTCCTCGCACTCAAGCTTGCGCATGGCCTTCGTCCTCCTGCTGTGATGGTGGCTGCGAGATGATCCGCTCGCGCGCCGCATAGTCCGCGAGCCGCGAGCGCAGCCACGCTTTCGCGCGGTGCAGCCGCGACATCACGGTGCCGAGCGGGCAGTCGAGCGCCTCGCTGATCTCGCGATAGCTCAGCCCGCCAAAGACTTGAAACATCAGCGCCAGCCGTTCGTCCTCGGGCAGCTCATTCATGGCGGCGAGCACCTCCTCGTCGAACGCCTGCTCCAGCGCGCGCCGGTCGTCCGCGTCGGTCACATCCAGCAGCGGCGGCACCACTGCAGCGGGCTGCGCCGCTTCGGCGTCCACCGCCACGAGCTGCGGGCGCCGCGCCGTTTTGCGGAGATGATCCAGCCACGCGGAGCGCAGGATGCGGAACAGCCAGGCTTGCGCGCCGGCCGGCTCGCGGAGTTGCGCCCATGCGCGATACGCGCGCACGCACGTCTCCTGCACGAGATCCTCGGCCTCGGTCGCGTTGCCCGTCAGCCGGAAAGCCGTGCGGTGGAGCGGTTCGAGACAGCGCTCGATCAGCTCCGTGTAGTCGCGTGCCCGTTCGTTGGAAGAGGACCATGACATTCTGACCGTTAGTTGATCACCTCGACCGGCGTTCCCGCCTGCACATTGTCGAAAAAATGACGCGCCATGTGCTTCGGCAGCCGGATGCAGCCGTGCGACGCAGGGTAGCCCGGCAAAAAGCCCGCGTGCATCCCGACGCCGCCGTGGATGCGCAGGAAATACGGCATCGGTGCGCCGCGAAAGATCGTCCCCGGCGGCTTCGGATCTTTTCGCATGTCCACGTTTTTCCGGACCACATTGCCCGCGCCATCCACGTAGTCGCCGTAGAGGTTCGAGCGGTGGTCGATGTTTTTCTGCGACACTTTGAATTGGCCCGCAGGCGTGCCGAATCCTTCGCGTCCGCTCGAAACCACCGACACGCCCACAAGTTCAGCACCTTTGTAGAAATAGGCGCGCTGCTCACCAAGGTCGATGCGGATTCGCGGTTCGCCCCGCACACCCTCTCCATCCCAATGGGAAACGCTGTCCCACGCCGCGCCATCCGGCCGAGGCGATCGCGGCTGACCGCCCAGATACGCGGTCGCGGTGGAAATACGCCGCTCGGTCGCGCAACCAGATAGAACAGCGAAGATCGGGAGCAAAGTCAGGAAGCGGAATGGGTGCATCGGTGGAAAGTCTTTCCACGACACTACAACGCATCGCGCGCGGAACTTATTCCCAGGCGCGAGAGTTTTTCGCTCTCGCTCCATTGGTGCCGCTTCACGATTCGCCCTAGCCCTTGGCGAGCCAGCCGAGTTCCATCCAGGTGGCGAACCACTCGCGGACTTTCGCGGCGGCTTCCTCTGCGCCCGTGGGTGACTTGGCGAATGCGGAAGCGCATGCGCCTTCGAGCGAAGCACCGGCATTGAGCGCGGTCAGCAGGATGAAGGCTTCCGGTTCGAGCCGCTTGAAATACACGGAAAGATCCACGCGGTGGATGGCGAGGTGAAGCGGCGTCGGCTCGGGCTTTGCGCGGAGCAACACAGGGCGGCGACGGCGGCTGGCGGCGACGGCGTTGCTGGCGCTGCCCGTTTCGAGCGTGGACTGGCGGAGCTTGCGCAGCAGGGCGTCCACGGGATGCGCGAGGGCGAGGAGCGTGATGTAGGGCTGGAGACGGAGGCGAATGGTTGCGGGTGTTTTGCGCGCGAGCGTCGCGGGGTCCAGCGGCGGGAGTTCGGGGTCGTCGAAGGCGACGATGCGCGCCCACTCGACGCGCGCCATATCGAGCGCGAGCGCGGTGTGCGGCGCGGTGAGGGCGGGATGGTTCTCGAGAAAAGCGGGGAGGAGCTTCCCGAGATTGCGCAACGACCAGGAGGTGGAGCCGTGCGCTTCGAGATACGCGACGGCGAGACGGTCGAACCGCCGCTCGCCGAGCACGGCACGCAGCCCGCGAAAGTCCTCCTGAAACGAGCCGAGGATGCGCCACCAATACTGCTGATTGTAAATCTGGACGCGCTCGAACGAGGTGAGCAGGTCGTTGGGCTTGATGAAGCTCGCCGCCACGTCTGCGGTGCGAGAACCATCCGCCCAGGCTCGTTGCGAGCGCTCGCCGGACGTGAGCGGACGCGTGACGGCGCGGGTCATCAGGCGCTGGATTTCCTCAAGGCTCGCGCCGGTATCACGCGGCGGCGTTCGCTTTTTCATCGGGCAGATATTTGGTGGCCTTGAGCGCCTCGCGATGCACTTCATCGAAGCTCGGGATGCGGTCGTCCCATTCGAGCAGTGTGGCAGTCCGTCCGCAACGCTCGATGGCGCGTTTGTAGAGCTTCCACACGGGCGGGATGACGGGGTGATCGTGCGTGTCGAGGATGTAGCGCTCGTGGCGCGTGTGCCCGGCGATGTGGATTTGCGCGACGCGCGCGGCGGGCACGGCGTTCACGTAGTCGAGCGGGTCGAAAGTGTGATTCTGCGAGGAGACGTAGATGTTGTTCACGTCGAGCAGGATTCCGCAGTCGGCGCGCTCGACGACTTCGTTCAGGAATTCCCACTCGCTCATTTCCGAGGCGTGGAACTCGGCGTAGCTGCTCACGTTTTCCACCGCGACGGGCAGTTCGAGAAAATCCTGCACCTCGCGGATGTTGCGCGCCGTTTTCTCCACCGCCTCCCAGGTGTAAGGCATCGGCAGCAGGTCGTGCGTGTAGCGCCCGTCCACGCTGCCCCAGCACAGGTGGTCGCTCACCCACGGCGTCCGCGTGCGGTGCGTGAGCGCCTTGAGCTTTTTCAAATGGTCGCGATTGGGCCGCGCGAAGTTTCCGAAATACATCGAGACGCCGTGCTGCACGACGCGGTAGCGCTCCAGGATGCGGTCGAGCACCGCGAGCGGACGGCCACCGTCCAGCATGTAGTTCTCCGAGATGATCTCGAACCAATCCACGCCGGGGCGGCGGTCGAGGATGTGCTGGTAATGCGGGATGCGCAGACCGATGCCCACGCCGTAGTCGGCGTGCCCGGTGAACCGTGTGGCAGACATAAATAGCAAACGCCCGGCGAGGCCCCGGCGACACGCGCCGGAGCCTCACACAGGCGGAGATTTTGCAGGCTATTTCGGGGGAACCGGCTTGCCGTCTTTCACGGCGCAGCCGCCCTTGCCTTTGCAGGAGTTCTTGCCGGCGCAGCCGTTGTCGCCCGTCTTGCAGCCGCCCTTGCCCTTACAGGAGTTCTTCCCCTTGCAGTCATGCGTCTCGCCTTTCTTTTCGTCGGCGAGGACGCCCGCCTGCTGGCTGTCGGCCTGTTTGGCAAAGGCCGTTCCGGTGTTGGTGGCGGCGTTGGCTTTGGCAGCGAAGCCGCCGGTGATGATGCCCGCGAGCGCAGCGCCCGCGAGGAGTGTCTTGGTGTTCTTCATGTGGTCTTGTGTGCTTTGGTTCTGGTTTTGGAAACGACGCGGAATGCGGCGTTCGGGTGATCAGAGCAGCCAGCCTCAGTAATTATTCCATGCCGCTGCCGCCGGAATAACTCCGCCGGTCGCCGTCTCGTATGGACATATGAAGACCCTATTCAAATCCACCCTCATCGCCGCGTCCGTCGCGGTCCTCGGAATCCACGCCGCCTCCGCGGACGATTCCCAACTACAAACCCGCCTCGCCTTGCAACGGCAGGAAATGCAGCGCAGTCAGCCCACGCCCACCATCGCGGTCTATGCCCGCGAGCGCGGCGTCGGACAGGTCCAGCGCGCCGAATCGCGCGAGCGGCAATACGTTTGGAAAACCCGCCAGGTCGGCAACAGCACGATCATTCCTTATCTCGCTCCGGCAGAATAAGCGTCCTCCACGCCCGCGCCCCGCTCCCATCGCTCCAGTCCCCCGGCTGGGCGATGGGATTTTTTTGCTGCGCAAAAACCAACATAGAATGGTTCTTTCCGCGCACCTTTCCCGCGTCGCGGTTGGCGAATCCCCGAGCTTTCAGAAGGACTGCCCTGGGGCGACAGCCCTTGCACGTTTGTTGCTAAAGAGCGCGCGCACCTCCGTCCGGATCGGCCCCATCCGAATCGACCGGGTGCCCGCCGTTTCACATCCGCAACCGCTGTTTCCCGGCGAAGCCGGCTTGCTTGGGGCACCGCTCCTCGGCCGCTTCACGGTCACGTTCGACATCCCTCACCACCGCATCGTCATCGAATAGCGCGACGTGGAACGATGAGCGGCGCGCTGTCGGCGGTCTTGAGCTTCTCAGGGAGCGGCATGGTCGGAAGGCGGATCGCAGCGCGCCGTGACTATCCTTCCAAGCTGACTTAGAGCAGCTTGACTCGTTGCCCGGTGCGTTCTGCTGCACGCACGAACGCTCGCAGTAAGACGAGCGTAAGATGGTCGATCCCTTCGGTGCAGATGTAGATCGCCGTTCCCGGCGCCGGCGTCGGGAGATCCAGAGTCAGTTCACCGGCTGACTGCCGGGCACTTTGCCAGGGCTTTGCGGAGAGTGGATCGCTCGGGGCATCGGTCATGGAGCATCACCAATGCAGTGCGATTGGAATGTTGTCAGGCTTCTTCGCCCGTGCGCCTGGCTGAAAGCATCCCACTTTGAGCGCGCCGCGTGTCAGCGTGGCTCCACCATGCGCTCGATGCGTGCGATGGCCGGCGCGGCCAGTTTCTTCGCGTCGAGGATGCCGCTGGTTTGCCAGCAACGATTCCCGGCCACGTCCATCCAGCGCACTTTTACCGTGCCCAAACGGGTGCGGATGGTCGCGCGAAGCGGGTGCTCATTGCGGTTGAAAACGATGGAAATAATCCGAGCCATAAAAATGCGTGACGTTTAACGAGTGGCTCCCTCGGTTGGTGGATGGGGTGTGCTACGCGCGGCAAAGGGCCGTCGCTCATGGTGAGCGACGGCCCGCGCCGATCCCGCCTAGCTCTGGCTGAACAACCCGACTTCGCCATCGAGCAAGCCGTGGAGCGCCTGTGTCCGCTGCGGGAGTGCCCACAGACCGCTGCCCTTCGCGGCCTCCGTCACCGCGTTGAACAACCGCCATGCGCTCTTGCCATCGGCGGCAAACTCCGGGTGCCTCGGCGTGCGCCATTCCTGAAGGATCGCGGGAACCTGCGTCACGGTGATCGCCCGATTGTCGAGCGCCCGAATCACGAGGTCATGCGCCTGAGCGTCGGTCAGTTCATACCCGCGATAGGCGTTGATCCGCTCCGCCTGCTCGTGCCAGCGTTCACCGAGTTGCCCCACCGCGCCGGACACCAAACCGGGCAGGTCGCGCATGATGAACCGCGTATGCTTGCGGGCGATTTTTATCTCACCGGAAAAGGCGAGGTTGTCGCACACAAACACGGCGGAACCTACGACCAGACCGGCGGGAAACCGCTTGTCGTGCGAGTTCCGCAGGCCGAGCACGTAGGAGTAATCGCCCTGCTCATCGCCATTGGCGACTTGGAGCAGGCCGAAGTAACGAGCCCCGTCGGCACTCATGCCGTGGGCCTCGGTGACGATCCGCATGTTCGCGCGGTTCAGTGCGCCCTCCACCTCTGAGACGAGCGTCTCGTGGGGGATGGGGCACCAAGTGTTATCTCCGTCCGGGGTGCAGACGTGGGCGAGTTGCTCACGGTCGGCTTTCGCCGCGCCGCAGTGGAGGATTAGGTTGGATTGGTTCATGTTGAAAATGCCGTTTAACGAGTGGCGCCCTCGGTTTGTTGTTGAGCTTTTAATATGCGTCACCTGTCACGGTCTAGCAAGCGAAAGATGCCTCTTTTACAGCGAAAACTTTGCGCTCGCCGACTCGCCGATAATCGTCTCTTGTCACGGTAATGCCTCGCTCGAAACCATCAGCTCCAGCGCCGAAGAAACGCGGCCCCGGTCGTCCGAAAACCTCCCCGCTCGATGCCCCGGCTCAAGCGCGGGAACGTCAGGCCCGACTGCGCGCAAAGAAGCGCGAAGCTGGCCGCGTCGTCGTCCAACTCTGGATCAATGCCAAGTGGCACGCCGCCATTCTGAAAACTGGCACTCTCCAGGATGCCGCCGATGAAGCCTTCGCCCTGCTCATGGCCAAGCGGCGCGGGAAATCCCGCTAGCCAGCCGCCTCAGCGCAGCACAGGCGCGCAGCGCGCCGAGCAGCAAGGGAACACCTTTCTCTCTCCTTTCCTAGCCCGCGCGGCAATGAGCGCAGGGCGAGCGCCAGCGAGGTGGCACCTCCCAACTTGGCCTGCACGAAGCCTCCCCGGAGTTCCCACGGAGGCTGAGCAAAGGTCCAACCAACATCCGCCGGGTGGAGGTCAGCACGCAGCGTGACAGTTCCTCTGGCGCGTTGCGTGAAACGTGGGCGCGGCCGGAGGATCGTGGCGATGATCTGCGCCGCCCGCAACAAAGCGTCCGGCTTCCGCGGGGAATCATGGGTGGAAGGCCGAGAGCGGTGTGAGGACGGCGCAGATGCTCGCTGCCTGCTCCACAAACTGGGAGTCTCTGACGCGCGTGGGCCAGCGGGGCGTGGCGGAGTCTCCCCGCGGCACAGCCGCATCAGGAGGCGTTGCGGAACCTGGGTTCCGCTGAGAGGGGTCTGTACGAGACGCTGCGGCTCGGACGAGGGGAGAGACCTCTCCCCCGAAAACCAACCCTATACATACCGAAGCGCACGACCACTCCCCAGCGCCCTATTGATCCCACCGCGAACGGTCACGTCTAGAGCGTGTACTGAACTTCAGCGGAAGAGAGATTGAAGCATGAGGGTCAGGAAAGCTAGCCAGTGCAGGCCGGCGACGGAGGCCGGGAGGCGCTCGTAGTCCCGTGCCAGCCTTCGGAAGCGACTCGCCCACGCAAAGGAACGTTCGACCACCCAGCGTCTGGGCAGCAAGACGAATCCCCGTTTGGCTTCCTCCAGTTTGACCACCACCAGACGCACTCCTTGCTCGGCAGCTTGGGTGGCTGGCTCTTCTCCGGTATAGCCTTGATCGGCAAAGGCCACTTCCACGTTGCCGCCCGTCACGAGCTGCACCGCTTGGACTAGATCAGCTACTTGAGCGCGTTCCTGTTCGTTGGCCGGGGTGACCTTCAAAGCCAGCAGATGCCCGAGCGTGTCGACCGCGATATGCACCTTGGAACCTTTCTTGCGCTTGTAGCCATCGTAACCCGCGCGCGCTCCACTCTCGGGAGTGCTCTGCAAAGTGCGTCCATCGAGGATCGCCGCCGAAGGCTGCGCAGACCTCTCGATCAACATCCGCAGCAGCTTGCGCAGATCATGGGCGAGGGCTTCGAAGCAGCCGGCTTTGATCCAGCGCTGGGCCTGCTGAAAGACGATCTGCCAGGGGGCCAAATCATTGGGGATCATCCGCCACGGACAGCCCGAGCGGACCATGTAGCGCAAGGCATTGAAGACCGCTCTCAGCGAACGCTCCCGCTGCGGAGCATCCTCCTTCATCAGGGTCAGATAGGGCGCACAAAACGCCCACTCGTCGTCGGTCACATCACTGGGATAACTGGTCCTTCCGCTGCCGGACTTGAAGATCTTTTTTGCCATCCCAAGCGTGATGCATAATGGCAATTATAAAGTACAGATTTATTTACAAACAAGAAGTGCAGAACACGCTCTAGTCGCCTTCTTCGTTCCCTAGCCACGCAGCCGGAATGAGATACTCGTCGTGGTTCTCACGCCAGTTTCCTACAAGATGAACGTTCGGTAATCCCTGCCAGGTAATTGCCCCGGCGTGCTCCGTGACGATCACTTGAAATTGCTCTGCAACCGCCTCCAAGAAGTGCGAAAGCGCACTAAATATTCGCCGAACGCCTTCAATATCCGAAGAACTGTCGCCCTTCGTAACCCCCGAAGAGTTCTCATTCATTGTCGGCCAAGCCTCTGGAAAATAGACTTGGCTCGGTTGGTCGATCAGAAGGAAGCGCGGCACGGGACTTTGTCCCAATCGGATAAAGTGCTCATGAAGCGCCAGCAACCCCGCAATGTGATAGCCAACCCAATTCTGCCCACTGCCGACCTCCCATAAAAAATCAGTTCGTCCAGAGAGCGGACTGAACTGAAGAGTAAGTTCGCGGATATTGAGACGAACATTCTCCGAAGCATGTTCGAGCGTTAGCAAACGGGCATAGTTCGCGATTGTTGCTGAAACAGTATCAATCGCGGCGTTCAGCCGATCGCGCTGGGCACTCGGATCGAGGTCCCGTTTTAGGTCGGCGATTCTTTGAGCAAGCCGGCTCACTTGCTCGCGCAGTTCGTCCACGTTGCGACTCACCGTTACGTTTTCCAAAGCCTGCTCCACTCGGCCCACGAATAGATAAATCTGCCGGACGCGCTGGCGTTGGCCCGCCTGAGCGGCGGAGCGCGATTCCAAGTATTTTCGCTTCTGCCGCGTTTTGGAAATCGCGGCCTCAAGCTCCCGAAGCTCCTGGCGCAAGCCTGCAATTTCCTGATCCAGTTTTGCCGGCGCCTCGTGCACCGTGGCTGTGAGCGTTCGCAGCTCGTTAGCGAGCGTCTGAAGCTCCGCCAATCGCGGATTGCCCTCAGTGTGAACCGCTGCGCACACGGGACATTCGTGAATGTCGCGAAGTCTTTGCTCGAACCATCCGACGCCCTGGAGGCGGTCTTCCTAGGCTGTCAGTGTCGCGCCGTAGTCATCGACGGAGGATGACAATTGATCCAGCTTTCCTAATCGGCGTCGAACCGAACCGATCTGTTGGCCAAAATCGTCCTCCTCTTCAATCAGACGCGTCAGCTCTGCCACCGCCGTCTCGCCGGTGCCCTCTTGGACATCGGGAAGGTCCATACTACGAACGCTCTCGGGAACCTTTTGCAGTTCCAGCATGTATTTGTCCAAAGTCCATCCCAGTTGGGAAGCCGGTGAATCTGGTAAAAGCCCCAGAGTCTTCGCCTGCAAATAGTAGCTTTCGACTTCGGCCTCCCAAGACCGTGCCGCTGCGAGGCGAGCATCAAGCTCCCGACGCAGGCGATCATGCTCTCGCTCGGTATCCTTGAGTTCTCGTTGTTTTGCCAGGGTTCCGGCGTCGATCGCGCCAAGCACGAGCGGGAAGATGATCCGCAGTTTCTCCCGATGCTCGGACGTGTCGGCTTTGAAAAAGAATGTGTAGGGATTGGCAACGATGTGTTGCGGTTGAAAGTTGAATGCCGCCATGTCCCGGCAGCTTGGCCGGCCGCCGAACCCGACATTTTCATCTGTCGAGAAATCGAGTGCGGGCAGTTGCGCAATCTGGTTGAAGCGATTCTTCAAATCCTCAACGCGTGCGTTCTTTTCGACGATCGGCGGGACATTAAGTTCCAGCCCTTCCTCCCAGTATAAATCGGTCGTCGTCTGCTGAGACTCGGGATTTCTGCGAGCAACGATCATCTCGGTATTCGCGAGTTGAAGATGGAGTCCAAACCATCCGGTGACTTCACGGATCAACCCAACGGGGATCGAACATTTGTCGCTTCCGAGACAGTAATCGACAATCCAAGTGAGGGTAGATTTGCCTGTGCCGCTCTCGCCAGTAATGACATTGATCTTGCCCGGAAGGAATTCGATGACACGAGGTTCAAGTTTCGAGTTTTTGGGCCACAAGATGATTTTGAGGATCGCCAGTTTCATTTAGAATCGGATGTTCAAGTGGGTTGAGAGTTGGACGACGCTCATCTCGGCGAAGGCGTGTCCGACCCGCTTCGCTGCGTTTAGGATCAGCTTCACCTCATCCGTAACGTGGTTTACAGGAGAGGTTTTCCTTCCAGGAAGGAGCTGGCGCTGGTGATCCTGATCCAGCAAAAGCAACTCGGTTTGGAAGCCGATCGACAGCGCTTGAAAGGTGCGATCTGCCATTGCTTGCGTACGCTCCTGAAGCCCAACAGTCAGTTCACGGTCGTCGCCAAGGGCCTTGTAGAGCGCACCCGGCTGCGTTTTTGAGGCCAACACCGATGCAGTTCGCTTGTGAAAGGTGAGTGGGAGAACTAAAAACGCCAGCGGGAACGGCACTCCTTCGGAGCGTCCTTTTGCTTCGTGCGCCTCATGCACGGCCTGCCATATCGCCTCCGCCGCGAGGCCGGTATTCTGAATCACCCTTTGCTCAAAAAGAACGTCAATCATGGCTTCAGTAATTCTCGCATGAGTTCTTCAAACCGCGGATGCCAACCGACGTGGATCATTTCCGCGAGGCGATGATAAGTTCCGGAGGTTAGATACACCTGCTCCGTATCGCTACCGGCGAGCTTTTCGCAGTGAGCGTCGGTCGTGTCCGTGAAGATTTCGTAGCCAACGTCCTTCTCCGGTGTTCCCGGCCGCGTTCGGATGACGCGCGAACGGATCTTCTGCCATCGCGCGAGCAACGTGGACTCGAACGCGAGCCAGTCGTCGTCGGTGATATTGCCTTCGGCTGACAGGCGAGCCTTCTCGATGTTGCAGCGGATGAATTCACGTATCGACGTATCGACGGCGCTGTCATCGTCAGTGATCAGATGAAGCTGCTTCACAAAGAGACTGCCTCGCTTCTCGCCGACTTTTTCATCACCGACGGGAATCAGATGCTCGGCGCGCTCTCGGCTGATGTGTCGCTTCCGAAGATCGAGAATTGCGTGAAGCTGGTTCACGAAATGGTCGCGCTCGATCCACGCCGGTTTCTTCGCTTGCCAGTTCGCCAAGGCGATCTTGTGCATCCACCCCAAAAGCTCATCCGCAATGGAATCGGCGGACTTCGAGCACCATGCCGGCAATTGGAGGCATGCGATTGTATTCGCGCGGAGTTCCTGCGCCGCCGCGCCCACCGAAGCATCAGCTAATCGGCAGCGGGGAATCAGGTTGCGAAGGTTCGACCGGGACTCGGGCCGCAGCACTCGTGTCACGAGTGCTTTGATGCCGTCCGGAGGGGATTTTGCCGCCGCTTCGAGCGCGGTGATGAACTCATCAATTTCATCCTCGGAGCTTCTTGCTCGTGCAAATTTCTGAGCAATGCAGTCGGGCAAGGTCTTGTTCGTCACCATCATGAACAGCGTCTTACCCGCAACGACCTCGCCTGAGTCCAACGCTTCGATCCATATTGCCAGCGTGTTCCATAGATCTTTGGAGCGATCTCCGAAGGGCGCCGCGTCCTTTTGAATGGAATGCTTGTCCTGCTCCAGAATCCGCGTCGCGTCTGGCGCGCGGACGGCTACGTCGTCATCCGTTTCCACGCCGACAAGGCTTCCAGCCGAGCTTTTCGCGAGGTAATGCAAGGCGCGTTCAAACTGAAAGCTGAACCCCGCATTGCTCCCCGGCGCGGAATGGTCTGAAAGACTCATGCGAGCAGCAGCAGGGTAAAGGTGCGTTGGATTGGTTTGACTGACAGGGACGCCATCTCCAGCGACGGTAGAGAATTCCAAAGTGAAGTGCCAGCTTTCGCGAGGCGGCAGGTCTTCGGCGATTCCAAAAGGTGAGCCCTGCTGTTACGGTCGGTCTCTCGTGGAGGACTCAATCGCACAGAATTTCATCGCTCGCTGGCAAAACTCCGGCGGTGCGGAGCGTGCAAACTACGCCCTCTTTCTCACCCAGCTCTGCGACCTGCTCGGCGTGCCGCGGCCCGATCCGACCAAGCCCGAAGACGCGGAGAACGCATACGTCTTCGAGCGCAGCGTCACCTTTCATCACCCGGACGGCACCACGAGCACGGGCCGCATCGACCTCTACAAGCGCGGCTGCTACGTCCTCGAAGCCAAGCAGGGCGTGGAGAAACGCGAAGCCGCCGAGGCGCTCGCCGACGCGACCAAAGCGAAGGCGAAAGCTGCGAAGAAAGGCCACGCGCAACGCGGCAGCGCCGCGTGGGATGAAGCCATGCTCAAGGCCCGCGGCCAGGCCGAGCAATACGCCCGCGCCCTCCCGGCCAGCGAAGGCCGCCCGCCGTTGCTTATCATCGTGGATGTCGGCCACAGCATCGAACTCTACTCCGAGTTCACGCGCACCGGCGGCACCTACGTCCCGTTCCCCGATCCGCAGAGCTACCGCATCCTGCTCGATAAACTGAATGACGCCGACGTGCGCGAGACCCTCCGCCTCGCGTGGACCGACCCGCAGGCGCTCGACCCCGCGCGCCGCAGCGCCCGCGTCACTCGCGAGATCGCGCAAAGCCTCGGACGCCTCGCCGCTTCGCTCGAAAAATCCGGTCACAGCGCCGAGACCGTCGCCACGTTTTTGATGCGCGCCCTGTTCACCATGTTCGCCGAGGACATGGAACTGCTGCCGAAGGAGAGCTTCCTCAATCTTCCCAAAAGCCTCCACGGCCACACCGCGCAATTCGTGCCGATGGTCGAGGAACTGTGGGGCCGCATGCAGACCGGCGGCTTCTCCACCGTGCTCCGCGAAAAAATCCTGCGCTTCAATGGCAGCCTGTTCGAGGACGCCACCGCGCTCCCGCTCACCGACGACCAGTTCGCGCTGCTCATCGAAGCCGCGCGCGCCGACTGGCGCGAGGTCGAGCCCGCCATCTTCGGCACGCTGCT
>Ga0163144_10007073_pt1 | contig 24648 bp, 22 predicted proteins | sample OliLak19BULKMAT1_FD_123175 | JGI IMG/M metagenome (GOLD analysis project Ga0163144, IMG submission 123175) | Freshwater microbial mat bacterial communities from Lake Vanda, McMurdo Dry Valleys, Antarctica - Oligotrophic Lake LV.19.BULKMAT1 | ecosystem: Environmental > Aquatic > Freshwater >... | reverse complement strand
TACAATAGGAATGGTCACCATGAACCGATTCTTCTCCGGAGTATTAACGATGATCTTGACAAGCTTCGCTGCGTTCTCGTGCGCCTTGCCCGCCCAGGGCGGCCCAGAGGCGTTTCCCCTACCCGCGACGGACCTGCCGCTCGGTAAGGCCGGTGAGACGCGCACAGTGGTGCTCGCTGGCGGATGTTTCTGGTGTACGGAAGTGGTCTTTAAGCAATTGGCTGGCGTGTCGAAGATTCTGCCCGGTTACGCCGGTGGAACGAAGGAGACCGCCAACTACGAAGCCGTCTGCACGGGCAGCACTGCCCACGCCGAGGCGATCGAGATCCATTACGACGCCGACAAGGTTTCCTACGGCCAGTTGCTGCGCATCTTCTTCGCCGCCGCCCACGACCCTACCACGCTCAACCGCCAGGGCGCGGACGTCGGGCCGCAGTATCGTTCTGCCATCTTCTACGCCAACGATGAACAGAAGAAGGTCGCCGAGGCCTACATCAAGCAATTGAACGATGCCAAACAGTTCAGCAACCCGATCGTGACTACACTCGAACCACTCGATACCTTCTACGTCGCCGAAAAGTACCACCACGACTACGCCGACCAAAACCCCTACCAACCCTACATCCGCGGCGCCGCGATGCCGAAGGTCGAGAAGGTGAAGAAGTATTTTCCGGAAGCCTTGAAAGGCGCGACCACGCAACCCGCGAAATAGTACTTTTGCGGCCCCTCTCTTGGACTTCGGCGTACTCAGTCGAGCCCTACTTCGGGAGAGGTCAGGCTGAGGGTGATTTCGAATGACGATCGTGCTTGTTTTGCAATATTGCGATCAATCCTTCTTCGCCGGCTCTACGGACTTATTCAGCATCGCCGTCCGTGGCTTCTTGAAGTGGCCGTATGAATAGGCCAGGTTGGCGTCATCCGTGCTGCGGCTGATCTCGATGAAATTGCGGCCGACCATCAGCCTGTCCTTGTCGATCGTGCACGCGAGCCGCATCTTGTTGAACTCGCCTTTCACATCTTCCTTCCAACGGTAGACCGCCCACAGCTTCTTCTCAGCCTCGTCGTATGTCACTGTAAACTCGACGTCCTACGTATTGTCCCATTTGCCGCTCCACATTCCCACAAAGTCTGCGGTCGTCGGGTCTTCAAGGATCGGAAACGGTGGCTCCTTTGAGGCAGGTTTATCCGTCTCGTCAGCAAACGTGGAAAAAGAAAGTGTCAGACAGAGAACAAGCGTAAGCAACCAGCGCATGAAACCTCCCGTTGGTAAAGATGTGGCTACGTTACACGGTGGCGTTTGGTGCAACAAATCGCAAGCGGTGGTGAGGTGACTTCATCGGTTGACGGACCATTGGTCGATAGGGAGGACATGCCCACGCGCCTGACGATTCGTCCGCAGACCGCCTCGGGGGCCGCGGAGTTGATCTTCGACGGGGAGCACCTCCAGCGGGTGGTCATTGACGGCATGCTCAGTGCCAAGGCCAGCCTCGCGATCGCGACAGCCGACTTCAAGGCGATGCTCGTCCCGCTGACCAAGTCCCGGCGGGCGCAAAGCATCGTGCATCATCTGCGGAAGCTCGCCGACAAGGGCGTTGAAATACGCCTGTTGCACGCAGGCACACCCAGCAGTTCGGCGTTGCGCGAACTGAAGAAGGCGCTCCCCACCAACCTCACCATCCGCCGTTGCCCACGGCTGCACGCCAAGACGGTCGTCGTCGATTGCCGGGCGATGTATCTCGGTAGCGCTAACCTGACCGGTGCCGGCCTGGGCGCCAAGGCCGACGGTCGGCGCAACTTCGAGTGGGGCATCTGGACCGAAAGCGGCCCGATGATCGACAGTGTCCTGTCCCAATTCGACGCCCTCTGGGAAGGCCACCACTGCGAAACCTGCAAGCGACGCGAGGTCTGCCCCGTCCCACTGGAAGAACCGGACCTCTGATTTTCCACGGCCACTTGACCTAGTGAATCCCCCACGAATCGGTTAAAACCTCCGACCCCGCATCACGTATCTGGATTACGCGATGCGACCAAGGACAGGTGTCCGAGTGGCCGAAGGAACGCGACTGGAAATCGCGTAGGCGGCTTAAACCGTCTCGAGGGTTCGAATCCCTCCCTGTCCGTTTTCTTCCTTGGGTTTGAACGCATCGTCCTGCCGCCGCGAGGCCGTTCGACCGATCCGCGCTTTGGCTATAGTCTTGGCCATGATGCGAGAACAGATCCAACGTGAGGTTCGCATCGGCTTTTCCCCGCGTGCCCAGCCGGTTTGGTTCCGTGTCATCAAATGGATTGTGATCCTTTCACTTGCGGCGATATTTTGGCGCAAGCCCGCGTATTGGCTCTGTCTGCTGGCTGTGCTGCTTGCGGGTTTGCCAATCCACTTCCTTTATCGCTTTGAGACCAAGTGCTGGACTCGCCCATGGGGTGGCTGGAACGATCTTGAAGCGGGACGAGTCGATCGATAATCGCCGCCGCGTTGTCTGCAACGGCAGCGAGGAAAAGTTCAACCCGTGTCTGGCCGTCCGTTAAACGAGTGCCCTATAGTAGACGGCTCGAAACCCTCGACGGCTCCCAAGCGTCAAGGAACGACAGCGCCGTTGGCTGCAACGCCCCGGGGCTATTGGGGGGATTTCGTGGGCACGCACTAAGCGTCGACCGTAACCGGCCCGACGCATCGCGCCTGGCAGGCCAGGATGAAATTCTCGTTTCGGTCCTTCTCGCTCAATGCATCCTGGGTTTCCATCTGCACTTGGCCCGACAGCAGTTTTGTTCTGCATGTCCCGCAGATGCCGGATCGACAGTCAAAATCGATTTTGACCCCAAGGTCTTCTGCGGCGTCGAGGATGGATCGGTCGGCGGAAACGGTTGTCGAGCGCCCCGAGCGGCCGAACGTCAGCGTTGTGCTGTCGGTGGCCTTCCCGACTGGCGCTATGTCATTGGAAGCAATTGCAGAGCCCGTGCCGATCGGTGCGATGGCATCGATGCCGGCTCGGCTTGGCGACGCGAACGATTCGAAGAAGATGCGGTCGTCGGTCAGACCTAGTTCGCGAAGCATCTGGCGGGTGGGCTCAAGCATGGCGTCCGGGCCGCAAATGTGGACGACGCTCTCGCGCAGGCGTGGGGCGTGCGCAAGCAATCGTTCACGGGTGAGTCGCCCTTGGAGGCAGTTCGATATCGGGCCATCGATACGCGTCAGCATCAGCAGCACATGAAGGTTGGGATGCCGCTGCTGCAGATAGTTTAACTCGTCACGGAAGATCAGGTCGCGTTCCGCGCGGACGCTGTAGCTGAGATAGATGTCGCCAGTCCATCCGATATCGGTGAGGTAGCGAATCTTGGACATCAACGGAGTGATACCGACACCACCGGCGATCATGACTATGCTTTCGGCATCGGAACCGGTGAAGGTAAATCGGCCTGCGGGTGCGGAGACGGACAGGACGTCACCTTCGTGAACGTTGGCGTGCAGGTGGCGCGAGGCCAGACCGTCGCGCTTCACGGTGATCTCACAATACGCCGCGCGGCTTGGCGACGACGCGATCGTATACGAGCGGTTCACGCGCTTTCCGTCGAGGGTCAGTGCAAGATTGAGGTACTGGCCAGGCAGAAAGTCGAACGGCAAACCGGGTTGCTCGACGCCGATAAAACGGAACGTGCGCACGTCGGGAGTCTCGTCAAACACCTTCGCCACACGAAGCTGACCGGTCCAGAACTTCGGGCGCGATGGATTGGCGGCAATGGCGTTGTCGGTGCCGATCGTCGACTGCAGCTTGGCGTAGGCGCGACGCAAAAGAACATGAGCAGCGACCACGCGATACACCAGCAGCGCGCCGATCACCGAAGCAAAGACGATCGACTGCGTGGTAACGACTTTGTTCAGCAGCAGGTAATGCACCGCGCCACCGATCGCTGCGACGTAGACGAGCCGATGCAGGTTCTTCCAGCGGGTTGGCCCGAGCCGACGCATCATGCCTGCGGTCGACGTGATCGTCAGTGGGATGAAGATCAATAGCGCGATCGCGCCATACCAGATGTATTGTCGTGCGACGATCTCGCTGAGCGTGCTCGACACGCTGGCTTGACGGTCCCACCAGAAAAAGATGCCGAAGTGCGCGAATGCATGAAACGCCGCGTACAGCCCCAGGGTGCGGCGATGGGGAAACAACGCGTTAATACCCGTTAGTTGTCGCAGCGGGGTGACCAACAAGGTCAGCACGACAAAGATCAGTGACAGCAAGCCAGTCGTGCGGAGGGCAAAATTGACGGGATTGGCACCGAGCCGGTCGTGCCAGGCGTCCCACAGCAGTAGCGCCGCTGGCACTGCACCGTTAATCCAGACAATGGCCTTGGCGAAACGGGGGTCGGTCATCTGACTCGTTTAGTAATTGGCCCGAAGGTCCATGTCGCTGTACAGCGAAGCCACTTGCTCGCCGTAACCGTTGAACATCAGGGTCGGAATGCGCCCACCCGAGCCACCGATGCGTTCCTCGGTGGCCTGGCTCCAGCGGGGGTGGTCGACCTGCGGGTTCACGTTGGCGTAGAAGCCATATTCACCGGGGGCCGACTTGTTCCACGTCGTGGGCGGCTCGCTCTCGGTCAGTGTGATCTTGACGATGGACTTGATGCCTTTGAAGCCGTACTTCCACGGGACCACCAGCCGCAACGGCGCGCCATTTGAGTTCGGCAGCTCGCGACCATACAGGCCACTGGCAAGCAGTGTCAGTGGGTGCATCGCTTCGTCCATCCGAAGGCCCTCGACGTACGGCCAATCGAGCACACCCGGCCTTTGATTGGGGAAACGGCTGGGATCCATCAACGTCGTGAACGCGACATACTTGGCGCTGCTGCGCGGTTCGACGGCGTTCAACAGCGTCGATAGGCTGAAGCCCGCCCAGGGGATCACCATCGACCACGCCTCGACGCATCGCATGCGGTAGACGCGTTCCTCCGGCGGCGCGAGCTTCAACAACTCGTCGAGGTCGAACGTCTTGGGCTTGGCGACGAGGCCGTCGACAACCACGGTCCACGGCCGCGCGACGAAGTTCTTGGCGGCGCGGGAGACCTCTTCCTTGTCGAGGCTGAACTCGTAGAAATTGTTGTAGTTGGCGATTTTTTCGAGCGATGTCATCGGCTCGTCGACACGAAAACCGGTGACGGCGTTCGGTTGCGTGCTCGCCAGAGTGGTGAGGCCGGCGAGTTTGGGCGTCTCTACGACCGCGCCACCACCTGCCTGGTTCAGCTTGCGGTACGCCAAAGCCGTCACCGCCACCGTCGCGAGTGCAATGCCACCGCGGATGAACGATCGGCGGTTGACGTATTGCGACTCGGGCGTGATCTCGCTGGACGGAGTGCGCGGTGGTGTCTGCATCCTCAGTAACCCGCAAAACGGGAAGGGGCGTGCATTATTGGCCAGGCCAGCCCGCGAATGAAAAGGCCGCCCGGCATGAGCTTATCACGCCGAGCGGGGTTTGGCCGCAGGCGCGTGCTTATTTCTTCATCTCTCCACCCATCGGCTTCATGCCGCCATCCATCGACTTCATGCCATCGTTCATCATCTTCATGTCACCATGACCCATCATCATCATTTTGGCGGCGACCATCTTCATCGCCTCGGGGTCGTTCATGACCTGTTCCTTGGCCGCGGCGACCGCTTCGGGAGAAGCCGTCATCGCCATTTTCCCGGCGTCGGTCATCATCATCTTTTCGCACATTTCCTTACATTCGGTATCTTTAGCGAGGTCGGCTGCCATCTCTTCGATGGCGGTCATCTTGGCCATGCTGGCGGTGATGCCCGGCATGGAAGACGGGTCCTTCATCATCATTTTCATCTTGGCAGTGCTGGCCTTCGCCGCTTCGCGACGTTGCATGGCCATGTTGTCGTCGGCGCTGACGAGCGACGGGGCGATGGCCAGGCCACCGACGAGACAGAGGCCCAGGGTGGTGGCGACGGCGGTCTTCTTCAGATTCGTAAACATGATCTGCTCCGGCAGCCACGCGGGCCGCGTTGAGGTGACTGAAACGTACGATTGATCGCAACGGAATCGTCCGGCGACCGACAGCAAACCCGCGTCAACGCTGGATTATTCAATATTCGCGAAAGTCGATTGTGAAACCCAACTCATCGCGTTGCCTTGTGATGAACTGGCGGCTAAAACGATAAGGTCAATTGACGTGGCCTGTCCGCCAGCGCACGACCGGGTCTTGCGCGGCACCCCACTGCCAACCGCAGCAGCAGCGATGACTCCAGACGCATTTCGCAAGCTCGCTTTGGCCGAAATCGATGCGGTCTATCGTCTGGCTTATCATTTAGCACCCCGCCCTGACTTGGCCGACGATTACGTGCAGGAGACTTACCTTCGCGCGTTCCGAGCCAAGACCGACTTTCAGTTGAACGATTTCGGTGTACGGCCGTACTTATTCAAGATACTCCATAACGTGATCCATTCGGCGTTCGCGCGTGAGGCGCGCCAACCCGGCCTGCTCGATAACGTCGAGGATCTGCACACGCAGTCCACTGACCGGGTGTCGGGTTCGGTGGACCTGGAACATCTGGATTGGGACGCGATGGACGAGCGACTGAAGCAGGCCGTGCAGGCGTTACCGCTTGCCCATCGTACCGTTTTCCTGCTGTGCGCGGTCGAGAACATGAAATACCGCGAGATTGCGGAGATTGTCGAAATCCCACTGGGGACCGTCATGAGCCGCCTGCACAGTGCCCGGCAGCAGTTGCTCAAGCAATTGACCGGTCTGGCGACCGAACAGCGGTTGGGCCGGTCCGTTCAACGGGACAAAGTGGATTGATTTAGCGTTCGGCGAGGTTATCCCAAGATGGACGAGCAGATGGATGAGCAGGACGAGCAAACCTTACTGTCGGCGTTGGCCGACGGTGAGCTCGACCCCGTACGGAAGGTGCGGGCGCTGCGCTATTTGGTCGAGCATCCGGAGTTGTTGTCCGTGGTAGAGAACGAAACAAAACTGCAAGCGACGGCACGCCGTGTCATGCTGGACGCGACGCCCGCGACGCCCAACTCAGTCCGCCAGGCCGTGTTGCGCGCGTCGTTCGCGACGTCCGCCGATCCCAACGGTTCGGCATCGAGCAATGGCGCTGGAGCGATGCGCGGTGTCGTTCGACGTCGTCGCTGGCCGTCCGTTGCGACGGCTGCGGTGATTGCGTTGGTCGTCGGCGCTTGGGCGGGTCGTGCCTTTCGAACCCCGGAAACGTTGCCGGTCGCATCGACCCAGCTGGCGGGTAGCCCCATTGACGTGACGCTCGTCGACGCGCTGGCGCTCGAGCACGTCGACTGCTCGAATTTGGCGCTCGCACAACACTCCTATCCGTTCCCGGTTCGCCTCGGCAAGTTGGCAAAGTTCATCGAGAACGACCTGCGCACCGATCGGCCGTATCCCGAGTTTTCGTCAATCGGGTACGCGCTCCAGGGTGCCGGCAGGTGCGAGCCACCGCAGGGCCAGGTCGTTCACCTGTTGTACCGGTCGACGAACCCCACGTCGCAGTCGCAGACGTTGAGCCTGTTCGTCGAGCCGTATAGCGGTCAATACCAGATCGAGACGGCCAAGCTGTATCTGCTGCGCGGCGACACCACACAGCCCATGCTGGTGTGGCGGTCGGACAACGTCGCGTACATCCTCGTCGGCAACGACCTGAAAACCATCGCTGCGGCGCGGGAGCAGATGGTCCGCGAACGATCCTGATCGCGACGGTGGCACCCTTAAGAACTTCAAGGCGATTGGTTAGAATGCGTAGCATGACCACGCAATCGCGCCCCGTATTGGAATGGCATTTCCCGCTCCCGCGAACCCATACCGGTGTTTTGATCGGCAATGGCCTGCAGGGCCTGATGGTGTGGGGCGTCGATTCGCTCAACATCACGATCGCGCGCGCCGGGTTCTGGGACCACCGAGGCGGGCAACCGTTCTCACCACAGGGAGATTTCGCGTCCTTGCGCAAACTGGTGGAAGCGAGGGACGAAGCCGGGGTGTTGCGACTGGTCTCGGGACCACCCCGTGTGTCAGGTGGTGGCCGCACCGATCGCCCGCAACAACTGGGTGGTGGGCGACTTGAACTGCGGTTCCCCGACGGACTCAAACCGACGTTGGGTAAATTGCAGACATCGGACGCCGTGCTGGACGTCACACTGACAAACGCCACCGGTCGCACTGCGATGATCTCGATTCATCAGGCGTTTGAACCGATTGAGGGTGGTGAACTGGCGTGGGTTGTCGGTGACAAGCAATTGCTAGCCGAAGCGGATGTTCGTTTGGTGCCGGTGTGGGATGTCAGCCGGAATCCTCTGGCCGACATCGGCATCGCGGCACCGTCGCGGTGGACCGAGCACAGTGCAGGCGGATTCATTCAGACGCTTCCCGACGATGCGCCACTGGCTGTTGCCTGGCAGCGGGCCAATGACGGTGTGATCGCCATTGCGACATCACTTGGCGATGTCGATGGGTCTCAATCGCGTGGACTGGTCGCGCAGGGTTGCGACGCCGCTCGCCGCGAGGGTCTACGCAGCGCCACCGATCGTTGGTGGGCCGGTTACTGGCGCGACGTTCCCTCGGTCGAACTGCCGGATGCCGAACTGCAGCACGCCTACGACTACGGCGTGTACAAGCAAGCGGGCATGACGCCGCCAACCGGTGTGGCAGCGACCCTGCAAGGTCCGTGGATGGAGGAGTACCAGATCCCACCCTGGAGCAATGATTATCATTTCAACATCAACGTCGAGATGGTTTACGGTCCCTGCCTCGCGACGAATCGCGCGTCCCATCTAGTGCCGCTGTGGGATTTGGTCCGGTCCTGGTTCCCCTTGTTGCGTGACAGTGGTGAACGGTTCTTCGGCGCGCCCGGCGCGATGATGCTACCGCACGCGGTCGACGACCGCTGCGCCGTTGTCGGCACTTTCTGGACCGGAACCATTGACCACGGTTGTACGGCGTGGGTCGCGCTGATGGCGTGGCAGCACTACCGCTACACCTTGGATCGCAGCATTCTGACCGACATGGCTTGGCCACTGTTGAATGGCGCATTTAACGGCTTTTACGCGATGTGCGAGCGAGTGACCGGTGACGACGGTCACACGCGGCTCTCGTTACCAGTGAGCGTCAGTCCCGAATACAACGCCTCGCGCATGGATGCGTGGGGTCGCGACGCGAGTTTCCAACTGGCGGCCGCGCATCGTGTCGCCGAGGTGTTGGATGAAGTTTCCAGGCTACTCGAGCTGCGCGTCGATCCGCGCTGGGCGGAACTTCGAGATCGGTTGCCTGCCTATACGCTGATCAAGCCAAAATCCGGATCGCCGCGCATTGGACTCTGGGAAGGTCAAGACCTCGCCGAGAGCCATCGGCATCACAGCCATTTGGCGAGCATCTACCCCTTTTGCAGCATCGACCCGTACGCCTCCGATCACCAGAAGATCGTCGGCGCCACCATCGGGCACTGGAATACGATCGGTCCCGGACAATGGACGGGTTGGTGCATTCCCTGGGCCGCAATTCTCTGCGCGCGACTTGGGCTTGCGGATGCGGCATCACTGTGGCTGACGTTCTGGAAGCGAAATTTTACCAACGAAGGTCACGGCACCCTGCACAACGCCGACCGATCGGGTGTCACCGCCTGGGCGGATGGGGCGCTGGGTCAGGAAGGGTTCCGTCGACCGAGTGATCGGCCGAACGATGAAGTGATGCAGATGGACGCGGGCATGGGCGCGTTGACGGCGATCCTGGAATTGCTCGTCCAGTGCCGTCGCGATGCGATCTATGTGATGCCTGCGATTCCCAAACACTGGCGCGATGTTCACTTCTCGGGCATTCGCGCCGAGGGTGCAGTGCTCATCTCCGCAACCGTGCAGGCCGGGCGGTTGATTGAAGTGGAAGTCGTGAGTGAAAAGGGTGGGCCACTGCGGCTGGCACATGATCTGGGCAGCGAGTGGAGCGTGGACGGCGTGTCGCAAACCGCGCCGCTGTACACAGCCAACCTCGCGCCCGGTCAGCGCGTCACATTACGGCGAGCCGCCAGTCCAAACCGTTTCACATGGTGATGAACATAGTCTTCTTCAACGCCGTTGAGCGCGTCGCCAGGTTCGCCAGCGCTATGCGGGCGGCGGGGGGCATAGCAGTGCCATCCGACTCGAATCTCAGCCCCACAACTCATCCAGCGTCTTTTGCACGGCATCAAACAGGAAGTCGATCTCATCGTGCGTAATCGTGAACGGGGGGCTGATCGCAATCAGGTCGCGAATGCCACGGACGATCACACCGTGTTTGCGTGCGATGGCGGCGGCTTTCACACCGAGCGGGGCGGTGGGGACGCGATCCTCCTTCTTGCGGGACTTCGGCAATAGTTCGATCGCGCCGATCAGCTGGTACCCGCGCACCTCACCGACCGCGGGATAGTTCGCGAACGATTGCAGTTTTTTCTGAAAGTATGGCCCCACGTCATCGCGCACGCGACCGACGAGGTTTTCGTTTTCCAGGATCGCAAGGTTTGCCAACCCCGCGGCGCACGTTGTGGGATGACCGCTGTAGGTGAAACCGTGGGCAAGATAGCCACCGGTGTGCAGGACGTCGGTGACCTCGTCGCTGACCATCGTCGCGCCGAGGGGCAGGTAACCACTGGTTAATCCCTTGGCGGCGCTGATGAGGTCGGGGTCCAAATCCCACAGGTTGCTCGCAAACCAGTCACCAAGGCGGCCGAAGCCGGTGATGACCTCGTCGGCGACGAACAGGATGTCCTTCTCGCGCGCCAGCGCGCGCAGTGACTGCAGATACCCTTCCGGCGGGACGATCACGCCACCAGCGCCTTGAATCGGTTCGATAAACATTGCGCCAATCGTGTCGGCGCCGTGGGCGTCAATAATCCGCCGAGTCTCGGCGACGCACCATTGGCCGTACGCGACGGGGTCCAGTTCGGTCTTGGCTTCGTAATGGTGCGGCGCGGGCACGTGAACAAACATCCCACCTTCCATCGGCAGGTCGAATGGCGCGTAGCAACTGGGCAGCCCGGTCATGCTCGTCGTCGCGACGCCCACGCCGTGATAGGCATAGGTGCGCGTCAGGATCTTGTACTTGCCCGGCTTTCCCTTGAGCTTCCAATACCCGCGCACGAGTTTGACCGCCGACTCGTTGGCCTCGGAACCACTGTTGCAGAAGATGCTGCGATTGATCCGCTTTGGCGCAAGCTTTCCAAGCTTCTCGGCAAGCTGGACCGCCGGTTCCGTTGTCGTGTTGAAGAACGACGGGTAGTACGGCACCTGCAGCATCTGCTTGTAGACGGCGTCGGCAATTTCCTTCCGGCCGTAACCCACGTTCACGCACCATAGCCCAGCGAGGCCGTCGAGCAGTTGTCGACCGTCCTGGTCCGTCACGTAGACGCCTGCTGCGCCGGTGACGACCTGCGTTCCCCCGCGATGCATGTCGGTGTGGTTGGTAAAGGGGTGAAGGTGGAACTTCTCGTCCGAATCACGAAGGGTTTGAAGTTGTGTGCGGTCCATAGGTCTATTCTATCCTGCGGAAGCCGCTAATGTAGTAGGTGGTTTCTATGCACCCCGACGACAACCTGTTCAAGCTTATTTCCCCGTCCGATCTCGCGCCCGGTGAGCGGAAGGCGCGGCTGTATGATCCACGGGCGCTGGACGTGCAGTTTATTCGGTCAGCGGACGATCCACTCTTCACCGAGGCTTATGGTCAGTTGTGGAAACAGTTCGGTCACCTGGCCGAGATGGAACAGCGCGACGTGATTGAGCGCCGGATGGCGTGGGACCCGGCGACGCCCGTCGGTGACGCGCACTTGCTCTACGAGATGATCCTGATCCGCGATCGCGACGGGCGGTTCGTCGCGGTGCGCGATCACACGGCTATATTGCTGCGCGACGGTGGGCCACCGATTGTCATTGTGCACCTGTCGCACGTGCTGGTCGCGCCGGCGCACCGTGGCAGTGGCCTGGCGGGGTGGTTGCGGGCCTGGCCGATCGCGACCGCAGCGGCATGCGCGGCGGCGGTGGGGGTGGTGGGGGACGTGCAGATCGCGCTGGTGGCGGAAATGGAACATGCCGACCCGACATCGGCCGACCGCACGACGCGGTTGATCGCGTATGAAAAGGCCGGCTTTCTAAAGGTCGACCCGTCGGCCGTCGATTACTGGCAGCCCGACTTCCGTCACGCGACCGACATCGACGCGACGGGCGTTCAACCCCTGCCAATGGGGCTGATCGTACGACGTGTTGGGCGCGAAAATGAGACGACCATCAGCGGTCGCGAGGTTCGGCGGGCCGTGACGGCGCTGCACGGCATGTACGCCGTCGATTTCCGCCCGGCAGACATGGCGGTCGTGTACGATCACATGAGCAAGGTGCTGCCACCGGACGACGCGTCGATCCGACTTTTGCCACCGACCGAAAAATGATCACGACGTTCTACCATCCCGGCTACGCGGCTCCGATCGGTGATCACGTCATGCCGATCCGCAAGTTCGCACTCGTCGCCGATCACCTGCGTGACGACTCGCGCATCGCGATGCGCCAACCGGCGCCGGTGACGGAAGCCGACATCCTTCGTGTGCACGACCGGGCCTACGTCGACGCGATCAGAACCGGCGAACCCCGCGCGCTGGCCGAGAGCCAGAAGTTTCCGTGGAGCCCAGAATTGTACGATTCCGTCCTGCTCACCGCCGGTGGTTGCTACGCCGCCGCCCAGGCCGCCCTTGCCGAGGGCGTCGCCGCTGCGCTGGTCAGTGGGTTTCATCACAGCCACGCGATGCACGGCGAAGGCTTCTGCACGTTCAACGGTTTAATCGTCACGCTCGATCGATTGCTCTCCGAAGGCGCCATCGAACGGGCCGCGATTCTGGATTGCGACCTTCATTACGGCAACGGCACCGCTCAACTCGCCGCGACGCGCCCGCATGTGTTCGCGGTCTCTTTGTACGGAAACGACTATTGGGACAACGTTGCGTATCGCGATGTCACCCAACTGCACCACGTCGACGGTGCCAACCATCGATCGGTCAGCCTCCCCGCAGGCTGTGATCGTGCAACAATGATGACGAGACTGGACGAAGCGCTACAGCTCATCGCGTCGCAACCCACTCCTGAGTTGCTGCTCTACCAAGCCGGCGCTGACCCGTATTTCGACGACCCATATTCACCATTAAACCTGGATCACGACGATCTGATCGTGCGCGATCGAACCGTCTTTCGATTTGCGAAGGATCGAGACATCCCCATCGCGTGGGTGTTGGCAGGGGGGTATACAAAAGACGTGATGAAAGTCGTCAAAGTCCACACGAACACGTTTGAAGCGGCGCTGGACGTGTTCGGAACACGGATCGGTGCCTAGCATTGGACTGGTGAAAACCATGGCGCAACCGAGTTGGATCAATCGTTCTCCTGGAAACCTGTCAATCGAACTGCCCGAGGTGCGGGCTGACTTGGTCGATCCTGCTATTCACTATGCAGTTGGCGCTGCGCAATCGTGGCGCGAGACGCCGTTGGAGAAGCGGGTCGAGAAGTTCAAAAGCGCGCAGCGTGAGATCGAACAGCAGAAAGGGAAACTTGCCGAGGGGATTGCACTGGAGACAGGCAAACCGTTGCGCGAAGCGATGGGTGAGGTCGGCGCGGTCATTGCCAAGTTTGATCTGACGATCGCCGATGCCGAGCGGTACTTGGCCGATGAGAAGCCGGAGAACGCCAACCCGGCGATCATCCGTCACCGGGCGCGCGGGCCGGCAGTGGTCATTGGGCCGTTCAACTTTCCGATTCACTTGCCGCATGGGCAGATCGTGGCGCATTTGATCGCGGGCAACCCGGTGATCTTCAAACCCTCACCGCTGGCGGCCAACGTGTGTGCGGTGTACGGGCGGATCATGAGCGCGGCGTTTCCACCCGGGGTGTTCAATCTCGTGCAGGGGGGTGGTGACGAGGGGCGGTCACTGTGCGTTCACCCGGCGGTGCGGTCGGTGGCGTTTACGGGGTCGGTGCCGGTCGGGAAGGAACTTGCCAAACTGCTCGCGGGCGATCTGTCGAAAGATGTCGCGCTGGAACTGGGTGGCAAGAACGCCGCGATTGTTTGTGCAGACGCCGACCTGACCAAAGCTGCCAACGCCGTCGCCGAGGCGATGTGCCTGACAGCGGGCCAACGGTGCAATGCGACGAGTCGCGTCATCGTCGACCACGGCGTAGCCGACGATTTCGTCGTCGAATTGCTGCAGGCGATTGAAAAATTCGTCCCGGGTGATCCACTGGACGAAAAGACACTTCTTGGGCCGCTCGTCAGTGGGGCCGCGGTCAAGCGGTACGAACAGATGACGAGTACACCGGGCGATTGGATCCTGCCGCCGGGGGTGGTCGGGCAGGTCGGGGGGAAGACGGGCCACTACGTGAAGCCAGCGATCCTTCAGTTGTCGGACATGGATGCTGCCAAGCGTTCAACCTTGTTTAAGGACGAGGTCTTCGCGCCGGTGCTGACAATCGTGCCTGCGGCCGATGAGGCGCAGATGCTCGCGCTGCACGACTTGACCCCCTTCGGCCTCACCGCCAGCGTCTTTACGCGGTCGCGGCAGACGTTTGACCGCCTGGCCGCACAGCTCAACGTCGGTAACGTCTACGCCAACCTGCCGACGACGTTTTCGCCATCGACTTTACCGTTCGGCGGCTTGGGCGATTCTGGAAACGGCCGACCCGGTGGCAGGGGCTTCGTCCGCTTCGTCAGTGACGAGCAAGTCGTTCAGATGGCGGTGGATGGATTTGAGGAGTAATTACTCCGGCCCGAACGCTTCACCCGGTACGACATACTTTTCCTTCCCTCTATCCCTCGCCGCCGTTACACTGTGGACAACCGATCGTTTGCCCGTTTGACCACCCAACCCATGACCGTGCGATTGCCCTCAGGAATGCGCCTCGTCAACCTGTTGCTGGGCAGTTGGACGTTTCTAATCCTCTTTTTCCTCTACGTTCCGATCGTTTTGCTGGTCATCTTTTCGTTCAACGATTCCAAGTTGAACGTCAAGTGGGCCGGCTTTACCTGGCGCTGGTACCAGGACCTCGGGCTTGGCTGGTATACCGACGCGCTCCAGTGGCTCGGCGGCAGTGCGATGTCGAAGATCGGCATGGTCAACCCGCCGGGTGAACTGGCCGACGCGCCGCAACTCGTGGCGGCGATGAACAACAGCCTGATCATTGCGTCGATTACGACGGTGCTCTCGGTCGTTCTCGGCACGCTGGGTGGATGGTTGCTGTACCGCTATCGATACCCCTTTCGGCGATTCCTGAATACGCTGGTCTACGTGCCGATGATCATCCCCGAGATCATCATGGGCATCAGTCTTCTTCTGTTGTTCGCGACGGTCAATCGCTGGGGCAATGGGGTGCTCAGCAACATGGGTTATAGTGGGAACCCACTTTCGTTAGGGTTCATCACGATCATTATCGCTCACGTGACGTTCTGCTTTCCGTTTGTGCTGATCGCTATTCAGGCGAGGTTGGCGGGGGTCGACCCGGCGCTGGAAGAGGCTGCTATGGACCTGGGGGCAACACCGGCACAGGCCTTTGTAAAGGTTATGGTGCCGTACCTGCTGCCAGCGATCATCAGTGGTGCGTTGATGAGCTTTACGCTTAGCATGGACGAACTGATCGTGACGTACTTCGTCTACAGTGCCGAGTCGCGCACCCTGCCGCTTGAGGTGTTCGGGCGGTTGAAGAAGGCGCTCGACCCGTCGCTGAACGCGATCAGCACCATCTTCATCGTCGGCACCGCGGTGCTGATGGTGCTGTCGGAATACATTCGTCGTTGGAACAAATAACCCTTTTGGAGGCCTTTATGAAAAAGATTGCATCGTTGTTCACTGCCGGCTGCGTGCTGCTGTCGGCGGGCTTTGCGCAAGCGCAGAGCAAGACGCTCAACCTGTTTGCCTGGTCGGAATACGTTCCGCAAAGCGTGATCGACGGGTTCACGAAAGAGACGGGCATCAAGGTCAATTATGAAACGTACGCCAGCAACGAGGAAATGCTCAGCAAGCTTCTGGCCGGCGCGACGTCGTACGACCTTGTCCAGCCGTCCGAGTACACGATCGAGTCGCTCGTGAAGGTCAACAAGCTGGCCGAGATCGACTGGTCGAAAGTGCCCAACGCCAAGAACATCGACCCGAAGTACCGCAAGATGGCGCACGACCCACAAGACAAGTACACCGTCCCGTGGATGGCCGGGACCGTCGGCATTGTGGTCAACACCGACAAGGTGAAAGACGAGATCACGGGGTTTAAGGACGTTTTCCAGCCGAAGTATAAAAACCGCATTGTCGCGCTCGACGACTCACGCGAAATGGTGACCTGGGTGCTCGCGACGCAGGGCAAGGACATCAACGTGATCAACGAAGAAGTGCTGGCGGGCGTGAAACCGGTGCTGGCCGATTGGGTCAAGCTGATCAAGGTCTACGACAGCGACAGCCCCAAGACCGCGCTACTGAACGGTGACGTGGACCTTGGTGTTGTCTGGAGCGGTGAGGGCGCGCTGCTGTATCAGGAAGATAAGAAGTTCAAGTACGTGCTGCCCGTCGAGGGCACGCACCAATTCATCGATAGCCTCGCGATCCCCGCTGGTGCGCCGAACAAGGCAAACGCCGAGCTGTTCATGAACTACATCCTCAAGCCGGAAGTCAGCAAATTGATCAGCGACGACTTCCCGTACACGAATCCCAACATCGAAGCCCGCAAGCTGCTGACCGAAGATCAGCGGAACAACCCCGCGAGTTACCCGAAGGACGCCAAGCTCGACTTGTTCCACGACATCGGCGAAGCCGCCACGCTGATCGACACGCTCGTGACCGACGTGCGCAGCGGTTCGTAAGGCCGGCAGTTTTCACTCTTGTCCCCTCTCCCCCGTGTACTCACGGGTATTGGGTTAGCGTTAGGGTCAGGATGCTCTCGAAAGACGGACGGTGTAATTTCCGGCTTGCGGTTTCGCTTTCCCGGCCGCGGAAAACAAAACTGCAAGCCACTCTGAAATTCCTTCGTAGGCCGACGCCCCCTCACCCCGGCCCTCTCCCGATACCCTGAGTACAGGGAGAGGCAGCAAGAAATCCATGAACCCCGCCGCCGCGTTAGATGCCGCAACGATTTCACCACGCCGCCAGCCCGGGCGGTTGGGGTGGTTGCTCATGACGCCCCTGTTGTTGTGGCTGGCGGTCTTCGTCATCGCGCCGACGATCATTCTGTTTGCTTACAGCTTCGGTAAGCGCGACGGCATCGGGCAGGTGTCATTCCATTGGCATGATCCCATTCCAAAAAAGGACGCCCAAGGCGTCGACCTGCCGCCACGGATCATTGCGTTCGATAACTACAAGACCGTCTTCGACCCGATCTACCTGGAAGTGATCGGCTTGTCGGCGCTCTGGGGCATCGGTGGGGCGGCCGTCCTGACCGCGTTCGCGGTCGTGAATGTGTGGTGTCGGCGCTGGCGCGTAGCGCAGATGGCGTCCGAGGATGATGCCGGTCCGACCCGTGATGGCGAGGTGCTGGATTATCGGCGTAACATGCTTACAACGCGATGGCCGGTGCGCCGATTCATTAAGGCCGCGATCTGGGGGCTGGTCATCGGTTTTGCAATCGGGTTCGACTACCAGATCGAACAGGTAACCGGTGGGACGCCCCTCAAGATCCTCTGGCGCAGCGCCAAATACGCCGCCTACACAACCGCCTGGTGCATCGCGCTCGGTTACCCCGTGGCCTACTTCATCGGCCGGGCCAGTGAGACGAATCGCAATCGGTTGCTCATGCTCGTCATGATCCCGTTCTGGACGAGTTTTTTGATTCGCACCTACGCTTGGATCACGATCCTGAAGGAACAGGGCCTGCTCAACAGCTTCCTGAATTTTTCCGGGCTGACCACACTGCTGGCTAATCTCGCGCAGTTTGAGTTTGTCGGTCAATGGTTCAGCTATCGCGACGAGCCGTACATCACGGCCAATGGAGAACTGCACCTGCTCTACACACCCGCTGCCATCATGATCGGGCTGGTCTATTCGTATCTGCCGTTCATGATCCTGCCGATTTACGGCAGTGTTGAAAAACTCGACAACGCGTTGGTGGAAGCCGCGTTCGACTTGGGCGCCGGTCCCGTGCGGGCCTTTCAGCACGTGATCATCCCACTGACCCAACCCGGCATCGTCGCAGGCTGTTTGCTGGTCTTCATCCCTGCGATCGGCATGTTTGCGATTCAGGACCTGCTGGGTGGGCGCAGTGTGCAGATGATTGGCAACGTCATTCAGGTCCAATTCATCGGCCAGGCCCGCAATTGGCCCTACGGCGCGGCGCTGGGCATGACGCTCGTCGCGATGTTTGTCTTCGTCTTCTGGCTCAGCAGTCGGAAAGAGGAAGAGACGTAAAGCCTGCCCCCACTACTCGGCGTATCCGCGCGGGTGGTCTTTGTGCCAGTTCCAGGCGCTGCGGATGATCGATTCGGGGTCTTTATGCTTGGCTTCCCAGCCGAGCAGCTTTTTCGCGAGGCTCGGGTCGGCGTAGAGCGCGACCGCGTCGCCCGGTCGGCGGGGGCCGAAGGTCACGGGGACCTTTTTGCCGGTCACCTTTTCCGCCGTTGCGATAATCTCCTTAACGCTGAACCCGTTGCCCGTGCCAAGATTGGCGAAGATGGTCTTGAGCGTGTCGAGCTTCTCCATCGCCAAGATGTGGGCGTCAGCGAGGTCTTCGACGTGGATGTAATCGCGGACGTTGGTGCCGTCTTTGGTCGGGTAGTCGGTGCCGAAGACGGTAATGCCCGGGCGCACGCCCAGGATTGCTTGTAGGATGACGGGGATCAGATGCGTCTCGGGGTCGTGGTCCTCACCGATCTTGCCGTCGAGTGAGCATCCACTGGCGTTGAAGTAGCGCAGCGCAGCGAACTTGAAGTCGGTCCATTTGCTCTTGGCGATATCCTGTAGGATGCGTTCGACCATCAGCTTGCTATGGCCGTACGGGCTGACGGGGTTTTTCGGCATGTCCTCGGTAATCGGCACGCTGGGTGGGTCGCCGTAGGTGGCGCACGTGCTGCTGAAGACGAAGCGGTTCACACCCGCTTCCTGCATGACGCGCAGGACGTTGACGGTCGTCGCGACGTTGTTGTGGTAGTACATCAACGGGACATCGACGCTCTCCCCGACGTACGCGTACGCCGCAAAGTGCATGACGGTGTCGATCTTGTGCTTCTTGAGCGCGTCAAACAGTGCCAGCGAGTCGTTGAGGTCGGCCCAGACCACCGGCACGTCGATCAGTTTCGCCACCGCCTGATGCCCGCGGGACAGGTTGTCGTAGATGACCGGTTTGTGGCCCGATTCCTTCAGACGCTTGACCGTATGCGACCCAATGTAACCCGCTCCACCAGCGACGAGGACGTTCATATGATGCGCTCCCGGAGACGAATCGCCTTACTTAACCAAGCTACTGCCCGTTGCCACCCGACGTCTGTTGTTTCCTCAAATACTGCTGATACGACCCGCTCAGCGTCTCGATAATGCGCGGAAACGTAGGGGCCGCGACCAATACCCTTGCCCCCACGATCGACCGTGGAAAGCTGTTGGCGATGAAATCGATGCAAAACTCTGCGGGGCTGTGACCGATCATCACCGCGTTGCAATACGCGCCGGGCAGCAGGTCGTCTGTCAGCTTCAGGTCGTCGTAAATTTCCTGAATGCTCGGCGAGACGGGGGGCTTAACCGGCTTGGGCAACACGGGTGGCGGACCGAAACGATCGGTGTACTTCTGCAGGTTGTCCTGCATCGCCGAGACCATCTGCCCGGCGACCGACGGGGGAAGGATCACCCGGCTGACCACCTGGGCCGGTTTGGCCAAGTTCAGGACGAAATCGACGACAAACTCGGTCGGTCCCTGCAGGACGATCGCGCCGGTGCTGTAAGCGCCCCGCACGACCTTTTCAGGCACGCGGGCCGAGATGTGCTGGTGCTGGAACTCACGGCGAAAGCCCCCACCGCCGTCGATGGGTTGGATGGGATTGTTGGCGTTGGGGTCGCCCAGAAGATCGTCGTTGGCGTCACTCATCGGGTTCGAGTGTAACCGGAGGCGATCGGAACGAAAGGAAGGCGGGACGAATCGCGTTAGAACCGACCGTTTAACGCAGCCGCCGACGGATCGACCGGCGCGCCAGGCGTACCCGACGAATCTGCCTGGTTACCACCTGTTTCAAGGTCGTCGTCGCGTTGTCGATTGCCACGAAGGGATCGTGGTCGACGGCATCAATCACCACGACCGATCGTCGGCCACCCATGAAGGCTTCGATGTGGCAAGCCACGTCCTCGCCGCGAGTCCCGGTGACGTCCGACAGGTGAACAAGCACCCTGCCGACGCGGGTGGTAAACCGCGCCAGTGCCGCTTGTGACCGCGCCAGCACATGTTCCTGAACGGCGGGCGACAAGGGCGAATTCAATTTGACGATTTCGATGGTCATCTCACGTCCTCCAGATCAATCAATACGATCTAATATGCATAGCGGCAACGTTTGTCGCAGCCGGGAAAGTGCTATTTAAAAATCAAATTTTCACTCGCGTCCCGTCGCCCGTGCTTATACGTCGATGCACGGCGGGGTTCGATTACAAACGCCGAGCCGAATTACACCGTCCTAAACCTTTCTTAACTTGCTCTGGGCTCCCGAACAATGTATCATCCATTAATCCGGATGAACGGATGGATCATCGATCCGTTTGTCGTGGTTGGTCAGGGCAGGAGTAGGCGGTATCATCCTCGCCCCGATTTGCCCTCTAACGTTCGTCCCGTAGAAAGGTGTGCTAAGCGTGCCCCGACTGCCATTCCTTGATCTCGTGAAGCAGCGCGTTGTCGTTCTCGACGGCGCGATGGGGTCCAACCTGCAGACGCGCCCACTGGACGTGCAGAAGGACTGGTGGGGGCAGGAGAACATCTCTGAAGTGCTCAATTTTTCGCGCCCCGACGTCATTCAAGAGATCCACGAGATCTTCCTGGAAGTCGGTTGCGACGCGGTGGAAACGAACACGTTCGGCGCCAACAAGATTGTGATGGCCGAGGCGGAGATGCTCGACCGCGTGTTCGAGAACAACAAGGTCGCCGCTGAGATCGCCCGGCGGGCTTGTGACAAGTTCGAGACGCCCGACCGGCCGAAATACGTCATCGGATCGATCGGCCCCGGCACGAAGCTTGTGACGCTCGGACAGACGGACTGGGACACGATGGTCGACAGCTACACCGAGCAGGTGCGCGGTCTTCTCGCTGGTGGGGCAGACGTGCTCTTGATCGAGACCCAGCAGGATTTGCTCGCGATCAAGTGCGCCGTCAGCGCCGCGAATATCGCATTTAAGGAAGCCGGTCGGCGACTGCCCATCATGGTGCAGGCGTCGTTCGACACCAACGCGGGCCAGCAGATGCTGACGGGGTCGGACCCGTCGTCGTTCGTGACGTCGCTGGCGTCGTACCGGGACATCGACGTTCTGGGCGTCAATTGCGCCTTTGGCCCTCCCGAACTAACGGAGACGGTGCGATTCATCGCCGACAATTGGCCGCGCTACGTCAGCGCATTGCCGAACGCTGGCCTGCCGGTGATGGACGACAAAGGCCGGGCTTTTTTCCCGATGACACCACCGGACTTCACGAAGGGCATCATGCGCTTCGTTGATGAGTTCGGTGTGAACGTGGTCGGTGGTTGCTGTGGAACGATGCCCGAACATCTGGGGATGCTTTGTGATGCGTTGGGCCTCAAGCCCAACCCCCCGCGCCCGCGCGGACACCAAGCCAAGGTGCGCAGCGTGCCGGTCAAGCCGCAGGTGTCGTCGCTCATCAGCGCAACGGATATCCGGCAGGACTTGTCGTATCTCATCGTCGCTGAGCGAACGAACACCAACGGTTCGCGGCAGTTCAAGCGATTGTTGCAGGAAGACGACTGGGACGGTCTGGTCAGCATGGCCCGCGATGAAGTGCGCGACGGCAGCCACGTGTTGGACGTCTGCGTCGACTTCGTCGGGCGCGATGGTGTGCGCGACATGCACGAGGTCGTTCGACGCTATGTGAACAGCGTGAACGTCCCGCTCATGCTCGACAGCACCAACCCCGACGTCATGGAAGCCGGTCTGAAGCTGGCGGGGGGTCGCTGCATTCTGAACTCGATGAACCTCGAGGACGGTGAGGAGCGCATCGCGCACATCTGCGGAATCGCCAAAAAATACGGCGCTGCGGTCGTGGCCGGCACGATCGATGAAGACAAGCTCAACGCGATGGCCCGCACGGCCGAGCGGAAGATCTCCATCGCACGGCGTATCCGTGATCTGGCGGTTGAGAAGTATGGCTTAAGCGACGGCGACATCATGTTCGACCCGCTCGTGCTGCCGATCAGCACAGGCATCGAAGAAGACCGCCGTAATGCGTTGGAGACGATCGAGGGCACGCGGCTCATCTCTCAGCAGTTGCCGGATTGTCATACGGTCGTGGGTCTGTCGAACGTCAGCTTCGGCCTGAAGCCCGCGGCGCGCATCGTGCTGAACAGCGCGTTTCTGCACGAATTGCGCGAGGCGGGCCTGACCGGCGCGATCGTCCACGCGTCAAAGATCCTCCCCCAGAACCGCATCCCCGAGGAACAATGGAATGCGGCGTTGGACCTGATCTACGACCGCCGACGCGATCAATTTGATCCATTAACCCACTTCATCGGCCTGTTTCCGGATGACGCTGGTGGTGCCAAGCCCGAGGCGTCGCGCGGGAAGTACGATGACATGTCGATTGAGGACATCCTCAAGAGCCACATTATCGACGGCGAGAAGCGAGACTTGGTCGTGCACCTCGACAAGGCGCGCGAAAAGTACACGCCACTGGAGATCATCAACACGATTTTGCTCGAAGGCATGAAGGTCGTCGGCGACCTGTTCGGCAGTGGGCAGATGCAATTGCCGTTCGTGCTGCAGAGCGCCGAGACGATGAAGCAATCGGTCGCGCACCTCGAACAGTTTATGGAGAAGATTGAGGGCTCCAGTAAGGGCAAGATCGTGCTCGCGACCGTGAAGGGCGACGTCCACGATATCGGCAAGAACCTGGTTGACATCATCCTGACGAACAACGGTTACACGGTTTTCAACCTCGGCATCAAACAACCGGTCGCCGACATCATGCGCGCCGCGAAGGAAAAGAACGCCGACGCCGTCGGGATGAGCGGTTTGCTCGTCAAGAGTGTCGCCGTGATGAAGGAAAACCTCGAAGAGATGAACGCTGCCGGTATGGGCATGCCCGTGTTGCTGGGTGGTGCTGCGCTGACAAAGGACTACGCTGTCAACGAATTGGCTAACCTGTACAAGGGCCAACTGTTCTACTGCAAGGATGCGTTCGGTGGGCTTTCGACGATGGACCGCATCGTCACCGGTGAGGGTGGGAAGGCGTTCGACGCCCAGCAGGCCGACGGCAAGCGCCGGGCCGATTTGCGGGCCAACGCCGTCAAGCCAAAGGTGGTCGAAAACCTGCCGGAACGGTCGAACGTCGCCACCGACAACCCCGTGCCGACCCCACCTTTCTGGGGTCGGCGGACGGTCACGAACGTCACCGCTAGCTCGGTCTACCCGTACGTGAACCCCAACGCGCTGTTCCTGGGCCAGTGGGACTTTAAAAAGAAGGGCCTGACCGATGAGCAGTACGAAAAAATGCTCGACGAAAAGGCCCGCCCGGTCTTTGAAGAACTGAAGAAGCGCGGTGTCGCGGAAAAACTAATCGAGCCGAAGGTGGTGTACGGCTACTTCCCTGTCCAAAGCGATGGGGACGACGTGATCGTCTATCACGTGGATGAATTCGACCCGATCAAGTGCGATTGCGGTCACACGCACTCGGGGCCGTCACTGACACCGTTCCGCACGCCGCGCGAGCAGATGCGGTTTACGTTCCCGCGCCAAAATACCCCCCGGCGGTTGTGTGTCTCTGACTTCTTCCGATCCAAGGCGTCCGGGCAGTACGACGTGCTGGGATTGCAGCTCGTCACCGTCGGGGACCGCTCGGCCGAGGTGGCGGCGGAACTGTTCAAAGCGAACCGTTACCAGGACTACCTCTTCCTGCATGGTTTCGGCGTTGAATGTGCCGAGGGCCTCGCCGAACTGTGGCACAAGTACATGCGCCAGGAACTGGGCTTCGCCAATGAGGACGCGACAAAGATTCCGCAACTCTTCCAGCAGGGCTATCGTGGCAGCCGGTTCAGCTTTGGGTACGGCGCGTGTCCCAGCCTCGAGGACCGAGCCAAGATCGTGCAGTTGTTGAACCCGGACGCGATCGGCGTCACGCTCAGCGAAAACTTCATGCTCGTGCCCGAGCAGAGCACCGATGCCCTCGTGGTGCATCACCCACAGGCGAAGTATTTCGACGTCTAGCCAGATCGGCCGAATGTGACGCTTTCCTACGAATCCGTCGACGTCTCTGCGGACGCTAGCCGATCCCCCGTCATCCGGCGGGTCACAACCGAGACAGCCTGGCCAGACGATGCCACGATCGTGCGCGCCAACGACCTCGGTGTGCGCAACGTCGAACTGTATCGCTATTACGCCGAGAGCGACGCTCGAACGGTCTATCGCTATGACCTGAACACGGACACGATCGAGCGCCTCGGTAACATCCAAGAGCTGGCGATGCGGCACTGACGCGT
>Ga0163144_10007072_pt1 | contig 24649 bp, 21 predicted proteins | sample OliLak19BULKMAT1_FD_123175 | JGI IMG/M metagenome (GOLD analysis project Ga0163144, IMG submission 123175) | Freshwater microbial mat bacterial communities from Lake Vanda, McMurdo Dry Valleys, Antarctica - Oligotrophic Lake LV.19.BULKMAT1 | ecosystem: Environmental > Aquatic > Freshwater >... | reverse complement strand
CCTGAGCCCTGAGCCCTGAGCCCTGAGCCCTCAGGCCAGCTTGCCGTGGCAGAGCTTGTACTTCTTGCCGCTGCCACACGGACAGGGATCATTGCGACCGACACGCGGCACCACCTCCGCCATCGTCGACGGGTCGGTTTCCCGCGACACGCTGCCGTCTTCGTTGGGGTGGGTATAGGTGATGTTGGCCACCTGCGTGGCACGCTCCTCGATGGCTTCGGCGGCCTGGGCCACCTGCTCCTGGGTCTGGACACGAACCGTCATCAACACCCGCGTGACTTCCATCTTGACGACGTCGAGCAGCTGTGAAAACAGCTCGAAAGCCTCACGCTTGTACTCCTGCTTCGGGTTCTTCTGCGCATAGCCCCGCAAGTGAATGCCCTGGCGCAGGTAGTCGAGCGCGGCCAGGTGCTCACGCCAATGGCTGTCGATGGCCTGCAGCAGCACCATGCGCATGAAGGGCGTGAACTGTTCGGCGCCGACAACAGCCAGCTTGGCGGAGAACACTTCGTCTGCAGCGGCCACGGCCTTGGCGACGATCTCATCGTCGGTGATCGACTCGCTGCCCTCGACCAGCGCCTTGAGCGGCACATCGAGCTGCCACTCGTCGCGCAGCGTTTTCTCCAGACCCTCGAGGTCCCACTGCTCCTCCAGGCTCTCGGCGGGCACATAGGTGCGCACCACGTCGCTAATCGTGCTCTTGCGCAAGTTGGTGATCTGGGCGTCCAGCGAAGTCGCTTCGAGGATCTCGTTGCGCTGCTGGTAGATCACTTTGCGCTGGTCGTTGGAGACGTCGTCGTACTCGAGCAGCTGCTTGCGCATGTCGAAGTTGCGCGCCTCGACTTTGCGCTGGGCCCCTTCGATGCTGCGCGTGACGATCCCCGCCTCGATGGCTTCGCCTTCGGGCATCTTCAGCCGGTCCATGATGGCGCGCACGCGGTCGCCGGCGAAGATGCGCATCAGCGGGTCTTCCAGCGAGAGATAGAACCGCGACTGGCCCGGGTCGCCCTGACGGCCCGAGCGCCCGCGCAACTGGTTGTCGATGCGGCGGCTCTCGTGGCGCTCGGTGGCGATGATGCGCAAGCCGCCCTCGGTCTTGACCTTGTCGTGCAGGCCCTGCCACTCGCCGTGCAACTGCTGGATGCGCGCGGCCTTGTCGGTCTCGGCCAGCGCCTCATCGACCTCGATGAACTGGACCTGCTTTTCGACGCTGCCGCCGAGCACGATGTCGGTGCCGCGCCCCGCCATGTTGGTGGCAATCGTGACCACGCCAGGCCGACCCGCCTGGGCCACGATCTCGGCCTCCTTGGCGTGCTGCTTGGCGTTGAGCACCTGGTGCGGCAGTTTGGCTTGGGTCAGCAGGTCGGAAATCAGCTCGGAGTTCTCGATCGAGGTCGTGCCGACCAGCGTCGGCTGGCCGCGCGTGTGACAGTCGCGGATGTCCTCGATGACGGCAGCGTATTTCTCGCCGGCGGTCTTGTAGACCAGATCGAGATCGTCCTTGCGGATCGTCGGTCGGTTGGGCGGGATGACCACCGTCTCCAGGCCGTAGATTTCCTGGAACTCGTAGGCCTCGGTGTCGGCGGTACCGGTCATGCCGCCGAGCTTGGCGTACATGCGGAAGTAGTTCTGGAAGGTGATCGAGGCCAGGGTCTGGTTCTCGCTCTGAATCTGCACGCCTTCCTTGGCCTCGACGGCCTGGTGCAAGCCGTCGCTCCAGCGCCGCCCGGTCATCAACCGGCCAGTGAACTCGTCGACGATGACAACCTCGTCGTTCTGCACGACGTAGTTCTGGTCGCGGTGGTACAGGTGGGTCGCGCGCAGCGCGGCGTACACATGGTGCATCAGCGTGATGTTGGCCGGGTCGTACAGGCTTGCATCTTCGGCCAGCAGGCCGGCTTCGCCCAGAATGCGCTCGGCGTTCTCATGGCCGGCTTCGGTAAGAAAGACCTGGTGACCTTTTTCGTCGAGGGTGAAGTCACCGGGCTCGATGACGCCCTCGCCGGTGCGCAGGTCGAGCTCGCCGATCTGCTTTTTCAGCTGCGGGATGACCGCGTTGATCCGCACATAGAGCTCAGTGTGATCCTCAGCCTGGCCGCTGATGATGAGGGGCGTGCGCGCCTCGTCGATCAGGATCGAGTCGACCTCGTCGACGATGGCGAAGTTCAGGCCGCGCTGCGTGCGGTCGGCCACCTCGTAGACCATGTTGTCGCGCAGGATGTCGAAGCCGAACTCGTTGTTGGTACCGTAGGTCACGTCAGCCAGGTAGGCCGCCTGCTTCTCCTCCCGCGACATGCCCGGCACATTGACGCCGACGGTCAGCCCGAGGAAGGTGTACAGGCGCCCCATCCACTCGGCGTCGCGCCGAGCCAGGTAGTCGTTGACCGTGATGAGATGCACGCCCTTGCCCGACAGAGCATTCAAGTAAACCGGCAGCGTGGCCATCAGCGTCTTGCCTTCGCCGGTGCGCATCTCGGCGATCTTGCCGTCGTGCAAGGCCATGCCACCCACCAGTTGGACGTCGAAGTGGCGCATCTTCAACGCTCGTTTGCCCGCCTCACGAACCGCCGCGAAGGCTTCGGGCAACAACTCGTCCAGGGCCTTTCCTTCCGCCACCGTCTGGCGCCACTCGGTGGTCTTGCCGCGCAGGGCGTCGTCGTCGAGGGCTTCGAAGGCCGGCTCGAGGGCATTGACCTTCTGCACTACCGCGCGGTACTGCTTCAGCAGTCGGTCGTTGCGGCTGCCGAAGATGGAGGTGAGGATTTTTGGCAACATGCGGCGGGGCTTCTTGTCGTGGGTGTGCGTGGCCAGCAGGAGATGGGGCGGCCCGGCCCTATCGCAAGAGGCTGGCAGCCCAGGCGGCGGAATCGGCGCGCGCCAGGCCTTGCATCCTGCGCACAAAGCGCGCGATTTTAACCGGCGCTTCAGCGCACGCGCGCCGCGCTGCGCGCAGCGCCGCCCTCGCCCGCCCGTCCGGCGAGGAACCGCGCCGGATTCTGTGGCACGCCCTCGACCAGCACCTCGAAGTGAAGGTGCGGGCCGGTCGATCGCCCGCTGTTGCCGACCTCCGCGACCTTTTGGCCGCGTTTGACGAGATCACCGGTCTTCACCAGAACCCGCGAGGCATGGGCGTAGCGCGTCAACAGACCATTGCCGTGGTCGATCTCGACCAGGTTGCCGTAAGCCACGTGCGGCTCGGTCGAGACGACCACGCCGCCCGCAGCGGCCATGATCGCCGTGCCAATTTCGGCCGGGAAGTCCAGGCCGGTGTGCAGGGCCGCACGGCCGCTGAAAGGATCCGGGCGAAACCCGAAGCCGGAGCTGGTGGGACCGTCGACCGGGGCCGAACTCGGCACCATCAGTTGCGTCAGCCGACCCTCGAGCAGGCGGGACTCGATCAGCGTGAACAAATCGGTGGTCTGGTCTGTGCGTTCATCGAGTTGCCCGGTGTGGGCGCTCAGCTTGTCGAGCGACTGCAAGCGGCCCGCCCGCCCCGTGTCGGGCACGAAGGGGCCGCCTTGGCCTCCACGGCTCAGCGTGGGGGGTGCGGAGGCCGCGGCGCCAGGCCGCAGCAAGGGCTTGAGTTCCTCGGCCTTGACGCCGGCCAAGCCCGAGACGCGATCGCCCATGGCCTCCAGCTTGAGCAGTTTGGCTTGCAGCTCGCCCACCTTTTGCGCCATGGCATCCAGGTTCTGTCTCAAGAAGCGGTCGCGTTGCGCGGTCTCGTCGCGCACGACGAAGGAGACGATCTGGCTGACCACCGGCCAGCCATCGCGCGCCGCCTTGAGGAAGATAAAGTGATAAACCGCGCCAGACAACAGCAGCAGCAGCAGCGATGCGGCGACCAGCACTGCGCCGAGTTGCCAGCGGTTGAACTGCAGCACGCGCGACCGAGCCAGGCTGCCATGGGTGATCAAGATTTGCATCCGCCTAAACTCCTTGCCATGGCCACCGCCAAGTCATCGATGTCGTCCGTGCCGCTCGGGCTGCCACTGGCCCGTGCGCTGGACCAGAGTGCCAGCCTGGCCAGCCTGACGCGCCGGCTGGCCCAGTCCAATGCGCGCTACGCCGCGGTCTGCCTGCACCTGCCTGAGGCCATGCGTTCGCTGGTTCGGCCGGGTCCGATCGATGACGAGGGTTGGTCGCTGCTGGCCTCCAATGCGGCTGTGGCCGCCAAGTTGCGCCACCTGCTCCCGCGTCTGTTGGACACGATGCGAGAGCAGGGCTGGCCGGAACTACCGATACGCGTGCACATTCAGGCGCGCTGACGGTCCGGGTTCGGAGTGGTGCCGACTGTCCGAATCGAACGGACGACCTTCCGCTTACAAGGCGGGTGCTCTACCAACTGAGCTAAGTCGGCATTGTTCGCGCGGATTCTAGGCCGCGCTGCCAGACCCCACGTTACTTGATGCGCTTGAGGGAGGGACGCGCGCCGCCCGCGGCGGGGGGTGGCTCGGGCGGCTCACTCGGGGGGGTGATCGCGCGGACTGTCGCGCCCGGGGTGGGGGCCGGTGTCGGCGAATTCACCGCGGTCAGGCGCGGGCCGCCGCGGCTCACGGAGTCCCCGGCCGACAGGACCGAGGTCCCGGCCGCATTCGCACCTCCCCCCGCCGTCGGCACCGGAAAGGCCATGCCTTGGCCATTTTCCCGTGCGTAGATGGCAACGACGTGGTCGATGGGCACGACGATCTCGCGCGCGCTGCCGCCAAAGCGGGCCTTGAATTCGATCTGCTCATTGCCCAGCTTCAGGCCACTGGTGGCCTCGAAGCCGACATTCAGCACGATCTCGTTGTTCTTGACGTATTCCTGCGGCACCTGCACGCTGGCATCGACAAACACCGCAACATAGGGCGTGAAGCCGTTGTCGGTGCACCAGTCGTGCAGCGCTCGGATCAGGTAGGGCCGAGTCGAGCTGCCCTGGCTTTCGCCGATAGGGGGAATCGTCGCCATGTCAGCCACCGTTCCAAACAGACACCGCGAATCCGGCTCCGCCGGTCCGCAGGTGTCGCCCCCACTGGGGGGAGCGCCGAAGACGATTCGGGGGGGAGGTCATTTACTTGCGCATGACCTTTTCTGAAGGCGTCAGCGCCTCAATGTAGGCGGGGCGCGAAAAGATGCGCTCGGCATACTTGAGCAGCGGCAGCGCGTTCTTCGACAGGTCGATGTCGTAGTAGTCCAGGCGCCAGAGCAAGGGAGCGATGGCGACGTCGAGCATGGAGAAGTCGTCACCGAGCATGAACTTGTTCTTGAGGAAGATCGGTGCCAGCTGTGTCAAGCGGTCGCGGATCTGGCCACGCGCCTTCTCGAGCTGCTTCTCGGTGCCCTTGACCCCGTTGCGCGCTTCGAGGATGTTCACGTTGGCGAACAACTCCTTCTCGAAATTGAACAGGAACAGGCGCACGCGGGCGCGCGCCACCGGGTCACCCGGCATCAGTTGCGGGTGCGGGAAGCGCTCGTCGATGTACTCGTTGATGATGTGCGACTCGTACAGGATCAGGTCGCGCTCGACGAGGATCGGCACCTCGTTGTACGGGTTCATCAGTGCGATGTCTTCCGGCTTGGCAAACAGGTCAACGTCGCGAATCTCGAAATCCATGCCCTTCTCGAACAGCACGAAGCGGCAGCGGTGCGAGTAAGGACAGGTGGTTCCGGAATAAAGCACCATCATGGTGGAGGCTCCCTTGCTGGTGGTCAGAAAGATAGGGGATTCTGAGACGGTCTCAAAAACACAAAGCGCAGTGGGCCCGTTCCCGGCACCCACTGCGCTGCAAACGCTCGATCGACTACTTGATGTCTTTCCAGTACGCGGCGTTCAGGCGCCAGGCGATCACAGTGAAGATGCCCAGGAACAGCAGCACCCAGGCGCCCAGCTGCTGGCGGGTCTTTTGCGCCGGCTCGCCGGCCCACTGCAGAAAGGCCACGAGATCGGCCATGGCGTTGTCGTAGGCCCGGGCATCCAGGGTGCCCGCCTTGCTGACTTCCCAGCCACTGAAAACCTCGACGTCTTTGCCGTGCTCGGTGGCCCGGGTGAAGGTTGGCTTGCGCTCGCCCTGCAGTTCCCACAGCACATGGGGCATCGCCACGTTGGGGTAGGCCAGGTTGTTCCAGCCGGTGGCCTTGCTGTCGTCGCGGTAATAGGTGCGCAGGTAGGTGTACAGGTAGTCCGCCCCGCTGCCCTGGCCGGCGGCAGAACGTGAACGCGCAATCACCGACAGATCCGGCGGCACGACGCCGAACCACAGCTTGGCCTGCTTCGGATCGAGCGAGATCTTCATCGTCTCGCCGACCTTGTCGGTGGCGAACAGCAAATTGGCCTTGATCTGTTCGTTGCTCAGACCGATGTCGTTCATGCGGTTGTAACGCACGTACGAGGCGGCGTGGCAGTTCAGGCAGTAGTTGACAAACAACTTGGCGCCGTTCTGCAGGGCTGCGTCACTGGTCAGCTTCTCGACCGGGAACTTGTCCCAGGCAATACCGGCGCCGGCGGCATGCGCCGCGCCGGTGACAAGCATGCAGGAGATCAACAGGGATTGCAGGATTCGTTTGATCATCGTCGTCGTCCGGTCAGTGCGCGCTGAACACGACGCGCTCGGGCACCGGCTTGAATGTGCCAAGCTGGCTCCACCAGGGCATCAACAGGAAGAAGCCGAAGTAGTACACCGTGCCGATCTGCGCCATCAGAGTCTTGGTATCCGACACGGTCTCGATGCCCAACCACCCGAGAATGAAGAACACCACCACGAAAACGCCGTACACCGCCTTGTGCCAATCGGGGCGATAGCGGATCGACTTGACGGGACTGTGGTCAAGCCAAGGCAGTACGAAAAGAATCATCACGGAGGCGCCCATCACGACGACACCCCAGAACTTGGCGTCGAAGGTCTTGAGCAGCGCGATCGCCACCACGGCAGCCAGCACGACGGCAGCCTTGGCCAAGCTCGGCAGCTTGGCCTTCCACGCCGCCATCAAGGCCGACACACCGATGATCACGCAGAACACATTGACCATCGGGTCGGTGGTGGCGCGCAGCATCGAGTAGTACGGCGTGAAATACCACACCGGGGCGATGTGCGCGGGCGTCTTGAGCGGATCGGCCGGGATGAAATTGTTGTATTCGAGGAAGTAGCCGCCCATCTCGGGGGCGAAGAAAATGATCGCCGAGAAGATCATCAGGAACACCGAGACGGCCAGGATGTCGTGCACCGTGTAGTACGGGTGGAAGGGGATGCCGTCGAGCGGAATGCCGGTCTTCGGGTCGAGGTGGTCCTTGATCTCGATGCCGTCGGGGTTGTTCGAGCCGACATCGTGCAGCGCGAAGATGTGGGCCACCACCAAGCCGAGCAGCACCAGCGGCAGGGCGATCACGTGGAAAGCAAAGAAGCGATTCAGGGTCGCATCGCCGACGACATAGTCACCGCGGATCAAAAGCGCCAGGTCCGCTCCGACGAATGGAATGGCAGCGAACAAGTTGATGATCACCTGGGCACCCCAGTAGCTCATCTGACCCCAGGGCAGCAGGTAGCCCATGAAGGCCTCGCCCATCAGGACCAGGAAGATCGCAACGCCGAAAATCCACACCAACTCGCGCGGCTTGCGGTAGCTGCCGTACAGCAGGCCGCGGAACATGTGCAGGTACACGATGACGAAGAACGCGCTGGCGCCGGTCGAGTGCATGTAGCGCACCAGCCAGCCCCACGGCACGTCACGCATGATGTACTCGACCGACTCGAAGGCCTTGGCCGCATCGGGCTTGTAGTGCATCGTCAGGAAGATGCCGGTAACGATCTGGATCACCAGCACCAGGATCGCCAGCGCCCCGAACACGTACCAGATGTTCTGCGCTTTCGGCGCGTAGTACTCCGACATGTGGACGCGGTAGGCATCGAACGCCGTCGGGAAGCGGTTTTGCGTCCAGAGCGTCAGCTTGTCGACCATCGAAGCCCCCGCTGGCGCCACCTTGAATTCAGCCATGTTGTGTTGCCTCGGCAATCGATGAGGGGGTCAGGCCTTCTTGTCCTCGCCGATCAGCAAAGTGCTGTCGCTGAGGTACATATGGGGTGGCACCTCGAGGTTGTCCGGCGCTGGCTTGTTCTTGTAGACGCGGCCGGCGAGGTCGAAGGTCGAGCCATGGCAGGGGCAGAAAAACCCGCCTTGCCAGTCGTCCGGCAGGGAGGGCTGGGCGCCCGCCTCGAGCTTGGCTGACGGCGAGCAGCCCAGGTGCGAGCAGATGCCTACCGCGACCAGGATCTCGGGCTTCAGAGAACGATGTTCATTGCGCGCGTACAAGGGCGTCAGCTCGCTGGGATTGCGCAATGACTTCGGGTCGGCGACGAGGGCATCGGTCTTCTTCAGCGACGCCAGTTGCTCGGGCGTGCGCTTGAGGATCCAGACAGGCTTGCCTCGCCACTCGACCGTCTGCATTTCACCCGCCTTCAAGGCGCTGATGTCAACCTGGACAGCTGCCCCGGCCGCCTTGGCACGCTCCGACGGAGCAAACGTGGAGACAAAGGGGACAGCGGTAGCCACGGTACCGATGGCACCGGCGCCGCAAGCGATGCCAATCCAGGTCCGGCGGCCCGAATCGATGGCGTCATTGCTCATTCATTTCCTCGCTGGGAAGACGAAAGTCATAGGGTCAACCCGAGATTCTAGCGGACACATTCTGCGCGGCCCCTCCGAGTTGACATGCGCTGTGCGTGGGCAATACTCGGCGCCCCGCAGCCCCGACGCCCTGCGTTTGCCCTCGATTACACCTCCCACCGGAGAAAAAGTCATGAGTTTCAGCAGCGAGTTCAAAGAGTTTGCCATGAAGGGCAATGTCGTTGACCTGGCCGTCGGCGTGATCATCGGCGCCGCCTTTGGCAAGATCGTTGACTCCATCGTCAAGGACTTGATCATGCCCCTGGTCGGCAAGATCTTCGGCGGGCTCGACTTCTCGAATTACTTCGTTCCACTCGGCAACCTGCCGGCCGACTACAAGGGTGCGATGACCTATGAAGCCCTGAGCAAGGCCGGCGTGCCGCTGTTTGCCTACGGCAATTTCATCACCGTGGCGATCAACTTCACCATCCTGGCCTTCATCATTTTCATGATGGTCAAGCAGATCAACCGCATGAAGGCCGAGGCGCCGCCCGCCCCAGCGCCGGCCCTGCCGGAAGACGTGTTGCTGCTGCGCGAAATCCGCGACTCGCTCAAGAAGTAGGCGGCGCCGACCTTCGGGTTTGGCCCCATACTTTGGGCCGTGCGACGGTGCAGTGCCGAGCCCGGACGCCCTGCCCGGCCACTGTTGCACACGCCCAAGCGTCTAGCCCGCGACCCTGCCGATGAATCCACCGCTGCCGCGACTGCCTGCCGCCTTGATGGCGGCTGCGCAACGAATCAAGGTGGCTGCCCGCGAGGCGGCCCAACGCTGCGTCGACGCCCTTGGCGTGGCCACCTTGGCCAGCGTCAGCACGGCAGAACGCGAGGATCTGTTGGCCGCGCAGTTCGAGCTCAATCGCAAGCAGTCGGCGTTCGCGATGTCCTTCAACGAGCGCCTGGACGACAGCCTGGCCGCCGACATGCGCCGCCGAGAAGGCGGCGTGCGCACCTCGACCATCGGCTCGTCATGGCAGTCGCTGACCCTGGTGGACGACCGCGAGGTCGAGATCCAGGTCAGCGCCGAGCGTTTCGCCTTGACGCTGCAACACGACTGTGAGTGGGAACTGCGCGACCTCGACGCCCTGATGACGGGTTTGCTGCACAACCCCCACGCCAATCGCACCGAAACCGAGGTGCGCAACCCCCTTCGACCCGAAGTCATTGGCAAGGCCATGGTCGCTGCCTGCGACGCGATCAGCGAGCGGGAGTCCGTGCGAAAGGTCATGGCAGAGCAGATGGCGCGCAGCCTGGCCGCCGCGATGCCTGCGCTTTACAGCACGATCGCCCAGGAAATGAAGGCCGCCGGCATCAAGCCGCCCGAGATGGCGGTTCGCACGGTCCAGGGGCCGGGCAACGAACTCGGACAGTTCACCAACACGGGCTACGACACGCTGGGCAAGCCCATCGGTATCGATGCAGCCGACAGCGGTCAGGGTCGACTGGCCAGTGGCAGCGGCGGCGTGAGTACGCGCTCGGGCAGCGGCGGCCTGAGCACGCGATCGGGCAGCGGCACCATGGCGCCGCAGCACGGTTCGATCGGGCAGGTCGATGGCGAGGTCATGAACCTGATCCGGCGCCTGGCCATGCTCGGCAACATCGCCGTCGATACCCAGGTCGACGCGGCCCGCAGCCTGAACAGCAGCGGCAGCTCTGCCGCCGGCGCGCTGCCGGCGATGCCCAACCTGATCCTGGCCAACCGCGACGAATTGCGCCGCACGGCGACAGGCTCGCTCGACCACATGGTCATCGACGTGGTGGGCAGCCTGTTCGACCAGATCCTGGCCGACCCCAAGGTGCCGCCCCAGATGGCTCGGCACATCGCCCGCCTACAGCTCCCCGTTCTGCGCGCCGCGCTCGGCGATGCCACCTTCTTTTCGTCGCGGCGCCACCCTGTGCGCCGGCTGGTCAACCGCATGGCGTCACTGGCCGTGGCCTTCGAGGATTACAGCGCCGGCCCTGGCCAGCACTTCCTGAGCCTGGTACGCGATCTGGTCGACGACATCGTCAGTGGCGACTTCGACCAGATGTCGCTCTACGAGCAGACGCTGGACAAGCTCGAGTCCTTCATCGCCGCGCAAGCGCAGCGCGACGTGGAAGAGCACAGCAAGGCCTCGAGCCTGCTCGACCAGAAAGAGACCGACCTGCTGCTGCAGCAGCGCTTCATGCAACAGCTGCATGCCGCCCTGACGCCGGTCCAGATGGAGGACTTCCTGCGCCAATTCTTGGCTCAGGTGTGGAGTCAGGCCCTGATGAGGGCCACAACGGCGCACGGCGCCGACAGCGAGACGGTTCAGCGCCTGCGCATCGCCGGCCGAGATCTGGTGATGAGCGTGCAGCCCAAAGGATCGCCCGCCGACCGCAAGGCCTTCCTGGTGCGCTTGCCGCACCTGATGCGCGACCTGAACGAGGGCCTGGCCCTGATCGGCTGGCCGGAGGCCGCCAAGAAAGATTTCTTCGACAAATTGATGCCCGCGCACGCGCAGTCGCTCAAGGGCACCTCGCTGCGCACCCTGGACCACAACCTGTTGGTCAAGCAGTTGGACACGATCCTGGCGGCCCCCCTGCCGAGGGCGGAAGACAACGTGCGCGGCACAAGTGCCATCCCGGTGCTCGAGGATGTCGTCTCCGGCCCCGGCTTCACACCCGAAGAAGTGGCCCGGATCGGCCTGGTGGAAGAGAGTGCGATCGACTGGAACGGTGAGGTTGACATCGACCTCAGCGCTGAGCAGGAGGGCGACGGCGAGGTCAGCGCCGCCGACATCGGCATCGACGGCCTCCCCGCGCCAGAGCCGGTCGAACCGACCAAGGGCGCGTCACTGGCCGATCATGTCCAGATCGGCTTCTCTTACCGCATGCACTTCGAAGACCAGTGGCACAAGGTGCGCCTGTCGCACATCAGCCCGGGCCGCACCTTCTTCGTCTTCACGCGGGGCAGCAAGCACCAACACGCGATCTCGATGACCGCGCGCATGCTCTACCGACTGTGCGAGACCGGCCGCCTGCGCGCCTTCGAGAACGCCTACCTGATCGAGCGTGCAACGGCGCGCGCGCGCAAGCAATTGGCCGCGCTCGGCGGCAGCGGCCACTCGACCTCAGGCGCGCCGCTCACACGCCACTGACCAACGTCGCGGCGGCCACAGCCCGCCGCGCCCAGCGGATCGCCGCTTCCAGACTCGACGGATCGGCCAGGCCACGCCCAGCAATGTCGAAGGCCGTGCCGTGGTCGGGGCTGGTGCGCACGAAGGGAAGGCCCAGCGTGATATTCACGCCCTGCGCCACGCCGAGGTACTTGACGGGGATCAGGCCCTGGTCGTGGGTCATGGCCACGACCATGTCGAACTCGCCGCGGCGCGCGCGCATGAACACCGTGTCGGGTGCGTAAGGTCCTTGTGCCGCAATGCCCTCGGCCACCGCGGCCGCGATCGCCGGCGCGATGATGCGCGTTTCTTCGTCACCGAACAGCCCGCCTTCGCCGGCGTGCGGGTTGAGTCCGGCCACGGCGATGCGGGCCGCGGCCTGGCCGTTTCGCGCCGCGTGCGCGTGCGCGATGCGCAGGGTTTCGAGCACGCTAACGAAGGTGACCGCGTCGATCGCCGCGCGCAAGGCAAGGTGGATCGTCACCAGCACGACGCGCAGTTCCTCATTGGCCAGCATCATGCGCACCGGCAGCAGCCGGCCGCCGACGGGCGAGGCGAGCGCCTGCAACATCTCGGTATGTCCGGGGTGGGGCACGCCAGCCGCGGCCAGCGCCGCCTTGTGCAGTGGCGCGGTGACGATGCCGGCGGCCTGCCCGCGCTGCAGCGCCCGCACAGCCGCCTCGACACAAAGCGCTGCAGCCGCACCCGCGCGTGCGTCCACGCGCCCCCACGGCAGCTGATCGAGCTCCGTCGGCAAGCCCGCAGGCTGCCAGACCGGCACGCAGCGCGCAGGGCAGGCGGGCCCGTCTGCCGGCGAGTCCAGGCGGGCAATCGGCCAAGGCGCCGCTGCCAGCGCCATGGCGCGCCGGATCACGCCGCAGTCGCCGACGACGACGCAGCCCTGCGCGGCATCGCGACAGAAGGCCTGCGCAATGATCTCGGGGCCGATCCCGCAGGGATCGCCCATGGTCAGCAACAGGGCGGGTGGCTTTGCTTGCATCGCTGGGATTGTCGACGCAACGGGCAGCCGCGGTGGCGCGCAGGAACCACCCCAAGTTCACTCAGGCCGGGTTCGGGATCTCGATGAAACGATGCTCGAACCCGAAGTGCATTGCCACGTGAGCCGCCAGGGCGGGCGCGCCGAAACACTCTGTGGCATGGTGGCCGCAGGCCAGGAAGGCCACGCCCGTCTCTCGCGCCAGGTGCGCCTGCGGCTCCGAGATCTCGCCCGTCAGGAAAGCGTCGACCCCGGCCGCGATGGCCGCCTCAAAATAGCCCTGCGCGCCGCCGCTGCACCAACCGATGCGCGCCAGCGCGCGCCCGTCTCCAGGCACGACCAGCGGCGCGCGCCCACCCAGCGCAGCCTGCACCCTGGAAGTCAATCCGGCCAGCGACGTGTTGTCGTGCGCGGGCCCGGCAAAGCCGAGCGCCTGTTCGCCAAAACGCCCATCCGCAGCCAGCCCCAGGCGGGAGCCGAGTTGCGCGTTGTTGCCCAACGTCGGGTGCGCGTCGAGTGGCAGGTGAAAGGCGAACAGATTGATGCCAGCCGCCATCAGGCGCTTGACGCGCTCGCCCAGCCAGCCCACGAGACGCCCGTCCTGGCCACGCCAGAACAGGCCATGATGGACCAGGATGGCATCGGCGCCGTCGGCAATCGCCGCGTCGATCAAGGCCAAGCTGGCCGTCACCCCCGAGACCATGCGCCGCACCGCCGGGCGACCCTCGACCTGCAAGCCGTTCGGCCCATAATCCTCAAAACGGTCCACCTCCAACAGCGTGTTGAGGTACGTCTCGATCTCGTCGCGTGGATGTCGTGTGGCCATCGAGTCCTCAGCTGTTCCCTATGCGCCGAATCTGGTTGATCTTCTCGCAAGCCGTCACCGTCGCGGTGGCGCTGCTGTTCGTGGTGGCAACGCTCAAGCCCGAGTGGCTGGGCCGCGCCCCCGGTCGGATGTTGCCGCAGATTGTGTCGATCGCCACGTCGCCCGAGGCGCCGTCGAGCTCGGCCAGCGCCGCGGCGACGGGCTACCGCAGTGCGGCCCAGCGCGCAGCGCCGGCCGTCGTCAGTATCGTCGCCAGCAAGCTCAACCCGCGCCAGCCGCACGCCGACGACCCCTGGTTCCGCTTTTTCTTCGGTGACCGCAGCCCGCAAGACCAGCCCCAGCGAGGCCTCGGCTCCGGCGTGATCGTCTCGCCCGAGGGCTACCTGATCACCAACAACCATGTGATCGAAGGCGCCGACGAGATCGAAGTCCAGCTCGCCGATGGCCGTCAGGCCACGGCCAAGCTGGTCGGTACCGACCCCGACAGCGACGTGGCCGTGTTGAAGATCGAGCTCGACAAGTTGCCCACAGTGAGTTTCGCCAACACCGATCAGCTGCAGGTCGGCGACGCCGTGCTGGCCATCGGCAATCCGTTCGGGGTCGGCCAGACCGTCACGGCCGGCATCGTCAGCGCGCTCGGTCGCAACCAGCTCGGCATCAACACCTTCGAGAATTTCATCCAGACCGATGCGGCGATCAATCCAGGCAACTCGGGTGGCGCACTGGTCGATGCCGGCGGCAGCCTGGTCGGTATCAATACGGCCATCTTCTCGCGCAGCGGGGGCAGCCTGGGCATCGGCTTCGCCATTCCGGCCAACACCGCCCGCATGGTGATGGAGAGCCTGATCCGCTCCGGCACCGTCACGCGGGGTTGGATCGGCGTCGAGCCGCGCGATCTGACCCCTGAGATGGCGGAGTCGCTGCGCTTGCCGGTGAAGGCCGGCGTGCTGATCACCGGCGTGTTGCAGAACGGCCCGGCGGGCGCTGGCGGTGTGATGCCTGGCGATGTCGTCGTCAGGATCGCCGGTCAGACCATCGCCAACACGGCGCAGCTGTTCAACGCCGTGGCCGGGCTCAAGCCGGGCGACACCGCCGCGATCGCCGTGCAACGTGGCGAACGCGCCCTGGAGCTCAAGGTGCTGGTGGCGCTGCGCCCGCCGTCGCAGCGCTGAACTGACCCGCGACGCGTGCTTGGAGCGCTGCGCTCTGGCGCAGTGACTTCACGCGCGTTTCACGAACCGGGGGCTGAGTTCCTACGCCCTTCGCGCACAGGCGCCATTCTTGCGGCACACCACCCAGCCGGTGGTGCAACGCGCAGGCGGACGCTCATGAAACTGGACTTGCATCGGCTGCGGCCGCACTCGCAGGTCGGCCGCTGCTCGGCGCGGTGCCGAGCTTGCCGCGCGCGTGCAGCTGGGCTTGCGCGACGCCGCTGCCGCCGGACCAGTGGCGTCTGCCTGGCTGGCGAGCCTGCTGCCGCAACCCGATGCGCTCTTGAGTGCGGAACATCAACGCGGCCAGGTCGATGTCGAGCGGGTCGCGCGCGTGCTCCGGGCGATGCGGCCGATGGGCCAAGAACGGCGCGAAGCCGCCCTGGCGGAGCTGTCGTCGTGGTTACCGCCTGGGCTCGGCCCGCGCGTCCCGAGCGCCGCACCGCCGCAGTCAATCGCAACCCCTTGAAACACGGCGAACAACGGCCTGCATTGGCACGACAATGGCGCCCCTCGCTGTCGACAATCCGGCGCGTGCGCCGGTTCGGCGCGCGCCCCCACTGCTGTGTCCCTGCTCAATGACCGTTCTGCGCCCTGCTGGCGCCCCCTGGCGCATGGCTTGTGCTGGCTGGCGCTGCTGGCCGGCTGTGCGACGCCGCCGGCGTCCGCGCCGACGCCCGCCCCGTCTTCACCGGGCACGCCCCCGCCGCCGGCATCGCCGCGCTCCGCCCCACCGCCTGCCGTGGTTTCCCCGCTGGTCAGCGAGCAGCGATGGCTCGAAGACCTGTTCCGCGGCACGCCCGTGGTGATTGCGCTGCTCGACGCGAACACCCTGGCCGTCGATGTGCCCCTGGCCAACTCCTTCGACACCGGCAAGAGCATGGTCAAGCCGGCGCTGGCCAAGGTCCTGGAGTACATCACCACCAGCCTGCGTCGGCAGCCGACGATGCGGTTGTCGATCGCCGCACCCGGCGACGCAGCCGCGAGCAATGTGGCCCTGGCCGCCGCGCGTGCACAACAGGTGCGCGAGGCGCTGTTGGCGCGCGGCGTCGCTGCCGTACGCTTGGCGGGCGTGGGCACGGCCCGCGCGGGCGCGCCGGTTCAGTTGCGCCTGTTGATCGCCCCGCAGGGCATCGGCCGGCTCGACGACACGACCCTGCCCGCGCCGGCGTACGGCGTCCGCCCGGTTTCGTCCGCAGCGGCGCCCCCGGCCAAGCGCTGAGCGAGCTCAGCGACGGCTCAGGCGGCCTTCAGCGCACTGAACAACGGGTCTTGGCGCGAGCGCGGCCGGTATGGCGAGACCTGGCGCGCGATGGCTGCGATGTGGTCGGGCGTGGTGCCGCAACAGCCCCCGGCGATATTCAGGAAGCCGCTCTTGGCGAACTCGGCCATCAAGCCGGCGGTCACGTCCGGCGTCTCATCGAAGCCGGTGTCGCTCATCGGGTTGGGCAGGCCGGCGTTGGGGTAGCAGGACACAAAAGTATCGCCGGCGACCTTGGCCAGTTCCTCGATATAGGGCCGCATCAGCGCCGCACCGAGTGCGCAATTCAGCCCGATCGCCAGCGGTCGGGCGTGACGCACCGAGTGCCAGAACGCTGCCACGGTCTGCCCCGACAGGATGCGCCCTGAAGCGTCTGTGACGGTGCCGGAGATGATCACCGGCAGGCGTTCGCCAGTCTCTTGCATCAGCTCGTCCAGGGCGAAGATCGCCGCCTTGGCATTCAAGGTGTCGAAGATGGTCTCGACCAGGAACAGGTCGACACCCCCTTCGAGCAGGCCCTCGGCCTGCTCGCGGTACGCCGCACGCAACTCCTCGAAGCTGACGTTGCGCGCACCGGCGTCGTTGACATCCGGGCTGATGCTGGCCGTGCGCGGCGTCGGGCCGAGGGCACCGGCGACAAAGCGCGGCTTGTCGGTTGTGCTGGCCGCATCCGCCGCAGCGCGCGCGATGCGCGCTGCGGCAACGTTCATTTCGCGGGCCAGCCCAGCCAAGTCGTAGTCGCCCTGGGCGATCGAGGTCGCACCGAAGGTGTTGGTCTCGATGATGTCGGCGCCCGCGGCCAGGTAGGCCGCATGGATCTCGTGCAGCACATCGGGCCGCGTCAACTGCAGCAACTCGTTATTGCCCTTCAGGTCCTTGTTGTGGTCCCTGAAGCGCGTGCCGCGATAGTCCGTCTCGCCCAGCTTGTAGCGCTGGATCATGGTGCCCATGGCGCCATCGATGATGACAATGCGTTGGGCCAGCAGGGCCGGCAGTGCGGCGCCGCGGGTGTAGGCCAGGGTTGGGTTCATGCGAACATTGTAGGAACGATGAAACACCTAACCCCCCGTGAGGCTTACGCCTACCTGCAGGCCCGCCGCGAGATCCTGTTCGTCGACGTGCGCATGGAGATCGAGTATCTGTACGTCGGCCACCCCCCCGGCGTGGTCCACGTGCCCTGGTACGAGTATCCGGAGATGCACGCCGACCGCGAGCGATTCACGGCCCAGGTGCGACGCGAGGCCGGCGAAGACACCACCCGACCGGTGGCCCTGATCTGCCGCTCAGGCAAACGCACGGTCGAAGCGGGCGAGGCCCTCGAGGCGGCGGGCTTCACCGAAGTCGTCAACGTCCTGCACGGCTTTGAGGGCGAACTCGACGAGCACTTCCAGCGCGGCCGCCTCAACGGTTGGCGCTTCGACGGGCTGCCCTGGGAGCAGCTCTAGCCAGCGTTACTGGAGGGTCGGAGGCTCGCCAGGCGCGACGGACGGCGCGGGCTCGCGCGGCACGGCGCGTTTCTCGACAAACAGCCGCGTGCTCTCCTCCCCCGCCGCCCACAGCGCCAGCCGGTCGGCATCCATCGGCCGGGCAAAGAGGTAGCCCTGGAACTCGTCACAGCCCAGGGTCTGCAGGATGTCGCGCTGGCGCTCGGTCTCGACGCCTTCGGCCACCACGCGCAAACCCAGCGCATGGGCCAGGCGGATGACGGCATCAACGACGGCCATCGCGTCGCCACTGACGCCGAGGTCGGCGACAAAGCTGCGATCGATCTTCAGCTGCCGCGCCGGTAAGGTGCGCAGATAGGCCAGGCTGGAGTGGCCGGTGCCGAAGTCGTCGATCGCCAGGGAAGCGCCGGCACGCGCCAACTGCGCGAAGGAGCGCAGCGTGGCATTGGTGTCTTCCATGGCCACGCTCTCGGTAATCTCGAAGGTCAGCAAAGACGCGTCGACACGATGGCGCTTGAGGGTTCGGCGAATGCGCTGGACCAGGTCATCCTGGCGCAGTTGATGTGCAGAGAGGTTGACGGCAATGCGCATGCGCAAGCCGGCGATCTCCCAGGCGCGGATCTGGCGGCAGGTTTCGTCGAGCACCCATTCGCCAACCATGCCGATCAGGCCGAAGCGCTCAGCCACCGCGATCAGCTCGGTGGCGCCGACGGCCCCCCGCTCGGCGTGCTGCCAGCGCACCAAAGCTTCGGCCCCGGTGAACTCGCCCGTACGCGCATCGACCTTGGGTTGGTAGAAGAGCGCCAGCCCGCCCTGTTCGATGGCCTGGCGCAAGTCGCTCTGCAACCCCAGCTGGTCGGTCGCGTCGAGCTCCATGCGCGGCTCGAAGAAAGCGTAGGTCGAACCCCCGGTTCGCTTGACAGCGAACATGGCGGCGTCGGCATTGCCGACCAGGCGGTGGGTCGGCCCATGCTCGGGAAACATGGCGATGCCGATCGAGCAGGACAGCCGCGCTTCGCGACCGCCCGCCAGGGCATATGGCGCGATCAATGCATGCAGCGTGCGCTGGGCCACCGCGGCCGCCGCCTCGTGCGAGCCGGGCGCGGCCACCAGGAGGACGAACTCGTCGCCGCCGACGCGCGCCGCCGTGTCCTGCGGCCGGGCCAGGTCCGCAAGACGCCGGCCGACTTCTTTCAGAACCTCGTCGCCCGCGCCGTGACCAAAAGACTCGTTCACCGCCTTGAAACCATCGATGTCGATGAACAGTACCGCCATCGCCGACGGGCTGCGTCCGACATGCTCCAGCAATGACTCCAGGCGCTCCTCAAAGTGGCTGCGGTTGGGCAAGCCCGTCAAGGCGTCCTGAAATGCCAGTTGACGCAAGCGTTTGTTGGCCGCGTGCAGCGATCCCGACAGCGCCTGAGCGCGCCGAGCGGTGCGTGAATCGACCAACACACACACCAGTCCCATCGCCAGCACGAAGCCCCCGAAGCCCAGCGCCAGGATCAGCAAGCGCGGGTCCACGGCGTCGGCGGGCATCGCGCTCAGCAAACCATCCACCTCGGCCGGTGTCACCAAGGCGATCTGGGGCGCAGCGCTCAAGCCGAGCAACTCGCCGATCAACCACGCCATCGCAAACACACCGGCACCGGCGAGGCGTTGCGAAAGCGGCCAACGGAAGCCAGCGCGGACAGGACCGTTGAGCAGCTGCAGCGCCAGCCACAGGCCCAGGGTCAGCGCCGCCAAGGCACCCAGCGTCGGACCGGCGGCCAAGGCTTGCCAGTGTGGCGGCACCGCCATGGCCGCGCCGAGCGCCACGAACACGCAGGCCAGCAGCGGCACCAGCATGAAGACGGCGACCAGATTCACCACCCGCAGTGAGGGCAACCAGCGGTTGACGAGCAGCCACGCCACGCACGCGCCGACCGCAGCGAGCCACGTCGTGACCACCAGCGCAGCGTCAAACCAGACCGCCGTCAACTCGTGGCTGGCCCGCCAGACGGCGAGCTGCAAGGTCGCCAGCCCGGTGCCCACGGCAAACGCACCGCCGAAGCCCCAGCCCAGAGCCACCACCCAATCTTGCGAGCGGGCCTTGCGCAGGGCGTGCGCGAGGATGACCGCGACGGCTGCCGCACCGGCCACCAGGAGGGCCACGGCGGCCAGACTCAGCGGCGGTGAGGTGAGCGGGTAGAGGGCCATCGGTTCTGCGGTCGGGCCGGCGTCAACGGCAACAGCGATTGCGTTAGGTGATTGTTGCAGGCCGACCGTCCGATGCAGCGCGGGTTAGCGAGCAAACACATTCCAATTTCACGACAAACGCAAATCCGATCACAGCGGCGTCGTGAAGCCGATCGAGCGCCGATCGCGCACCCCAGGCTTGACCCGGTGCTCGCTCTCCAACTGAGCCAGGAAGGCATCGGGCTCGAACGCACTGCCGAGGATGTCCACCTGGCGCTTGACGGCAGCGAAGTCACCCGGCACGAGCTGGTCGAGCAGCGCCAATCGCTGTTGCTGCTCCGGGCTCAGCGCCGATGCATCTCCGCTCAGCGCCTCGGCCACGAACATCGCCACCCGCTGCTCGGCCCGCAGCGGCTTGAAGCGCAGCTTGAACGTGAAGCGGCGCAGCGCGGCCTCGTCGAGCGCGTCGAACAGGTTGGTGGTGCAGATGAACAACCCGGCGAACCGCTCCATGCCCTGCAGCATCTGGTTGACCTCGGTGACCTCGTAGCTACGTTCGGCGCGCTGGCGGCTGCGCAGGAAGCTGTCGGCCTCGTCGAGCAGCAGCACGGCACTTTCCGTCTGTGCCTCCTCGAACATCTTGGCCATGTTTTGTTCGGTCTCGCCGACGAACTTGCTCATCAGGTCGCTCGCCTGGCGCACCAGCAAGGGCTTGCCCAGAGCCTGGGCAATGTGCTCGGCCAGTGCGGTCTTGCCGGTGCCGGGTGGGCCGTGAAAGCACAGGGTGCCGTGACCGCGGCGGCGCAACGCCTCGACGATGCGCGGGATCTCGAACTGCGACTCGACGTTGAGCAGGCTCACGTCGTACGCCGTGACGGCGAGGCGCACGACCGGGCGTTGGTTTTCCTGACCGAGGGCCTTGTCGGCGTTGCCGAGCTGGCGCTCGATCAGGGCTTCGATGCCGCCCGCACTGCCATCGCGCGCTTGCGCCAGGGTGGCGAAGCGAACCGCCGTGCGGATCTGCGCCGGGGTCAGGCCGCGCCGCTCGGCCAGCTTGGTGGCAAACCCCGCGCCGACATCGATCCCGTGCAAGGCGCGCGACACCAGGGCCTCGCGCGCACCCGGGGGCGGCGACTTGAGTTCGAGGTGGTACTGGAAGCGGCGCCGGAAGGCCGGGTCGATCTGTTCAATGCGGTTGGTGACCCAGATCACGGGCACCGGGTTGGTCTCGAGGATCTGATTCACCCAGGCCTTGCCGTTGATGCTGGCCGATGACGGCGCGTCGCCGGCGTCGAGCCGTGAGATGAGCTGCGCAGCATCGGCCGAAATCGGCGGGAACACATCCTCCACTTCGTCGAACAGCAGCGCGACGTTGGCGCTGCCCTTGAGAAAGACCTGACTGATCTGCAACGAGCGGTAGCGGTCGCGCCCATTCAGTGAGTTGCCGTCACGATCAGCGTACTCGACCTCGTAGAGCTCCAGGTCCGCGGCCTGCGCACACACCTTGGCCAACTCCGTCTTGCCGGTGCCGGGCGGTCCGTAGAGCAAGATGTTGACGCCGGCGGCGTGCGCTGCGACGGCATTCGCCAGCAGCGTGGTCAGCACCGCCACATCGTCGGCGGCGAAAGCGAAATCGCTGCCAGTCAAGCTGCTCTTGGTCGCAGGCCGGGTGAACACCGCCATCAGGTCGCATGGCGCGGGGTACTCGCGCATCAACACCGGAGGCAGTTGTTCGCTGACCTTCATCAGGTCGGCCAGGTCGGTGATGTTGTGTTCCGAGATCAGGTTCTCGACCATCCCGATGCGCTCGAGTCGAGAGCCGGCGCGCAGGGCCTCGGCCACCTCTTGCTCATTGACACCTGCCACGGCCGCGATCGCGGCGTAAGCCTCCTGGGCACTGCCCACCTTGAACTCGACCAGCAGACCGCGCAGTTCGCGCTGGTAGCGCGCCAAGGTGCCATACAGCAGCAAGGCGCGTTCAGCCGGGTTGAGTTGCAGCAGGCCGGACAAGGCATCGATGTTCTTCTGCACCAAGGTTGACTCTTTCTTCAGGCTCAGCGCCAGCCAGTCCGCGGTGGCGCCGAGCACCGCCAGCAGATCCTTCGGTGCATCCTTGACGAATTCGTCGATGTAGAAGAACAAGGTGCCTTCTTCATACGCCCCGCGCCAAGCGCCATGGCGCTGCATGAAGGCCTCGTTGGACAAAGCCTCGTGGCCGCGCCACTGGGCGTTGCCCTTGCAGCGGCGGCCCAGGAACTCGCGCAGGCGATCCAGCGCCGTGCTGGGCCAGGCGAGGTGGGGACCCGTCAGCGACAACAGGCTGGCCCAGCCGCGGCGCAGGTTAAAGCGCGCAGCATTGCGTAGCGTGAGTGCCAGCACGAACTGCGAGCACATGCGGTCGAGCACCGGCGCTTCGCGCAAGCCGGGCGACAACACGATCTGGGCCTCAGCGCGACTTCTCACAGCGCAAATCTCCAGCGACACACAGGGCTCCGGAAGGCCCCAGGGTTCGCGCCATCTTGGCGCAGCGGCGCAGCGGGGGCAAGCCCCCGTGTGTCAGCCTGTGCTCAATGCAACACCAGGGGTTGCTGTGCGAGCGTGGTGTAGCTGCCGATCAGATCGTCGAGTTCTTCTTCGCTTGGACGGGTCTGCACCAGTGCGTCGATCGCGGCCTTGAACTGCAAGGCCACCGCGCCATCCAGGAAGATCTCCTTGCGCGCGAACTTGTCCACGATCTCGAAACCGCCACGCGCCAGCGTCGCATCGCTCGAATCGCCGACGCCGAGGTCGAACTGCACGACGGCAAAACTGTCCGAGTTGTAAAGCATCATCATGCAGGCATCTCCTTGGCACGCAACGGATGTGAGCGCTGCAACGCGAAATTCAAGGCCGCGGATGACACCCGCTTCATCGGGCCTCACGCAACAGTTCCATGCCGGCGCCGCCGCCGGTGGGCGTTTGCAGGATGCGCAGCGGCAGGAAATGGTCGGCTGGGTCGAGCCAAATCTCGGCGCGGGTGTCGTAGAGCCGCTGCGGCTCGCGCACCAGTTTCAGCGCGGGGGTCGCGCCGACAGTGTCCGGGCCCTGGACGACAAAGTCCCACACATCGCCGCCGCCCCGCGCGCTCGCCACGAAGAGCCGAATGCTGGCGCCAGCCGCGAATCGCTCCGGCGCCGCGGCGACGATCGCGGGAAGCTGCAGCATCCAGCTCAAGCGATCCTGTGCACCCGGCAGCAGCGGCAGTTCGTGGGTCGGACCGGAAAACGTGATCTTGCCCGCACCGCGCTGGAAGTTGGCCGCCTGGTTGTCACGGCCGCGGCGGCGCACGGCAAAGCGCTCGGGTGCGATGCCGGCCGCGTCGATCTGGCCCTGGCTGGCCCAGTCGAGCAGGCTCAGCCCGGCCACCCTGCCCTGAAGGTGCAAGGCATAGCCTGCCTCAGCGGTCAGCACCCACTGGAGCTCAGCGTCGCCGACCACGACGCCGCGTTGCAGGCGGTAAAGCCAGCGGCCAGCGGGGGCCAGCAGGGTGGCATAGACAGGCACATCGATGCCTTGCGGCGCTGCGTCAGCCAGGGGTGCGTCGGGCCCGACCGACGCCGAGGCGGCAGGTGATGGGCGCTCTGCCGCTACCGGCGCAGCGGCGGCGGACGCTGCCACGGCGGCACGCGGCGCCGCTCGGGCCAGCGTCGTGGCACTGGCTTCCACGCTGGCAGGCGAAGGTGCGATGGCCGGTTGCGGCGCCACGCTGCGCACTTGCAGCCGTGCGACCGCAGCGGGTGGGCCGTCGGGGTCCAGCCAGGCGGGGCCGAGGACCAGCAAAGCGAGCCCATGCAGCGCCAGCACGACGCCGCCGAGTGCGCCCAGGCACGCCCAGCGGCGTCGCCGCGCAGAGCTCACTGCATCGCCTCCGCAGCCAAGAATCGCATCACAATGTCGCCATGAAACTCGCCACTTACAAAGACGGCTCGCGCGACGGCCAGCTGGTTGTCGTGTCGCGCGATCTCACCACGGCCCATTTTGCGACCGGCATTGCCACGCGCCTGCAACAGGTGCTGGACGACTGGAACTTCCTCTCGCCACAGCTCGAGGACCTTTATGTCAGCGTCAACCAAGGCAAGGCGCGCCACGCCTTCGAGTTCGTGCCCGAGATGTGTGCCGCGCCACTGCCGCGCGCCTTCCAGTGGGTCGACGGCTCCGCCTACCTGAACCATGTCGAGTTGGTACGCAAGGCGCGCAAGGCCGAGGTGCCGGCCAGCTTCTACGACGACCCGCTGATCTACCAGGGCGGCAGCGACGACTTCCTCGGGCCCCGCGATGACGCCCCCTTCGACGACCCGGCGTGGGGCATCGACTTCGAATCCGAGGTGGCCGTGATCACCGGGGATGTCGCCAACGGCGCCACGCCGGAGCAGGCCCTCGAAGGCATCCGCCTGGTAATGCTGGCCAACGATTGGAGTCTGCGCAACCTGATCCCCGGCGAACTGGCCAAGGGCTTCGGCTTCTTCCAGAGCAAGCCGGCCACCGCCTTCAGCCCCGTGGCCGTGACCCCGGATGAACTCGGCGACGCCTGGCAGGGCGGGCGCGTGCACCTGCCGTTGAGCTCGCACTGGAACGGCACGCAGGTCGGTCACTGTGAAGCCGGGCCGGAGATGACGTTCCACTTCGGCCAACTGATCGCCCACCTGTGCAAGACACGTCGAGCGCGGGCGGGTTCCATCGTCGGCTCCGGCACCGTCAGCAACAAGGACTGGGCCAAGGGCTACAGCTGCATCGCCGAGAAGCGTTGCATCGAGACCATCGCGGACGGTGCGCCCAAGACACCGTTCATGCAGTACGGTGACACCATTCGCATCGAGATGAAAGGCCGCGACGGCCAGTCGATCTTCGGCGCAATCGAGCAGAGAGTCGTGGCTCCGGCCTAGCGCCGTTTGGCGGCCGGTTTAGCGGCCGGTTT
>Ga0163144_10007069_pt1 | contig 24653 bp, 23 predicted proteins | sample OliLak19BULKMAT1_FD_123175 | JGI IMG/M metagenome (GOLD analysis project Ga0163144, IMG submission 123175) | Freshwater microbial mat bacterial communities from Lake Vanda, McMurdo Dry Valleys, Antarctica - Oligotrophic Lake LV.19.BULKMAT1 | ecosystem: Environmental > Aquatic > Freshwater >... | reverse complement strand
GGCGAACCGGCCGGCCGGTCGATCGCGCACTCGATCCGCCCGGCCGGCCCGGCGATCTCTTCGCGCAGCGTGCGCGGGTTCATCGCGGCCGGACGATCAGCGGCCCACGTTCGGCGGCAGCAGCAGGCGCTCGACGGGCTTGCCCTGCCTGAGGTGCGAATCGACGATCTCGTCGATGTCGGCCTCGTCGACGTAGGTGTACCAGGTGGCGTCCGGATAGACCACGGCGACCGGGCCGCCGGCGCAGCGATCGAGGCAGCCGGCCTTGTTGACCCGGATCTGCCCCGGGCCGGCGAGCCCCTCCTTCTTGACCCGCGACTTGCAGTGGTCGAAGCCCGCCTTGGCGCCGTGGTGCGCGCACGAGTTCTCGCCGTTCTCGCGGTCGTTCTGACAGAAGAAGATGTGCCGCGCGTAGTAGGGAACCGGTGCCATGAGGGAGGGTGGGGTCGGAAACGGCGAAGGCCGAAGCCTACACGCCTCCCGGAACCTGGGGCCGGCGGGCCGTCAGAGGCTCTCGGCCGGGTCGAAGTCGAGCTCGACCTTGGCGCCGTTCGGGTCGTGGCTGAAAAGCTGCCAGATGCCGGAGCCGGTCTGCCGGCGAAGGTCGTACTTGACGCCGGCCGCGTCGAAGCGGGCCTTCACGCCCTTCACGTCGCTGGCCGAGAACGCCATGTGGTCGATCACCCCGGCGCGCTGCGCCGGCGGCTTCCGGTCGAAATAGAGATGGAGGATGGCGGCGGTGCCGTCGCCGTAGAGCCAGGCGCCGTCGAAGCCCAGGTCGGGCCGCCAGCCTTCCTTCAGGCCGAGCAGGCCGACGTAGAAATCGAGCGTCCTCTGCCGGTCTTCGGCGATGACGGTGAAGTGGTTCATGCCGACGATCATCGGACGGGCTCCTCGTGGTTGCGGGCTTCGCGTCGATTCTCAGGCGATCAGCACCAGCGCGCCGATCGTGCGCCGCGATTCGAGCCGGCGGTGCGCCTCGTCGGCGGCACCGAGCGCGTGGCGCTCGATCGGCGGCGCCTGCAGCGTGCCGTCGGCGAGCGCCGCCCAGACCCGGGCGGCGCGCAGCCCGATTTCGGCCGGGGTCGTGGCGTAGTCGAACACCACCGGCCGCGAGAAGGTGATCGACTTCTCCACCAGCCGGTCGGCCGAGATCGGCTGCAGCGCGCCGCTCGCCTGGCCGAGGCTGATCCAGTGGCCGCGCCGGGCGAGCGCGACGAAGTTCTCGTCGCGCGCCGCGTCGCCGATGCCGTCGATCACCACGTCGGCGCCGCCGAAGCGCGACTGCACGGTCTCGGCGAAGCGATGCTCGGCGGTGACGATCGGGAACTCGCAGCCGTGCTCGCGCGCCACTCGCGCCTTCTCCGCGCTGGAGACGGTGCCGATCACGGTGGCGCCGAGCCGGCGCGCCCAGGCCGAGACCAGCAGCCCGACGCCGCCGGCCGCGGCATGGACCAGGAGGCGCGTTCCCGGACCGACATGGCCGAGGTCGCGGAGCAGGACATCGGCGGTGATGCCCTTGAGCAGGGTCGCCGCGGCGACGTCGTCCTCGACCGCGGCCGGCAGGCGCACCACCCAGGCGGCTGGCACGGTGCGGACGCTGCAGTAGGCGCCGGGCTGCGGGCCGAGGTAGGCGACGCGGTCGCCGGCGAGCAGGCCGCTCACGCCGGCGCCGACATCGATCACCGTGCCCGCCGCCTCCATCCCCGGCACGCCGGGCAGCGGCATCATGGCCGGGATCCAGCCCTTTCTCAGGTAGACGTCGAAGTAGTTGACGCCGATCGCGCGCTGGCGGATGCGCACCTCTGCGGCCGCCGGCGCCGGTGCCTTGCCCTCGCCGGGCTGGAGCATCTCGGGCCCGCCGTAGCGATGGACGACGGCGCACCGCGACGCCAGCGGCAGCGCCGTCGGCATCGTCGTGCCGGAGGCGCCGCGTCGGTCGCCGCCGTCGCGCAGGTAGCGACGCAGGTTCTCGAAGCCGGCTTCGTAGACGCCCTCGGCCACCATCCGGTGCAACTCGCGCTCCTGACCCGGCGGGGTCGCGAAGGTCGACTCCCAGTGCCAGAAGGTGCGGTCGCCGTCGGTCACGGGCTTGAGCGTCACGGTCGCGACGTAGCGCTGCAGCGGCACCGTCGCCTCGACGATGCAGTAGGTGCTCTTGTAGTCGGTGTCGGAGAGCGTCAGCAGCTGCTCGCGGATCCGGTGGCCGTCCTTGAGGGTGAAGCTGCGCACGCAGCCGACCTGGTCGCCGCGCTCGTCGCCCTCGATCCGGCTCTCGGCGACGACGTCGTGCCATTGGTCGTGGCTGTTGAAGTCGCGCAGCACCGCCCAGACGCGGGCGATCGGCGCGTCGATCACGGTCGAGCGGACGACGTGCTGGAGCACGCGGCTACCTCCCGCCGAACTGGCGCTTCAAGGCATCGAAGCCGCCCTGGAACACGCCCTGGCCGATGGTCTCCACCAGCTCGCGCTCGCGCGCCTCGGCGCAATCGAACTCGGCGCTCCACTCGGCGAAGCAGCGGGCGCCGTCGGTCACCGGGGTGAGCTTGAGCGTGGCGACATAGTTCTCCACTCCCATCGGGCTTTCGAGGATCTCGTAGACGCAGGAGTAGTCGTAGTCGGAGAGCGCGAGCAGGCGCTCGCGGATCATGCCGCCGTCGCGGGTGTGGAAATGGCGGATGCAGCCGACCCGGTCGCTCGAGTCGCCGTTCTCGATCCGGCTGTCGGCGATGCCGGGATGCCATTGCGGCAGGCCGTTGAAGTCGCGGATGCGCGACCAGACCGTGTCGGCGCTGGCGTCGATGACGCTCGAGGTGTAGACGCGGATCACGACGGGTCTTTGCCAGGGGCGGGCGGCAGCGCGACCGTGGCGCCGCTGGCGCCGCCGACCAGGCGCTGGATGTCGCCGCCCTCGAGGCCGATCTCGCGCAGCAGCTGGTCGACCAGCGGCGCCTGCGCCCGGAAGCGCAGCGCCGAGTTCACCAGGCCGTCGGAGAAGTTGCCGCCGCCATGGTGGCTGCCGTCGCCGTTGCCGCCGCCGCCGCTGCCGCCGAGCCCGTCGACGTGCAGGATCTTGATGCCCTCGATCCGCTCCATCGGCCGGACCGACTCGCGGATGATCGCCTCGGCCTTCTCCACCAGCCGCATCCTGAGCGCCGACATCCGCGCCTCCGGCGAGAGCATGTTGTGCGCGTCGTTCATCAGGCGCAGCGCCTCGGCCTCGATCTCGGCGCGCACCCGCATCGCCATCGAGCGAATCTTGTCGGCGTCGGCATCGGCCTCGGCCTGGGCCCGCACCGCGGCGCCGCGATCGGCGCTGGCGTCCTTCTCGGCACGGGCGGCGCTGGTCAGGCGCAACGCCTCGCGCTCCGCCGCCTGGCGCGAGCCGATCAGCTCGATCGCCTTCTTGCGCTCGGCCATCTCGACCTCGCGCGCGGTGAAGACCTTCTCCTCCGCCGTCACCGCCGCGGCGCGCGCCGTGTCGGCCGCCGCCTGGGCGACGCTCTGCGCCTCGCTCTCCTTGGCGACGGCGATCGCCCGCTTCTGCTCGGCGAGCTCGACCGTCATCCGCCGGTCGATCTCGGCCGCCTGGATCGTCCGCTCCTTGCCGATCCGCTCCTGCTCGATCGTCTGCTCGGAGCGGATCCGCGCCGCGTCGATCGTCTGCTTGGCGGCGATCTGCGCGCTCTCGCCCTGCTCCTCGCGCTGCGCCCGCTCTGTCATCAGCTCGGCCCGCTGCCGCGCCCGCGCCACCTCGACCTCACGCTGCTGGCTGAGGCGGGCGTACTCGCCTTCGCGGTCGATCTCGAGCGAGAGCTTCTCGGCCTCGAGGTTCTTGTTGCGGATGGCGATCAGCGTGTCCTGCTCGACGTCGTTCCTCTGCTTCTTGCGCTGCTCGATCGTCTCGGTGAGCCGCGTCAGGCCCTCGGCATCGAAGGCGTTGCTCGGGTTGAAGAACTCCATCCCGGTCTGGTCGAGCTGGGTGAGCGACACCGACTCGAGCTCGAGGCCGTTCTTGGTCAGGTCCTCGGCCACCGTCTCGCGCACCCGGCGGACGTAGGCGCCGCGCTTTTCGTGCAGCTCTTCCATCGTCATCTCGGCCGCCGCGGTGCGCAATGCGTCGACGAACTTGCCTTCGACCAGCTCCTTCAGCTGCTCCGGCTCCATGGTGCGCAGGCCGAGCGTCTGCGCCGCCGCGGCCACCGCTTCGGGCCGGGCCGCCACCCGCACGTAGAACTCGGCAATCAGGTCGACCCGCATCCGGTCGCGGGTGATCAGCGCCTTGTCGCGCCCGCGCGTCACCTCGAGGCGCAGGGTGTTCATGTTCACCGGGATCACATCGTGGACGATCGGCAGGACGAAGGCGCCGCCGTCGAGCACGACCTTCTGCCCGCCGAGGCCGGTGCGCACGAACGAGCGCTCCTTCGAGCTGCGCAGGTACAGCCAGTGGAGCAGCCAGACGGCGATCGCGACGACGATCGCGACGACGATCAGGCCGAGGATGAAGCTGCCGAATTGGGCGCCGGTCATGGTCAGGTCTCCGTGGGGTTCAGGCGGGTCGGGCGCTGCTCTGGCGGAGCGCCCTCTCGTCGCCGTGGATCGTGCGAATGTGCAGGGCCTCCGGTGCGGCCGGGCCCGAGAAGCCGAGCCAGCAATCGAGGCCGGGGACGTAGTAGGTGTCCGCCGTCACCCGGTAGGCCGGATAGGACGGGCCCTCGGCCGGATGCAGCGACAGCTTGTCGTTGTCGACCCGGAACTCGACCGGGCCGAAGGCGGCGCTGCGATAGACGCCGGCGAGCGGCGCCATCGCCTCGCGGGCCACCCGCAGCAGCGGCGTCGTGTCGCTGAGCGGGGCCGGCGCGCCGGCGAGCAGCGCGACCAGGTCGCGCGCGATCCGGGTGCGCTGCCAGGGCGGCAGGGTGCTGTTGGCGACGAAGACGACGGTCTCCTGGCGCGACCGGTCCCAGTACACGAAGGTCTGGAAGGCACGCAGGTCGCCGTCGAACCGGCAGCGCAGGCGGGCCCGGTCGCAGTGCCAGCTGCCGACGCTGAAGCCGAGCTCGCTGCGATCGTCGAGGCGGGCCGGCTCGGTGGCCGCGCGCTGAACCGCGGGCGGCAGGCCGGACCCCCGGGCGAAGGCCGAGGCCCAGCGGGTCAGGTCCAGCGCCGACACGTACCAGTTCGAGCCGCCATGGAAATCCTCGCCGTCGAAGACCTCGAATCGTTCCCAGCGGCCGGCGCGCTCGCGGTAGCCGAGGGTGCGCGGACCCGGCCAGTCGGCGAAGAACGCCGGCCGTGCGAAGCTTTGACGAAAGCCGAGCGGGCCAAGGAGCCGCTGCTGCACGAAGCGCGCATAGGGTTGGCCGGAGACCCGCTCGACCACCATTGCGGCGACGTCGAACCCCAGGCTCGAATACTCGAACCGGCTTCCCGGCTCGAACGGCGGCACGCTCATGCGCAGCGCCAGCACGCGCAGCAGGTCCGCCGCGTCGCGGCGCGTGCCCGGCGCGAAGTCGGCATCGAAGAAGTCGTAGTCCGGCAGCCCGACGCTGTGCGCGAGCAGATGGCGCACCCGGGTGGCGCGATGCGGAAACCCGGCGACATGCCTGACCACCGGATCGTCGAGGCCGAGCCGGCCCTCGGCCACCAGGAGATGGATCGCCGCGGCGGCGAAGGTCTTGGCGATCGACCCGCCGTCGCTAGGGGTCGCGGGCGTGAACGACAGGCCGCGCTCGCGGTCGGCCTCGCCCAGGCCGCGCGCGTAGACGATCTCGCCGGCGCGCCCGAGAACGATCGCGCCACTGAATCCGGTGCCCGCGACGATGGCCTGGACGCCGGCGTCGTCCGGCATCGGTGCGGACCGGTGCGCGCAGCCGGACAGCAGCGCGGCGCCGGCGACGGCCAGGGCGACGGCGCGCACCTGCATCACCGGGTCATGCCCACGAAGCGGCGGGTGGTCTCGGTCAACGCCAGCTCGATCGGCAGGCGCTCCATCGAGCTCGCGCCGTAGAAGCCGTGGATCGACGGACAGCGCTTCAGGATGTAGGCGGCGTCGTCGGGGGTCGCGATCGGCCCGCCGTGGCAGATCACCAGGACCTCGGGATTGACGGCCAGCGCCGCGGCCGCCCAGGCGTTGATCGGCGCGACGCAGTCGGCCAGCTGCAACGCCGTCGCCGCGCCGATCGAGCCGCCGGTCGTGAGGCCCAGGTGGCAGACGACCATGTCGGCGCCGGCCGCCGCCATGTCACGCGCGTTCTGCTCGCTGAAGACGTACGGCGTCGTCAGCAGCTCGAGCGACCGGGCGCGCGCGATCAGCTCGACCTCGAGGCCGTAGCCCATGCCCGTTTCCTCGAGGTTGGCGCGGAAGGTGCCGTCGATCAGGCCGACCGTCGGGAAGTTCTGCACGCCGGAGAAGCCAAGCCCGATCAGGCGCTGCAGGAACTGCTCGGGGATCATGAACGGATCGGTGCCGTTGACGCCGGCCAGCACCGGCGTGTGTTTCACCACGGGCAGCACCTCGTGCGCCATCTCGCAGACGATCTCGTTGGCGTTGCCGTAAGCCAGCAGCCCGGCGAGCGAGCCGCGCCCGGCCATCCGGTAGCGGCCCGAGTTGTAGATGACGATCAGGTCGATGCCGCCGGCCTCCTCGCACTTGGCCGACAGGCCCGTGCCGGCGCCGCCGCCGATCAGCGGCCTGCCCGAGGCCAGCTTGGCGCGAAAGCGGTCGAGCAGCGTCTGTCTAGCGATGCGGGGCATAGGCTCGGGGAGAAGGGTGGCGCTCGGCGCTCGCCGCGACCTCGCGCCAGGCCGCGACCAAGGCATCGGCGAACGCTTCGTCGTTGATGTTCAGCGGCAGGCGGATCAGCTTGCGGTCGGCGCCGGGGCGAAATCGTTCCTCCAGCGCCGTGAAGAGGGCCCGGTCGGCCTCGGGGTCGTGGAACGGCTGGCCAGGCCGGTCGATCGACGAGACGCCGCCCTCGGGAATGAGAAAGCGCACCGGGCCGGTCATGGCGTTGAGCTTGTCGGCCAGGAAGACGCCGATCGCCCGGCACTCGTCGACGGTGGTGCGCATCAGCGTCACCGTCGGGTTGTGGCGGTAGAGCCTGCGGCCGCGGAAGCGCTCGGGCACGGTCTCCCAGGCGCCGAAATTCGCCATGTCGAGCGCGCCGCAGGAGCCGACGTAGGGCAGCGGGTGGCGGGCGAACACGTCGAGCCGGGTCGGCCCGGCCGAGAGCACGCCGCCGGCGATCTCGTCGGCGATCTCGGTGGTGGAGACGTCGATCGCGCCGGCGAGCAGGCCCGAATCGGCGAGCTTTTCCATCGACTGGCCGCCGACGCCCGTGGCATGGAAGACGAGGCAGTCGTAGTCGGCCTCGAGCCGCTTGACCACCGCCTGCACGCACGGCGTGGTGACGCCGAACATGGTGAGGCCGAGCGCCGGCTTGTTGTCGGCGGAGACCGCCGGCGGGTGGGCGATCATGCCGGCGAGGGCATGCGCCGCGTTCGCCAGCACCCGCTCGCTGATGCGGTGGATGCCCTGCACGTCGGTGACCGAATACATCATGCAGATGTCGCTCGGGCCGACATAGGGCCGGGTGTCGCCGCTGGCCATGGTCGAAACCATCACCTTGGGCACGCCGACCGCAAGCGCCCGCATGCCGGCGGTAGCGAGCGTCGTGCCGCCGGAGCCGCCGGCGCCGATCAGGCCGCCGAGATCGGTACGGGTCTGCACGAAGCGTTCGAAGGCCAGGGCCATGGCCGTGACCGCATTGCCGCGATCGCCGTTGAAGACGGCTGCTTCGCCGCCCGGATGATGGCGTGCGACCTCGCGCGGATGCACCGCCGCGGTCGACGGCTTGCCCGAGGTCGAGAGGTCGACGGTGACGACGCGCAGGCCGAGCCTTTCCAGGCACTGGCGCAGGAAGTAGAGCTCGCGGCCCTTGGTGTCGAAGGTGCCGGCGACGTAGGCGGCGCGGCCGCTGCTGGCGGCGACGGGAAAGTCGAACACCTGCGCCGAAGCGATCGCCGCCCGGGGCGAAGCACCGAACGGTGCGGCGGTCGACGCCGGCGACGCCGCAGTGTTGTCGCTCGCGGATGGCGGCGGCGCCGAGACGCGGGCGATGTCGGCCACCGGTGCCGCCGTGCCGCCGGCGTTCCAGCGGTTGAAGCCCCGCACCGTGCGCGGCGCCGTGTCGTCGAGCGAGGGCGCGCCGTCGCCGTGGGCGCGGCGTACCGTGAACACCTGGGTCGAGGCCGGCTCGGCGCCGATCGTGGCCGGCGGCGCCTCGTCCTCGTCGTCGCCGCCCGAGCGGACGCCGAGCAGCCGCTCCTGCAGCTCGCGGTCGGCGGCCAGCGCCGCGGCCGGAAGCTCCTGGGCGATGCGGCCGTTGACCATGACGCCGATCCGGTCGGCGACGTCGATCGCGACGCCGAGGTTCTGCTCGATCAGCAGGACCGCGATCTCGTCCTCGCCCGAGAGCTCGCCGAGCGCCAGCGCCACCTGCTCGACGATCACCGGCGCCAGGCCCTCGGTCGGCTCGTCCATCACCAGCAGGCGCGGCGCCAGCAGCAGGGCGCGGCCGATGGCCAGCATCTGCTGCTCGCCGCCGGACAGCTGCGCGCCGCCATGGCCCTTGCGCTCGGCCAGGCGCGGGAACATCGCGTACACCCGCTCGATGTCGCGGCGCCGGCGCGCCACCAGGCGCAGCGTCTCCTCGACGCTGAGCGAGGGCCAGACGCGCCGCCCTTGCGGCACGTAGGCGATGCCGCGCCGGGTGATCAGGTGCGGCGCCAGGCCGAGGATCTCCTCGCCGGCGAGGCGGACGCTGCCGCGCGCCGGCACCAGGCCGCAGATCGCGTTGCACAGCGTCGTCTTGCCCATGCCGTTGCGGCCGACGATGCCGAGCACGCCGCGCGGCAGGGTGAAGTTGACGCCCTGCAGGGCGTGCGCCCGGCCGTAGTAGACGTCCAGCCCTTCGACCACGAGCAGGGGCCCGCGGGAACCGGCCTTGGCGGCCGGCTCGCGGGCATCGTCGAGGCTGAACGAAGACGCCATCAGTGCTTGCCTCCCATGTAGATCGCCTGCACCTGGGCGTCGTTCTCGATCTCGGTGGGCGAGCCGGTGCAGAGGACCCGGCCGTTGTGCATGACGGTGACGCGCTCGACGACACGCAGCGCGATGTCGAGGTCGTGCTCGATCAGGACGAAGCTCATGTGCGCCGGCAGCGAGGTCAGCAGGGCCACCAGCTCGCGCCGCTCGGCCGGGGAGAGGCCCGCGGCCGGCTCGTCGAACAGGATCAGCCGCGGCGCGCCGGCCAGGGCCATCGCGATCTCGAGCTGGCGCTGCTGGCCATGCGCCAGGTCGGAGACGCGGGTGTCGGCGAGGTGGCTGAGGCGGGCGCGCTCGAGCAGGTCGACCGTCGCCGTCTGCGAGGGGTGGCCCGACCTCGGCCGGCCGAAGGAGAAGCGGCCGCTGGCGACGCCGCGGACCGCGAGGAAGACATTGTCGCGAACGCTCAGGTCGCGGAACAGGAGCGACGACTGGTAGGTGCGGCGCAGCCCCTTGCGGATCCGCTCGTGCGGCGGCAAGGTGGTGATGTCCTCGCCGAAGAATTCGATCCGCCCATCGGTGGGCGGGAAATCGCCGGTGATGGCGTTGAACAGCGTCGTCTTGCCGGCGCCGTTGGAGCCGAGGATGGCGTACTTCTCGCCGGCGGCAACGCTCAGCGAGACGCCGTCGACTGCGCGCAGGGCGCCGAACTGGCGCGTCACGCCGCGCAGGACGAGCGCGTCGTTCGACGCCAGCGGCGTCGATGCGCCGCCGATGCGTCCCCCGGCGCCCGGGCCGCCGAGGGCGGCCCGGGTCGGGCGAAGCTGGGCGATCGATGCCACGGCTTCGCCTTGGCCTCAGGGGCAGGCCGGCACGTCGCGCGAGCCCATCTGGAACTCCTCTTTCTTCATGCCGAGCAACTGGTCGACGTTGTCGACCTTGCGGTGCACCTTGTTGAACAGGTTGCCCTGGGCGTCCTTCACGACCTCGGTGACGAAGGTGGAGCCGATCGCCTGCCGGTTGGCGTCCAGGCGGACGTCGCCGGTCGGCGTTTTCAGCACCATCTTCGAGAGCGCCTCGCGGTACTTCACCTGGTTCCCGGACAGGTCGCCGTTGACGGCCGCCAGGCCGTCGAGCGCGGCCTTCATGTTCTGGTAGTAGACGTAGGCGAACAGGCTCGGGCTCGGGAAGCCACCGGCCGAGACCGGGTAGGTCTTCTGGTAGTCGGCGACGAATGCCTTCCACTCGGCGCCGTCGTACGAGTCGGCGACCGGCCCGGCGGAGAGCGTCCCGACCAGGGAGTCGCGGCGCTTGCCGCGGTAGTTCAGGACATCCTGGCTGACCGTGATCGAGCCGCCCAGGATCGGCTTGTCGCCGCCCGCGGACTCGTATTGGTTGAGGAAGTTCACGGCGTCGGCGCCGCCCAGGACGACCAGCAGCGCATCGACGTTCTTCGGGATCTTGGCGATCACCGACGAGTAGTCCTTGCCGCCGAGCGGCACCCAGGCCTTCTCCGGCACCTTGCCGCCCAGCTTGCAGTACTCGGCCATGAAGCCCTGGACCTGCGAGTACGGGAAGGCGTAGTCCTCGGCGATCACCATCACCCGCTTGTAGCCCTTGTCGAGCGCGGCCTTGCCGAGCCCTTGCATCCACTGCGCGCCTTCGGTGTTGAAGCGGAAGAAGTTCGGCGCTGGGTTGACCAGCGTCGCCGCCTGCGCCCCCGACGAGCCGTTGATGAAGGTGATGTTGGGCTGTGTCTTGGCGTAGTCCTTGACCGCGATGCCCTCGCCGCCGGAGAGCGGGCCGACCATGATGTCGACCTTGTCCTGCTCGACGAGCTTTCTGGTCGCGTTGACCGCCACGTCGGGCTTGGCGTCCGACGACGCCTTGATGATCTGGATCGGCCGCCCGGCGACGACGCCGCCGCGCTGCTTGACCGCCAGCTCGGCGCCGCGCATGCCGTCGGCGCCGCCGGCCGCGAACGGACCCTCGAGCGTGGCCAGGAGGCCGATCTTGACCGGCTGGCCCTGCTGGGCCCAGGCCGCGCCGCTCAGCGCGACCATCGCCGCGGCGCCCAGCGCCGAACGCATCCAGACTCTCTTGCTCTGCTTCACTTTTGTCTCCTTGGGTGGTGAGGCTGGGCCCGTCCCGGACCGAGGCGAAGCCGCAGCTTCTCCCACAGTCCGAGCAGGCCATCGGGGGAAAACAGGACGATGGCTAGAAACACGCCGCCGATGACGAGGTTGAAGCGCTCGCGGTCGATCAGGTCGATGGCGAAGGTCTGCAACAGCACGAAGACGATCGCGCCGAGAAAGGCGCCGAGCGGGTGCTTCATGCCGCCGAGCACGGCGATGACGAGGATGTTGATGAGCCACGACGTGCCCACCGACCCCGGCGTGATCAGGCCGTTGTACCAGACGAAGAGGATGCCGCCGACGGCGGCGATCAGGCCGGCGAGCGCGTACGCCGCGACCCGGTGGCCGACGACGTGATAGCCGAGCGCGTTCATCCGCCGCGGGTTGTCGCGGATGCCCTGCATGGCGATCCCGAACGGCGCCCGGACGACCCACTTGACGAGGAAGTAGCCGGCCAGCGCGCAGGCGAGCGTCAGGAAGTAGAACGGCATCGGGTCGCGCCAGGCGATGCCGAGCACCTTCGGCGGGTAGACCTCGCGCAACCCCTGGAAGCCGTTGAAGACGCTGTAGTTCTGCAGCACAAGGTAGTAGAAGGCGACGCCGATCGCGAGCGTGATCATGATCGTGTAGATGCCTTCGGTGCGCACCGAGAGCCAGCCGATCAGGGTCGCGCAGACGACGCACACGAAGAGCGCCGCCGGCAGCGCTGCCCACCACGGCCAGCCGAGGCTGATCTCGGCGGCGCTGCTGTGGCCGAGCACGGCCACCGCGTAGCCGGCGATCCCGGCGACCGTCATCTGCGCCAGCGAGACCATGCCGCCGTAGCCGGCCAGGAAGGTGAGCGAGAGCGCGATCAGGCCGAGCACGAGCGACTGCGAGGCGACCTGGAAGGTGATGAAGGGCGTCGCGACGAACGGGAACACGAGCAGTCCCGCCAGCACGACGACATGGCGCAGCGAGACCGCGCGACGCAGGGCCTCGAGCCGCGGCGGCGCCGGCGGCTCGGCGGCCGAGCCGGTCGCCGCCTGTCCCGGAGCCCGCGCGCTCGCCGCCGGCAAGGGCCGGACCGCCGACGACGCGCCGGAGTTCATCGCCCGACGCCACTGCGAGGCGCTCATCAGGCAACCTCACGGCTGTTGACAGCCACAGGCGCACTGCGGCATTGGACGACCCTTCGTGCTGCGCACTCCGGGATGAGCGCTTCGGAGCGGCCGGGCGCGCTCATAAGGCAATCCTTCGTGCTGCGCACTCCGGGATGAGCGCTTCGGAGCGGCCGGGCGCGCTCATGCCGGCCTCCCCATGATCCCCCGCGGCCGGAACGCCAACACGCCGATCAGGATGACGAAGGTGAGGACGACGCTGTAGGTCGGCGCGTAGGCCAGGCCGTAGGTCTCGGCCAGGCCGAGGATGGCCGAGCCGATCGCCGCGCCGACGACGCTGCCCATGCCGCCGACGATGACGACGATCAGGGAGGCGAGCAGCAGCCGGGTGTCCTCGCCCGGCACCATCGACAACTCGACCGCACCGATCACGCCGCCGAATCCGGCCAGGCCGGCGCCGAGCATGAAGGTGATGGCGAACACCCGGTCGACGTTGACGCCCGAGGCGGCCAGCATGCCGCGGTCGTCGACGCCGGCGCGGATGGTCATGCCGAGCCGCGTCTTGTTGAGCAGCCACCACAGGCCGACGCCGACGCCGATGCCGAAGCCGAGCAGGCTGAGCCGGTAGGCCGAGTAGGCGCGGATCAGCGGGATGTCGCGGATCGGCCCCTGCAGCCAGGCCGGCGCCTCCATCTGGTGGACCTGGCCGGTGAAGACCCAGAGCAGCAGGTCGGCGATGACGATCGACAGGCCGATCGTCACCATCGTCTGGCGCAGCTCCTGGCCCTGCATGTGACGCAGCAGCAGGAGCTGGATCAGCAGGCCGGCCAGGGCCGAGGCCAGGAAGCCGGCGGCGACGGCCAGGATCCACCAGCCGGTGCGCTCGGCGACGATGAAGGCGACATAGCCGCCCAGCAGGTAGAGCGAGCCGTGCGCGAGGTTGACGTTGCGCATCAGGCCGAACACCAGGGTGAAGCCGCTGGCGACGATGAAGTAGAGCGACGCCAGCGTCAGGCTGTTGAGCAGCGTGATCAGGTACAGGCGCGCGTTGTTCCACAGCGCCCAGGCCGAGAACACCGCGATCGCGATCGCGATCAGGATCAGCAGCGCGCGCGAGGTTCGCGTCACGCGGCGCGCTCCCAGCGCCGCTGCGAGGCGATCTCGGGCGACTTGGCGAACACGCCGTCCTTCATCACCGCCAGGATCCGCTTCGGGTCGCGCAGGATGGAAAGGTTGGCGAGCGGATCGCCGTCGACCAGCAGCAGGTCGGCGAGGAAGCCGTCCTTGACCAGGCCGAGCTCGTCGGGCTTCATCATGATCTGGCCGCCGTAGAGCGTGGCCGAGCGGATCGCCTCCATCGGCGTGAAGCCGAGGTACTTGACGAAGAACTCGAGGTCGCGCGCGTTCTGGCCGTGCGGCGTGAAGGCGAAGCCGTAGTCGCCGCCGGGCAGGATGCGGATGCCGCGCTTGTGCATCGCCCGAAGCGACTCCTGGGCAGCTTCCCACTCGTGCTGGTAGCCCATGGCCACCGCCTTGGCGTTCGTGATTCCCCAGGGCTCGGCCTCGTGCAGCATCGCCAGCAGGATGGCGATGCCGGGGGCGACGAAGATCCGGTCCTTGGCTGCCTCGAGCATGTCGAGCGACTCGCTGTCGCTGTAGCTGGCGTGGTAGATGACGTCGATGCCGTGGCGCAGCGACTGCTTCACCGACGCCGCGGAGCGGGCGTGCGAGGTGCCGCGCTTGCCGCGCGCCCGCACCTCGTCCATCGCCGCCGCGACCTCGGCGTCGCTCATCCAGGTGGTCTGGGCCGGCGAATCGGGCGTGAAGTTGTCGCCCGACAGATTGAGCTTGATCGAATCGACGCCGTACTTGAGGAACATCCGCACCGCCTTCCTCATCTCGTCGGCCGAGTTGACGTTGACGCCGAAGCTGAACTCGGGGAACGGCAGGTGCGGCAGGGTCTCGTCGCCGAGGCCGCCCGGCACCGTGATCTCCTGGCTGGCGGCGAGGTAGCGCGGCCCGGGGATCTGGCCCGAGTTGATGGCGTTGCGGGTGACGACGTCGAGCCGCGGCTTGGCGCAGGCGGCACCGACGCAGGAGGTCCAGCCGGCTTCCAGGTACTTCTTCGCCACCTTGGCGCACCAGAGCACGTGCTCCTCGAGCGGCATCGCCTGGATCGCGCCCAGGGTGGCAGCGTCGTTCCAGGAGAAGTGCGTATGCGCCTCGCACATGCCGGGCATGAGGGTCGCGCCGGCGCCGTCGATCACGGTCGCTCCCGCCGGCGACAGCGCCGCGGTCGAGCGGCCGACGCTGCGGATCCGGTTGCCCTGCACCAGCACGCTGCCGGAGTAGGGCATCGCGCCCGAGCCGTCGAGGATGCGGACGTTGGTGAAGAGGGTGCTGTCGGTCGTCGTCGTCGCCATGGCGTTCTCCTCAGGCGGCCCAGCGGGTCATGGTGCGCGCCGATCGCATCGGCGGCGCGCGGTGGAACTCGCCGCCCTTCATCACCGACAGGATCCGCGCCTTGTCCTGCAGGATGGTGATGTCGGCGAGCGGGTCGCCGTCGATCAGCAGGATGTCGGCAAGGCAGCCTTCGCGGATGTAGCCGATGTCCTTGCCGCGCTTCATCATCGGCCCGCCCCAGGCGGTGGCCGAGAGCAGCGCTTCCATCGTGCTCATGCCGACGATCCTGACGAAATACTCGAGGTCCTTGGCGTTGGTGCCGTGCGGCGTCCAGGCGAAGCCGTAGTCGCCGCCGGGCAGGATGCGCACGCCGCGCTTCCTCAGCGCCTTCATCGTCTCGACCGCCGCTTCGAGCTCGCGGTGGTAGCCCATCTTCTTCGTCACCTCGGGCGTCAGGCCCCATTCGCTGGCGTGATGGGAGGTGTTGATCAGCCAGGCCAGGCCGGGAGCGATGAAGTGCTCCATCTTGTGCTGCTCGAGCAGGTCGAGCGTCTCTTCGTCGGTGAAGCTCGCGTGGTAGATCACCTCGATGCCGTGGCGGACGCAGCGCTGGATCGAGTTGCAGGAGCGGGCGTGGGCGGCGACGCGCTTGCCCCAGGCCTTGGCCTCCTCGACGCAGGTGGCGATCTCGACGTCGGTGAACTGGCACATGTCGCCCGGCATGCCGGTGATCGACTCGCCCGAGAGATTGATCTTCAGCGTGTCGACGCCGTACTTGGCGAACATGCGGACGCAGCGGCGCATCTCCTCGGCGCCGCTGACGATCGCGCCGAACGCGAACTCGGACTGCGGCAGGTGCGGCTGGGTGGTGTCGCCGAGGCCGCCCGGCACCGTGATCTCCTGGCTGGCGGCGAGGTAGCGGGGGCCGACGATGGTGCCGTCCTCGATCGCGTTCCTGATGACGACGTCGAGCCGCGGCTTGGCGGCGGCGGCGCCGACGCAGCTGGTCCAGCCCATGTCGAGGTAGCGCCGGGCGACCTCGGCGCACCACAGGATGTGCTCCTCGGGCGGCATGCGCTGGATCGCGTCGAGCGACGGCTGGTCGTTCCAGGAGAAATGGGTGTGCGCCTCCACCATGCCCGGCATGAGGAAGGCGCCGGCGCCGTCGACCTCCTGGGCGCCGACGATCGGCGCCGAGCGCATGCCCTGGCCGGTCTTGACCACCCGCGAGATCCGGTCGCCCTGGACCAGCACCTCGCCCATGAAAGGCGCCTCGCCGCCGCCGTCGAAGACGCGGACGTTGGTGTAGTGGATGTCGGCCATGTCAGCGCCCGCCCGGCCGCCCGAAGGGCGCTGAGCGCCCCCTCGGGGGGCAGTGAACGAAGTGAGCGTGGGGGCACATACTTATCCTCCTAGCGTTGCGCGGCAAGGAAGTCGCGCAGCTCGCGCGCGCATTCCTCGGGCCGCTCGATCGGCGTCCAGTGGCCGCAGCGCGGCAGCACCACGACCCGGGTGCTCTTCGCCGCATGCAGCTTCTCGGCGAAGGCGCGCACCGCCTGCGGCGGCGCGACCCCGTCCTCGTCGCCGGTGACGAGCAGCACCGGCGCCTCGATCCGCTCGACCGCGGCCGGGCCCGCTTCGGCCAGCGCCTCGCAGGTGCGGGCGTAGCCGTCGGGGTCCTGGCGCATCAGGCTCTCGCGCACGAAGGCGACGGCGAGCGGCAGCCGCTGCCGGGTGTCGGCCGAGATCGCTGCAGCGACGAGGCCGAGCGCGATCTCGTGCATGCCGGCGATGCCTTCGCTGAGCGCCTTGGCGGCACGGGCGCGGATCGCGACCCGCGCCGGCTCGGGCGGCGCGATCAGCGGTCCGAACAGGGCGACGCTCCGCGCCAGCTTCGGCGCCGCGACCGCCAGGTGCTGGCAGACGATGGTGCCGAGCGAATGGCCGATCCAGTGCGCGCGCGTCACGTTCAGCCGGGTGCAGATCGAAAGCAAGGTCTCGACGAAGCGCTCGATCGTGAGCGGCCCCTCGACCCGGTGCGAGCGGGCGCTGCCCGGCAGGTCGACGCGGATGACGCGATGCCGGGCCAGCGCCGGCATCAGCGGCGTGAACGTGTTGCCGCTGCCGCCGAGGCCGTGGACGCAGACGACGGCATCGCCCTCGCCCTCTTCCTCGACGACGGTGCGATCGAACACGTGCAGGGTCACGGCGCCGCCCTCACTCGAACCGGTTCTCGATCGCGCCGATGCCGTCGATCTCGATCCGCATCACGTCGCCGGCGGCCAGCCACTTCGGCGGCTTGAACCCCATGCCGACGCCGGAAGGGGTGCCGGTGGCGATGACGTCGCCGGGATGAAGCGTGATGCCGCGCGAGCAGGTCTCGATCAGCGTCGGGATGTCGAAGATCATGTCCTTGGTGTTGCCGTCCTGGCGCAGCTCGCCGTTGACCCAGCCGCGCACCCGCGTCGCCCGGCCGTCCATCTCGTCGGCGGTGGTGATCCACGGGCCCATCGGGCAGAAGGTGTCGAAGCTCTTGCCCAGGTCCCATTGCTGGTGGCGGACCTGCACGTCGCGGGCGCTGACGTCGTTGACCACGGTGTAGCCGAACACGTGGTCCATCGCCCGGGCGCGCGCGATGTCGCGGCCGCCGCGGCCGATCACGACGGCGAGCTCGCTCTCGTAGTCGATCTGCGTGCTGATCGCGGCGCCGGGCAGGCGCACCGGGTCGCGCGGGCCGACGACGCAGGCGGCGAGCTTGGTGAAGACGATCGGCCACTGGTCCTCGGCCGGCAGGCTGGTGCGGAACACGCTGTCGGCGAGCTCGGCGGCATGGGCGCGGTAGTTGCGCCCGATGCAGAAGATGCCGCGCAGCGGCTTCGGCAGCGGCGCCTGCAGATCGATCGCCTCGACCGCGAGTCTCGCCCCCGAGGCGCCGGGAAGCGACTCACCGCGCGCCAGCATCTCGATCAGCGGCAGCGCGCCGCGCGACGCGTCGGCCACCGCGAGGGGCGTGGCCTCGCGGCCGTCGGCCGAAATCGTGCCGATCTGAAGTCGCCCACCCCAGCTCCAGCTGGCGATCCGCATCTGCCGTCGTCTCCGTTGCTCGGCGGTCGCTACGGGTAAGTCCCGGGGCGTCGCGAGATCGTTGGTTCGATTTGGGACTTGCGTCTCAAATCCTGCTGGACGCATCATAGGGTCCGGCCTCCGGCCCTCACAAGAGCAGGGGACGCTTCCGCAGCCCCGGACAAACCCGCAAACGTGCGTCTCAAGCACAAGCTTACCCAGCCGCCGCAGCCGCCGGCGAGCGGCGTCAAGGCCGCGACCTTCCGCCTGCTGCTCGACACGGCGATGGCGCTGATCAAGCACGACGGCCACATCCCGTCGGTGGCCGAGGTGGCGGCCCGCTCCAAGATCTCGCGCGCCACCGCCTATCGCTACTTCCCGAGTCGCAGCGCCCTGGTCACGGCGGTGGTCGACTCCTCCCTCGGGCCGGTGCGCAGCTTCGCCTCGAGCGAGGCCGACGGCCGGGCGCGGGTGCACGAACTGTTCGAGCAGACCTTCCCGCGCTTCAAGGAGTTCGAGCCGCAGATGCGCGCCGCGGCCCAGCTCTCGCTCGAGCAATGGGCGCTCGAGCGCGCCGGCCTCCTCGAGGAAGAGCCGTACCGGCGCGGCCACCGGATCGCCATCCTCGAGCACGCGCTCGCGCCGCTGGCGCCGGCGATGCCGGCTCAGGTGCGCGCCCGCCTGCACCGCGCGCTCTCGGTCGTCTACGGCATCGAGCCGTACATGATCCTGAAGGACATCTGGGGCCTGCCGGACCGCGAGGTCGAGCGCATCGCCCTGTGGATGGCCGACGCCCTGATCGACGCGGCACAGCGCGACGCCGCCGCCGCGGCGGCGATGCCGAAGGCGCGTGCGAGACGGCCGGCCGCGGCCAACGGCGCGCGGGCGCGCAGCGCATGAGCTCGCCGTCCGCCCCAAGGGCGAATGCCGGAGTGCGCAACACGAAAGTACTCCCGTGAGCGATGCCGCGCCGCGGCACGCGCCCGAGTGGTTCGACGCGCAGTACAACAACCGCGCCCGCATTCCCGAGCACCTGGAGATCCTGCGCGAATGGGCCGAGCGCTCGGCCGCGGCCCGCGCCGCGCTACCGTGCCGGCTCGACATCGCCTACGGCAGCGACCCCGGCGAGCGGCTCGACGTCTTCCCCACGGCAGCACCGCGGGCGCCGGTCCTGGTCTACATCCACGGCGGCTACTGGCGCGCGCTCGACAAGAGCGATGCGTCCTTCATCGCCCCGCCCTTCGTCGCCGCCGGCGCGCTGGTCGTGGTCCCGAACTACGCGCTCTGCCCGGCGTCGAGCATCGCAGAGGTCGTGCGCCAGCAGCGGGCGGCGCTGGCCTGGGTCTGGCGGCACGCCGCGGCGCACGGCGGCGACCCGGCGCGGATCGTCGTTGCCGGGCACTCGGCCGGCGGGCATCTTGCGGCCATGATGCTGGCCACCGACTGGGCCGTGTTCGGCGCCGCTCTTCCGCCCGGCCTGGTGCAGGGCGCGCTGTCGCTCTCGGGCGTGTTCGAGCTCGAGCCGCTGCGCCACGCGCCGTTCCTCGCGCCCGACCTGAAGCTCGATGCCGCGTCGGCGCGGCGCCTGAGCCCGGTCGCCCTGGCCGCGCCGCAGCGGCCGCTGGTCGCGCTGGTCGGCGGCGACGAGAGCGAGGAGTTCCTGCGCCAGAACGCGGCGATCGCCGCGGCCTGGGGGCCGGCCGCGGTGCCGGTGTGCGAGTCGGTACCTGGCCGGCATCACATGAGCGTGCTGCGCGAGCTCGCCGAACCGGCGTCGCGCACCCATCGCCTCGCCCTGGGCCTCCTCGGCCTGGCGAGCTGAGTCGTCAGCGGGCGGACTCGCGCGCCGCCAGCCGGGCCAGCAGGTAGCAGAGCGCCGCATACGGCCAGATCCAGCCGACCCACTGGGCCGCGCCGTGGAAGCGGATGAAGCGGCCCTGCTCCCAGGCCTGCAGGCTCTGCGCGAAGTAGGGATCGGCGGGGGCAAGTCCCACCAGCATCACCAGCGCGGTGAGCGTTATCAGGCCGAAGCCGGCGGCCACGCGCCGCGGCACCAGGCTCAGCAGCGCCGCGGCAGCGAGGCCGCCGAGCATGCCCTGAATCGCCTGCGCGGTGGTCCAGGCGAAGGCGTGCTGCGGGCCGAAGTTGAGCGCGGTCGAGAGCGTCGTCGCGGCTAGCCCGAGCAGCGCCGCGCCGACGACCAGGGCGCTGCGACGCCAGCCCGGCACCGCGATCGTGAAGGCGACCAGGCACGGCGCCAGCAGGCCGAGGACGATGATCGACAGCTCGCTCGCCGGCGACAGGGCCACGCTCTCGGCCGGGGCGGCGGCGGCATCGACCCAGCCCGCCGTCCAGGCCTCGACCGGCGTGCCTTGCAGCAGCTCGGCCAGCGCCGGCTGAATCCGGCCGAGCACATGGCCGAGGCCGAACGGCACCGCGGTCGGAAACAGCAGGCCGATCGGCCAGAGCAGCAGCAGGGCCATGCCGCCGGCGCTGCGCGCGACGAACCAGCGATCGCGCAGCTTCTGCCACTGTTCGATCCCGCCGCGCGCATTCAGCAGCAGGCCGATGCCGACCCCGAGCGCGGTGCCGAGCGCGTTGAGCAGCAGATCGAGGTTCGAGGAGACGCGCCTCGGCAGGTAGTTCTGCAGCAGCTCCAGCGTCAGCGACAGCAGCACGCCAGCGGCCAGCGCGGCCCAGGCGGCAGCGCCGGCCGGGCGACCGCTGCGCACCAGGGCGAGGAACAGGAGAAAGCCGAGCGGCAGGTAGCCGAGCAGGTTCGAGATCAGGTCGAACCGCGTCCAGCCGCGCGACCAGACGACCAGGAAGTCCAGCGGTCCGACGCCGGGAACCCGCCAGCCCGTGAACGGATACAGGCTGGCGTAGACGATCAGGGCGGCATAGAGCCAGGCCAGCGGAACCGCGGAGCTGCGGTGGCGCTGCATCGCTCAGCGCCCGCCGGGTCGCCCCAAGGGCGCTGACGCTCCCTCGGGGGGCAGCGAACGCAGTGAGCGTGGGGGCCCGGCCGGGCGCCGGGCCGCTCCCAAGCCCGGCCGCGCCCCCTCGGGGGGCAGCGAACGCAGTGAGCGTGGGGGCTCCATCCCTTCAGAACGGTTTGACGACCACCAGGATCACGGTCAGCGTGAACAACACCACCGCCGCCTCGTTGAAGACGCGAAACCAGCGCTCGCTCCGCTCGTTGGCGAACTCCTCGAACTTGCGCAGCAGCGAGCGGCAGGCATGGTGGTAGCCGATCGCCCCGACCACCAGCACGAGCTTGGCGTGCAGCCAGTAGTTGCCGGGGCCCTTGCCGACGCCGTAGCCGAGCCAGAGCACGAGCCCGAGGGCGATCGCCACGACCATGAGCAGGCCCGAGAAGCGGTAGAGCTTCCTCGCCATCACCAGCAATCGCTCGCGCTCTGCGTGGCTGTCGGCCGGCACGCTGGCGAGGTTGACGAAGATCCGCGGCAGGTAGAACAAGCCGGCGAACCAGCTGCTCACGAAGACGATATGCAGGGCCTTGACCCAGAGCAGCGATGAACCCATCGAGCGATTATCGACAGCTTGTCATCCCCCTAGAATCCGCCCCGTGCAAACGCCCCCGCCCTACCCTTCGAGCCGGCCGCGGCGCTTGCGCCGCGATGCCTGGAGTCGCGACCTCGTTCGCGAGTCGCGGCTCGCGCCGAGCGACTTCATCCTGCCGGTGTTCCTGCTCGACGGCCAGGGCCGGTCGGAGGCGGTCGCGTCGATGCCGGGCGTGGAGCGGCGCTCGCTCGACCGCCTCTATCCCGTGGCCGAGGAATGCCTCGCGCTCGGCATTCCGGTGCTGGCGCTTTTTCCGGTGCTCGAGCCTTCGCTGAAGAGCGACGACGGGCGCGAGGCGCTCAACGGCAGGGGGCTGGTGCCGACCGCGTTGCGCGAGCTGAAGAAGCGCTTCCCCGAGCTCGGCCTGATGACCGACGTCGCCCTCGATCCCTACACCTCGCACGGCCAGGACGGCCTGCTCGACGGCACCGGCTACATCCTCAACGACGAGACCGTGGCGGTGCTGGTGAAGCAGGCGCTGGTGCAGGCCGAGGCCGGGGTCGACATCGTCGCGCCGAGCGACATGATGGACGGCCGGATCGGCGCGGTCCGCGACGCGCTCGAGTCCGAGGGCCGGATCCACACCCGGATCATGGCCTACAGCGCCAAGTACGCGAGCGCCTTCTACGGCCCGTTCCGCGACGCCGTCGGCTCGGCCGCCAACCTCGGCAAGAGCAACAAGAAGGTCTACCAGATGGACCCGGGCAACGGCGACGAGGCCCTGCGCGAGGTCGCGCTCGACATCGCCGAGGGCGCCGACATGGTGATGGTCAAGCCCGGCATGCCCTACCTCGACATCCTGCGCCGGGTGAAGGACGCGTTCCGCATGCCGACCTTCGCCTACCAGGTGAGCGGCGAGTACGCGATGCTGAAGGCGGCGGCGCAGAACGGCTGGCTCGACCACGACGCCGTGATGCTGGAGGCGCTGCTCGCCTTCAAGCGCGCCGGCGCCGACGGCGTGCTCAGCTACTTCGCCCTCGAGGCGTCGCGTCTGCTGCGGGCGGCGCGCTAGGGCCTGTTTAGTGACAGGCCCTAGCGAGCCCTTCGTCACGGCGATGCGCCTCTTCCACGTCCTCGGCGACCAGTTCACGGAGCTCGAGGGCCTGCCCGACGCCTTGCCGCCGGGCGGCTACGTCTGGCTGGCCAGCGCCCGCCGCGAGTTCGAGGTCGGCGCCGCCGAGGTCCAGGCCGCGCTGCTGCGCTGGAGCGGCGGTCAGCTCTACGACCTGCACGTCACCGACCTGCTCAACAACCAGTTGCCTTCGCACTTCGACGACACCTCGATCTACGACCTGCTGGTGTTTCGCCGCCTGGCTGCCGGCGCCGGCAGCGAGCGGCTGTTCGCCGACGACGAGAATGGCACGCCGGCGACCGCCCGGGCGGCGCTGGCGGCGATCGACACCAGCCCGGTCGGCTTCGCGGCCTTCGACCGGGTGCTGCTCACCGTGCATCCAGCCGAGTGCGTGGTGCGCGACTATTTCGCCGAGCGGCTGAAACACCAGGCTGCGGGCGGCGACGGCCGCGGCGCCTCGCGCATGCCGACCGGCCCGGCCGACCTGATGCTGCGCATGGTCAACCACATGGTCGACGGCTACCTCGAGCTGCGCCGGCTGCTGACGCGGCAGATCGACTACCTGCAGAAGCAGCTGGTCAATCCGCGTGCCGATTCCGGCAGCCTGCGCACCCTGCTCGATTCGCGCAACTCGCTGCGCCTGCTCGAGGACACCTGCGAAGACCAGCGCGCGTCGATCGCCGAATGGATCGACGCGCTCGAGGAATGGCCGCTCGAGAGCGACCCGAAGGCGCAGCGCGATCGCGAGCAGCTGCGCCTGCGCTCGCGCGACGTGCTCGAGCACATCGAACGGGTGCTCTCGCACGTGCGCCGGCTCGAGTCGTCGGCGGACACCGCGGTGCAGATGCACTTCTCGGAACAGAACAACCGCACCAACGACATCATGCGGGCGCTGACCGTGCTGACCGCGATCTTCCTGCCGCTCAACTTCGTGACCGGCTTCTTCGGCATGAACTTCGAAGGCCTGCCCCTGATCCACAGCGCGACCGGCTTCTGGATCGTGTTCGCGATCATGCTCGGCATCGGCGTCGGCATGAGCGTGTTCTTCTGGCGCAAGCGCTACCTGAGGCGAAACTGAGTCTCGACTACCGCTTCAGCGCCCGCGACCTGGCCCTGCTGACGCTCCTGACCATCGTCTGGGGCCTGAACTGGCCGGTGATGAAGCTCGGCGTCACCGGCTTTCCGCCGCTGAGCTTTCGCGCGATCTCGATGTGGCTCGGCCTGCCCGTGCTCTGGGCCCTGCTGCGCTGGCGGCGGGTGCCGTTCGCGATCCGCCGCGCCGACTGGGCCGAGCTCGCCAAGCTCTCGCTGACGAACATGATCGTCTGGCACATCGTCGCGATCCTGGCGATCCAGGCGCTCTCGTCGGGCCGGACGGCGATCCTCGGCTACACCATGCCGATCTTCTCGGCGCTGTGGGGCGTCGCCCTGTTCGGCGAGCGCCTGCGACCGCGCCATATCGCCGGGGTCGCCGCCGCCGGGCTCGGCGTCGCCCTGCTGCTCTGGCACGAGTTCGGCGCCCTGAGCGGCCGGCCGCTGGCGGCCGTCGGCATGCTGTTCGCGGCCGCGGTCTGGGCGCTCGGCACGCAGCAGATGCGGCGCACCAGGATCCAGGCGCCGACGCTGGCGATCGTTTTCTGGATGACGCTCGCGAGCACCCTGGTGATGAGCGTCGCGACCGTGCTGTTCGAGCGCGACCGCTGGATGGCGCCGCCGCCGGCGACCTGGGGGGCCATCGCCTACAACGCGATCCTGATCTTCGGCTTCGCCCAGGCGATCTGGATGATCATGGCGCGCAACCTGCCGCCGATCGCCTCGAGCATGTCGGTGATGATGATCCCGGTGCTCGGCGTCGTTTCGGGCGCATGGTGGCTGAACGAGCAGCTGCACTGGCAGGACGGGGCGGCGATCGTCCTGGTCATGGTGGCGATCGCCTCGGTGATGTGGCCGGCGCGCCGCGGTGCGGCTGCGGCGGCTCAGCCGGTCGAGCCGGCGTAGGGATCGCCGAAGCCGAGGCCGACGACGATCGCGCTCTCGCGCGCCTCCATCGCCTCGGCGTCGGCGGCGCGCTCGTGGTCGAAGCCCTGCGCATGCAGGGCGCCGTGGACGAGCAGGTGCGCGTAGTGCGCCTCCAGGCCGATGCCCTGCTCGCCGGCCTCGCGCTCGACCACGGGGGCGCAGAGCACGATGTCGGCCACCAGCGTCGGCGCGCGCTGGTAGTCGAAGGTCAGCACATTGGTGGCGTG
>Ga0163144_10007068_pt1 | contig 24656 bp, 23 predicted proteins | sample OliLak19BULKMAT1_FD_123175 | JGI IMG/M metagenome (GOLD analysis project Ga0163144, IMG submission 123175) | Freshwater microbial mat bacterial communities from Lake Vanda, McMurdo Dry Valleys, Antarctica - Oligotrophic Lake LV.19.BULKMAT1 | ecosystem: Environmental > Aquatic > Freshwater >... | reverse complement strand
GATCGTGCACGAGGGTGGCGCGTGACAGCGCCAACGCCTTCGCCACGATCCCGCTCATTTCCTCCTGCGAAAGCGGGCACTTGGGCGCCGAGGGTGGCGCGTGACATCCCGCCGCCACTCGCCGCTCCCGATGGGCGCGCTGGCGCGTGCGCTCGTCGTCGCGCGTCTCCTCGAGCTCGCGCTCGCGGCGGCCGCGAGCGAGCTTCCGATCACGAACGGCGCGGCACGCCGCGCCGCACACCCGCTGGCTGCTCTTCGCCGACGGCGCTGGCTCGAACGACTTCCGGCACTCGGTGCATCGACGACACATCCGCCGATCGTGCCGCTCTCGGACGACCGTCCCCGGTGTCGAGGTGGATCAGTATCCCGCCGCTCCCCGCGTCTCCATGGCGCGGGCTGGTGGATCAGTATCCCGCCGCCAGCTGGCTCCGTCTTAGGGCGCCGCTAAAGCGCCCACGAGACGAACGAGAATCTCGTCGCGGGCATCGTCCGACACGCCGTCCACACCGGCGAAGTAGCGCTGCGCGGTCTTCGAACCAACGCCCTTGCTTTCCGCAGCAAACACCGACTTGAGTCGAAGAAGCTCAGCGCCCTCGCCCACGAGCACGCCGGAGCGCGGATACCGAAGACCTTCGCCGGCTCGCGGCGTGAAATAGTCGGGAAGCGACATCGGCTACTTCCCGCCCGCCGAACGAGTGGGCCGAGCTGCCGGCTTTCCCGCTGCGGTCGGCGCAGGCCTCGCTGCGGCCGACTGGGCGCGCGCCTTCCACGTCTCGTTCGTTCCGCTCCGATCTGCCTGAGACTGGATGCGAGCTGCGGCCTTCGGCGTCATGTTCGGCTTGTTCATGGAACCTCCGTGCGCCCAACGCGGGCGCGAGGTCCAGACCATCGCCACCGAGACGGCGAACGTGAACCCAAGCTGGCCGGACAGTCGACGCCCACGTGCGTCTACCTGCCGTCCTCACCGCCCCCGGACCGACTCGGTCCAGGCACGGTGGAGCGCGCTCCACCCCTTCCCACGCTGGCCCGGGTGCCGAAGCGCGAACCAGCGGGTTCGGTGACCCTCGATCGAACAGGTCCCCGGCTCCGCGTACCCCGTCATCTTCTCTTCGAGCGTACGCTCACCACCCCCGGCGATCGAGTCGGCGATGCCAACGATGACGCGCCGCGCTTCCTCGCCCAGCGTGATCAGGACGCGCGCTTCGCTCTCGAGGATCTCACGGCGCAGCGCCTCGCGCCGCTCCGTGACGCTCCACCGCACAAGCTGGTCGACCGAGAGGCGCGTCGTGAGCGAGTGGAGCGGGGCGCTCGGATCTCGTGCGGCGAGCGGGGCGTAGTCGGTGTCCATCGCGTCGCCCTGCTCACGCTTCGCTCGTCCAGGTCTCGCGGAGCGCTTTACGAAGTACCAAGGCACAGCGTCAGAGAACCAGACCTCTCCCGTGTCGAGCCCGAGCGGGTCGAGGATGTCGTCTCGAACGCCTGCCCCCGACGTCCCGTTGCCCGCTGCGCTGACGTGTCCCCATGCGCCGGCCTCATCGCCGGTACGGAACGAGACCAGCCGCTTCCACTCGTCGACGCGCGCTTTGGCGTCGGCACCGTCCCAGAAGACAACGGGTTCTACGTCCACCGCTAGCGCGCCGACGATCTTGGAGACACCCGCGTCCTCGACCAGCCAGCGAGGTGGATTCCAGCGAACGTGAAGCGCGCTTGGGTACACACCCAGGACGAACGCGGACGCGCAACCCGGGCGTTCCGGCCGTCGCGGGGGCCGCTCCGTGGATGGACGACCGAAGGGGAAGACGCCCGCGAAGGTCATCGTCGATCAATCCTCATTCTATCGGCGGGCGCCGTGGACTCGAGCGCAGGCAAGCAGGCGAGCTCCGCCACGCGACCTCCGAGCGCAACAAGATCGACGTCGTGACCAACCAGCGCCACCAGTTCCCGAAGGCCTTCGGCGGAGATCGCGTCGAGCTCCGGCGCGGGGTTCGCGCTCGCGGATTCTATGAGCTGTACGACCGCGAGGATGTCGCGCTCACCGAGGCCGGCGCGACGCATCGCGCGGTCGACGGGCCACGGCCGGGTGGTGGCCGCTGCCTCGAACGCCCCACACGCGAGGCACACGAACACGGCAAGGATGGGCTTCTCGGCGCAGTGACGCGCGAGCACGTCGTCGCGGGGGATCTGCGCGCTGGCTCCATCCAGCCTTCAGCGCTCGCCAGAATTGACCCGCCGGTGCTCGGCAGAAGTGGTCCATCTCGTGATCGCGATCTCGTGATCGCGTCCGGCGCGGCGTGACGGACGGCGAGCGCCCGGTCGGCCATCAGGCCGCCGGGCGCATCGGAGGAGCACGGACTGCGAGGTCAGCGCAGGGACGGGCCGTCGATGCGGACCGTCTGACACTGGTGCCTCAGTCGGCTGAGGAGCGCGTCGACGAGAGCCTTGTTGCCGAGGAAGTTGTGCCACTCCTCGTAGTCGAGGTTCGTCGTGATGATCGTCGAGCGACGCCGATACCTCTCCTCCATGAGCTTGAAGAAGATGTTGGTCTGCTCGGGCTTGAGGTTGAGGTAGCCCATCTCGTCGACCACGAGGAGGTCGACGCGCGCGAGACGGTCGATGAGCTTGCGCGACGACCGGTCGGCCAGCGACGAGTACATCTCGTCGAAGAGATCCTGTGCGCGGATGAAGAGACCGCGATGGCCGTTCTGCAGCGCCTTGAGCAGGAGCCCCGACGCGAGACCGGTCTTGCCGACGCCGGTGGGCCCGACGAAGACGATGTTCTCCGCCTTCGCGATGAAGTCGAGCTCGGCGAAGCCGCGGATCTGCTTCTGCGAGATCCCGGGCTGCCGCTTCCAGGGAAACGACTCGAGCGTCCACTCGTCGGGCAAGCGCGCACGCTCGATCCTCCACGCGAGCGCGGTCTCCTGGGTCCGGTGCCACTGGGCGCGCAGCAGCCGCGCGATGAGCTCCTGGTAGCTGCTGTCGGTCTTCTCGGCGAGCGCGAGCTCCTCGTCGAGGATCTCCGCGATGCGCCCGAGACGCAGGGTCTTCAAGAGCTGAGCGATCTCTTCCGTCATTCGTCTTCCTCCTCGCCGTCCCGCCGACGCGGCAGGACGAAGTAGTCGTGAGCGACGCGGCGCAGCACCATGCGCTCGAGCCGGTCGAGGTCGGTCATCCCGAAGGCGAGCGCCTCGTCGAGCGCGGCGGTCATCGCGTCTCGCGGGTACTCGTCGATCATCCGCAAGAGCCAGCGCAGATCGCGCACGGAGCCGCGCCCTCGCTTCCTCAGCAGCGAGACGTAGGCGGCCCCCGTCGGCAGCCGCTCACCGATCTTCTGTTCGGGCCCCGAGAGCACGCGCCGCATCGGGACGCCCTCACCACGCTTCGGCCGATGCGCTGCGTCCTTCACGAGCGCGCCCTCCATCTCGAGCACCCGTCGATGCGTCGCGACGAGTCGCGGCCCGTCGAAGATGTCGACCTTGTCCTTGCTCTCGCGGACCTCGAGGCTGCGCCCGATGAGGCGATACGGGACCGAGTAGCGATTGCGATGGAGGTTGAGGTAGCCCTCCGTGTCCACGATGCGGTGATGCAGCGCGTAGACCTCGGGGACGTGGATCGGGAGCGGCCTCATGGCCGCGTGCTCGGTGACGAAGAGCTCGCGCGGGCTCGCGTGAAGGTGCTTCTTGTGCGTGGCGTTCACGCGGTCGCACCAGGCACGCAGCTGCGCGTTGAGGTCCGCGAAGTCGCTGAACGCGCGGCCGGCGAAGAAGTTGTTCTCGATGTAGGGGAAGGGACGCTCGACCTTGCCCGACCGATCGGCGTCCCCTACCTCGTGAGCCGCGAAGACGAAGCCGAAGCGCTCGCCGAAGCTCACCATCTCGGGCACCGGCACCATCCGCCGGCCTGTCCCCGACAGCACCACGACGTGGGTGTTGTCGATCATCGCGCGCGCACACGCACCGCCGAAGTACTCGAGGCCGTCCGTCAGGAAGACCTTGCACTCGAAGCGCGAGAAGCGCGGATAGCACTGCGCGAACATCATCCGGCAGTGACACAGCACCAGTGACGCGGTCTGCACTCGGCGCTCCTTGCCCGCGATCTTCGCGACGTGAGGAGACGTGTCGTGCTGCATCTCCTCACCGGGCTGATGGTCGTAGCGACCGGCCGGGACGATCGGCGTGTGACCGATCTCGTGACGACGACAGAAGGCCGTCAGCGCCGTGTACGAGAGCGACGCGCCGCCGAGCACGATCTCCTCGTGGACGCGCACCAGGTTGCCCTTGCACGACGCGAGCAGCTCCAGGATCTGAGCGCGGTACGGCTCCGCTCGCTCGGCACGCGCGAGCGCCGGCACGGCGGCGTGGCCGGCGCGCAGCACGCTCTTGACCGCGCCGCGCGAGACACCGAGCACGTCCGCGATCGCGCGCGAGCCGTGGCCCTCCGCGTGGAGACGAAGGATCGCGGAGCGCGTGACCTCATCGAGCATCCGGCTTCTCCTCTCGTTCGAGTCGCTGCTCGACGGTCTTGATCTCGGCGGCGAGGTCGATGCGCGCGCCGCGCACGAGCTCACGCTCGCGCGGGCTCGCGCCGTCGAGCGCGCCCTTGCGCACGCGACCGCTCGCGCGACGCACGATGGCGGCTGCCACACGCAGATCCTCCAGCAGGTGCTCCGCTGGCGTCGCGTTGCTCTTGCCCTCTCGCTCGCTCTCCGCTCGCGCGCGCAGCACGAGCGCCGGCTCGCTCACCACGCGTGCGCGTGTCGTCTCGTTCCCCGACACGTACGCCGTGTACAGCTCGCCGAGCTGCCGGCTCGACGGACGCGCGGGCGCGATCGCGGACGACAGCTTCTCGCAGTCCGCCTCGTTGGCGCGCGCCAAGGGCACCAGGTACCGCATCGCCGCGTGCGGGCCGAATGCGCCTGCGCGGACGTGGGCCTGCACCGACGCCGGCAGGTCCGTCACCAGCCCCAGCCGTCGGCTAACCCAGCTCGTGGTCCGATCGAAGCGGCGCGCGAGCTCGTCGTGAGAGAGACCGAAGCGCGTGACCAGCTCGTGGAGAAACCAGCTCTCCTCGATCGCGCTCGCCGAGGAGCTCGCGCGCAGGATGCGCTCGAGCACGAGCGCGTCGACCTCGCCGAGATCCCACGTCGTGGCGCGCGCCACGTCGTGGCCGAGACGGCGAAGCACGCGCACGCGCTTGTACCCATCGACGACCACGTCGCGATCGCCGTCGCGCACGACCACGATGGGCGTCTGCTGACCGAGCGAGGCTAACGACGCGAGCAGCCGGTTCTCGCGTTCGGCGCTGCGCGTGCGCAGCTCCTGGTAGCGAAGGTCGAGGCGGGCGAGCTCGAGGTCCATCGAGGGTCAGCCTGCGGGACCTGGCAACTGGTCTTGCGGGCTCGGCGGGGGCAGTCCGTCCGCGTCCCTCTTGATTCCGGCTACTTGGGCTCGCATCTGGGATTGCGTGGGCCGGAGGAGGAGTCTGCCGAAGACCGCAAGGAAATCCGCGCCTTGCGCCCCGAACTGGTCTTGCGCGAGGTCCCAGGGAAGTCGGTCGAGCGGACGGCGTACGCGCAGGGGCTCCGGCGCTCGCGGCGGCTCCGGCGCCGATGTCGTCGGCGTGCTCGGCGTCGTCGCGCTCGGCGCCCGCTGCTGGAGCCGACGGGCCACGTCGTAGTCGGGGTGGGCCTCGCGCCACGCGGCCTGCGTCTGCTTCCGTCGCGCTACCTGGCAGCTCTCCGACGAGCACGCGTACTGGCGCGCGCGCACGCGCGCGTGCGGGCGGAACCACTTGCGGCAGATCGAGCACGGCCTCGGCGACGACGGCATCACGCGATGCAGCCCCATCGCGCTCGGCGGTGCGACGCGAACCAGCGCCGCGCTTCAGCACGGCGCGCCTTCGCGACGCATCGCGAGCACGGCGCCGCTCACGTCGCGAGCGCGAGCGCTGACCTCACCCGGCGACGCGCTCGATCAGGTCCACTGCGCCAACGCGCAGTGGACCGATTCTGGCGAGCACACCCGGGTCAATTCTCGAAGGCGCTGAAGTCCAGATGTTCGAGAAGAACCACGCTCGCATCCATCGCCGCATCAGCGCGCTCGCCGTGTTGGATGCGAAACACGTCGAGGTCGTCGTCCCGCAGGAGATCGAGCCGTCGAACTGCGGCGCGCGGATGGTCGATGCGGCGCACCGCGCCCGTCGTGTCGCGAAGCTGCTCCGCGAGCGTACGAGCGCACGCGCCTCCCGGCGCGGCGAACCGCTTGGTCGATGTCTTGGGCCGCCGCGCTCCCATTGCCGCGACTGTACCGAAACAGCTCGCGCCGCGGGAGGCTCTTGCGCGGGTGTGTTGACATCGCGACCGCGCGAGGAGTACGCGAACGTGCGCGGATTCACGTGTCCCTCACCGACCTCCTCACCCTCTCGCCGCTCCGCGATACGATTCGTCGGCACGTCGATCGGTTCGTTCCCGTCTGTCGGCGCTCGGTCGATGCGCCGTTGCATGTGCCGTCGAAGTTTCCTCGCAAGGACCTGGTCGGCGTGGCCTTCGACTATGCGGTCCGGATTGAGCTCACTCATCTCGCGCCGGACGCCGACGGCCGTCGCTGGACCGCCGAGCACGCGGTGGCGAGTCTTTCGGCAGGCGAGCGCCTGCAAGGCCGACGCCTCGTTGCCGCGGCTCGCGCTTCCATCCGGCGGGGTCTGCCCGCCGAACGCGAGACGCGTCACCAGCTCATCGCCGGACATCCTGCCCGGCTCGCTCAGCTCGACGCTGTCGTTCGGGCCGGCTCACGTCCGACCTTCGGCGCACACGACGGCATAGCGGAGACCGCGCTTGCCGAGGAGGTCGTCATGCTGCTCGGGGCGGCAGACGCGCTGCTCCAAACGTCAGCGCTCCGGCCGCTCATCCTGAATCCAGCGTTCGGCGCTGCGTCGCGCGCGGTAGGGGGAGCCGACGCCGACCTCATCGCGGGCGACATGGTCATCGAGGTCAAGACGACGGGGAAGCCCCTCGTCGAACGCGAGCATCTCCGTCAGCTCATTGGCTACGTCGCGCTCGCGGCAGCATCAGGCTCTCCCCCTCTCGCTGCCGTGGCCGTCTACCTCGCGCGCTATGGCGTGTTGAAACGTGTCCCGCTACGCGCGGACGTGCCGTGGTCTCGCTACGCGCAGCTCGGAAAGTGGCTCGGAGAGCAATACGTTGCGAGCGAGGCTGCGAGGCTCGCGTTGCGCCGCCGGCGCTAACGGATGACCTGGCCCGCTACGGCTCGCCGTCCCCTGTCTTGGTCGCGTTCCCACCCTTCGCATCCTCGCGAACCCGCCGTATGGCAGCGCGCACCTCTTGCGCCGCCTGCTGCTTCTCTTGGCTGTCGAGGTAGGCCGCCTTCTTCTCGTCCATGTTGCCCGACTCGATGTCCACGCCACCGTGAAGGACGCGCAGCTTGTGATTGCGGCGGCGCGCCGTCTCGCGAAACGGGTCCGGCGTGAACGCGCGGGCAGAAAGCGGGGGCGCGTCCTTGAGGCGCAACCCGTACCGCGCGAGGAGTTCGTGGAGCGAGCCCGTGCGCCCGTCGGTCGCGAGAAACCGGGCCGCGCGCGACGGTGCATCGCCGGACTGAAAGGTGCCGTGTTCATCCCGGACGCGGCTTCCTCCGACGAACCGATGCGGCTCGTCCGGCGGGAACGCGGCGACAAAGTCGTCGACGCGGAGGGCGAGAGGGCGAACGTCGGCGTCCCAGGTCGTCCAGGTGAGCGTTCCGAAGGCCTGCGCCAGGCGATGGTGTTCGGGCGCGTCGATGATCGCGTTGCGGTCGTAGAGGGCAGGGCCCTTCGGACTTTCGGGCGCAACCGTTGCCGGTGCGCGCGTCTTCGCCTGCCGGGCCGACCTGGGCGTCTTCACCCGGGCGGGCTTAGAGGCCGGCGCAGCGGGGGTCGTCCGCGCCTTCGTCGACGATCGCGGGGCCTCTTTGTTGCGCGCCTTCACCTTCACGGCGACGCGGTCCTTTGAGAGCCGCTTCATCAGCTGACCTTGCCGAGCGGGCTGGTCACGACGTCGTTCTCCCGCACGGGCGAGGGACATTCGACACCCAACTCGGCGGCGAGCACACGTCGCACCGCGCAGTACACCGAGTTCTCGCCGTCGAGCCGGAACGTCTGGGCCATCGTCTTCGTGTTCAGGCGAAATGCGAGCGACTCGAGCGCCACGTAGTCGGCGAGGGCGATTCCGCGACGCTCGGCGTTGTACTTGAGGAACGGGTAGAGCTTTCCGTTCAGGTGCTGCAGGTCGTAGCCCATCTCGCCGAAGAGATACTCTTCGAACTGCTCGAACATGATCGAGCCGGGCACGGGCGTGTAGAGCATCGGCACGAGCCCGCCGACGAGGTCGGACGCGTAGAACATCGTATTTACGATGTCCTGCAGATTCTCATCGGGCATTCCGAAGAGGATGAAGGCGTTGACCTCCATGTCGTGCAGCTTGAAGTTCGCGTCCTGGCAAATCTTCACGGCGCTCTCGAAGAGTTCAGCGTGCGAGTGCCGGCGGTTCCATGCGCGAGTGACCTCTCGCGACATCGTTTCGAGCGGCAAGTACACGCTCTTGAAGCCGCTGTCGCGCATCAGCTTCACGAACTCCAGATCCTGGTGCAACAGGCGGACCTCGATTCCCTCGGGCGCGTAGAGCTTCAGGTGCGGCATCTCGTCGCGGTGAGCGATGAGCAGCCGAAGGAGCTCCGCGATGTTCTCTTTCTCGAGGAGAAAGTTGTCCTCGTAGAATGCGATTTGGTGGATGCCGTAGTCGTGGTACTTGCGGCGGATCTCGTCGAACGTTGAGCGCGCAGGCCGGATGCGTACCTTCAGGCTGCCTTCGTTGTACGCCTTCTGTGCGCAGTACGAGCAGTCGAACGGACATCCGCGACTCGTCGTGAGAATCGCGTAGTTGGGCAAGCGCTCCGCGCCTTCGATCACTCGCGTCATCTGGCGGTAGAGCCCGATGTCCAGGTCGGCGTTGGAAGCGGCGGGGAGCTCTCCCGTTACAATGCAGTCGCCGTTCGCGACTCGCGCCCGACCCTTGGTCTCCTCGACCCGCAAGTCCCTGCCGCGGACCACTTCAAACTCGAGCCCGCTCGCCTTGAGCGCACTCCGCAGGTGGTGCGGGGCAAGCGTCGGGTAGATACCGCCTACGCGCAGCCGCGCCTTCGGGAAGAGACGCTTCATGAGGAGCAGCGTGTCACGCGTGCTCTCCCACCAGTAGGTCATGATCGACGTGACCCAGATCTCGTCCGGAACCCATCGACCCACGTCGCCCTCGAGGATCGAGTCGCGACCCGTGAGGAGCGCCTCCATTCGCTCAAGAGACATGCCAAAGGCAAACTTGTAACGATGGTGCTGAGGCAGCTCAGCGCGCTTTCGACCGAAACGTGCGTGCGCGACGTCGCGGTACTCCGCGATTGGCCACTCGAGCGTCGAGCACACCTGCACGACGCCGCGAATCTCCTGTTTCACCTCTCCCGCGTCGTCCGGATAGAGGCAATCGATCAGCCGCGTGTCGTACTTCAGTCCCTCCCGTAGCCAGGTCGCGACCTTGAGCAGGCCGCTCGGCATACTCCACTCGGGGTAATACTGTGTGTCGTAGACGGGGGGCTGAATGAGCAGAGCCTTGGTCATGACGCGCTCCGGTGTCGCTTCCAGCTTTCGGCTACGAGGGTCTCGCGCACCAAGGTCGAGACCACCGACTTGCTCAGGAAATCGAAGGTCGTTCCCTTCACGCGCTTGTTGAGCAGGTTCTGCCAGCGCAACAGGTTGTCAAAGTCGGACTGCTGGAGGCTCGAACCCTGGCCCGCGTAAGGAAACGACTGGGCGCTCGATGCGCTTGGTGTGCGCCATCGGAGGCGACGCTCGCCGGGCGAAGCATCATCGATGGTCGGCGAATATCCGAACGGCTTCAGCACGACCGATTGGAAGTACTGGTTGATGTGCAGCGTCGACCGCACGAGGCTGTCGAGCTCGTCACCGGGCAGCCCGATCGCGACGAAGCCTGTGACGGTCGAACGATCGAAGGCGGTGTCGTTCAAGGTCGCGCCGCTCTTTCGCTCGTGGTCGATCGCACTCAAGAACTCGTTCAACGGACGGTACGCGTCGACGTCGAGGTCGCCGCCATGCTTTCGCGCGTGTTCGACGAAGAGCGAGCGGAAGCCCGCACGTTGCAAGTCGACGAGGCGCGCGCGGGTCAGCGACCGCGGCTCGAGCCCACAGATGCCCTCGATCATCAGGGTCTTCGGATGTCGTTCGACGAAGGCGATCACGCGGTTGAGTTGCGAGCGCGGCGAGAAGAGATCGTCGTTGAAAAAGGCCGTCGTCATCGTGGGCGGGCGACTCGAGCCGCGGCGGCGGGTGTCGGCCGTCTCGATCTGGAGTGCGGCTTCGAGGTGCGACTCGATCCTCTCGTCCTCGATGTCGAACGCGTAGAAGGTCGGGGGCCGCTTCTGGGCGTCGACGTAGAGCTGGAAGTCGGGCGCAGAGCCCGCGGTGTTCACCGTGCCGGTGAATGCTACGTCGGCATCTCGTTGCGTGGCGGCGTGCTCCGCTTCGAACCGCGGGTACGCACCGTACAAGCCGATCTTCACCGCCGGCCGACGCGTCGGCCCAAGCGTTGCGCAGATGTGGATGAGCAGCTTCTCGATGCTCACGTGCCAGTATGACGTGAGGCTCGAGACGAGAATGAGCGTGGGTGTCCACTTCTGCGAGGCAGCAACGTACGGAACGACCGATTCGTACCGCTGCCCGAAGTGCCAAAGCTGCTGATCGATCGAGGAGCCCGTCCACGTCTCCTTTACCTTGTGCCTCGGGACGGCTCCCGTGAGGTCGGGCGCCATGAAGTCGAGCATCTTGACGTCGATCCCGGGGTGCTTGCTCTTCAGCCACGAGCTCAGGCGCAAGAGCTCCATCGGCTGGTTCCAGCGCAACCAGTGGTAGCGTCGCTCCTGCACCGGCGGGTTCACGAGCAGCACGCGGCTCTTCCGGCTGAGGTGCTTGCTCAGGTAGGCGGAGGGATCGGCGACGAGTTCGGCCACCGCTACTCTCCCCGGTACGCGAGCATGTTGAGGGCGAGCGACATCATTGTGTCGGCGTCGGCCGAGGCGTGGTGAGCTACGCGAAGGAGGATCGCGGACTTGAGGAACGAGGCGTCGTCCATCTGCTGCTTCACCGGGTGGCCCCAGTTGACGTAGATGCGTCGCTTCTGGTTGTCGAACTCGCAGATGGGGTGCTCGGCCCGTCCCTGCTTCAGAACGACGTCGTAGAACTGGCCGTCCAGGTACAAGCTCGTGCTCCAGATGTCGCTCCCAAAATCGATCGATACGCGTCGGTTCAGGTAGTCAATCTCGGCGTCCTTCCCGAGACCCTTCACCGGCAGGAGATCGAATCCGCCGATCTTGTGGACCGGCCGGAGCGGCAGGTCTTTCGCTGACGCGAGCCCGTCGGCCCGCTGTTCGGACTGAAAGAAAGCCGCGAGCCGTTCGACCACGTCGTCGGTTGCACGCGCATGAAAGTTCACCGCGCCTGAGATGTCCGTCAGTGTCTTGCGCCGGTTGCGCGCATCGTAGAGCGCATCGTTGACGTGCGTGCGCACGCGAATGCGGTCGAGGATGGTGCGAACCGCCGTTCCGACGAGTCCGCCGATGACCTCTCCAGACCCTACGAGGTGGGTCTTGAGCACCTTGAAGTCCGGATGCTCCTCGTAGAAGCTCTCGCGACCCGGATTGATGGCGTCGGCCGAGTCGAGACCCTTCAACACGCGGATCTCGCCCGTGATCTGACTCATCGCGGCCTTGCGCGGGCCCGACAGAATGTTCTCCCAACCGAGGAACGACGGCTCGCCGATCGCGACGTTGCGTACGCGGATCGCGATGCCTCGGAGTTCCGCCGGGTAGATGACCTCGCTGCGCGCGAGTAGGTATCCCACCGCGCGAAGACCGCCCTCCTTGATGTCGACCGGGATGACGGTCTCAGCAAGCGGGATCTGTTGGCCGCGGGCCAGGTAGACGCTTCGCTGCAGCTCCGCCGGCGGCTGCGAGCGCCACTTGATCGAGAGCTTGGGGAATCCGCGTCCTGCCGTGCGAAGCGCGAGCATCGGCTCGCAGCCAACGTCGTCGGGGATCGCGTCGGTGACCGGTGAGGCCCGCGCGAGACGCCACCGGAACTGCTCCTCGCCGCTCTTGAACGCGACGTTCCGGGCCTTCCCCTTCGCTGCCGGCGCACTCAACTCGCGAACCACGAAGTCCTTGAGCTGATGGAGGGTGACCGTCGTTCCGTGCTCCTTGTTCGTGACCTCGTCGACCTCGACGGTGCAGAAATCCTCGAGCAGACGCAGATCGGCCTTGCGCTCGAGACTCCGGAGATAGTCGAAGTCGATCTTGGCGCGCAGGCGCAACCCGCTGAAGTCGACGGTGTACGCAATGTCGAAGGCCGCTGCGGCGAGCGCGCGCTTCGAGAAGAAATGCAGCGCGTCGCGCGCGATCATGAACTCGTCGGGCTTGAGCACCTTGCGGGAGGTGCCGTCGACGATGTGCACGGACGAGATCCCGACGCGGTCCTCCAGCATCGTGAGCGGAACGGCATCACCGACGATGTCGAGTAGAGGGAGACGCTTGCGGTTGCCCCGCCGCAGCTCGCGCGTGCCCTCGAACGGATGACGCGCCTGCGACTCCACGAGGAGCGCGCTGCAGTAGCGCGCCACGGCCAGGAAGCCGATGCCCTTGTAGCCGATGCGAGGGCGGCCCCCCACGCTCTTGCCGCCGCGCTGCCAGGCGCTACTCCCGCCGATGCGGGCGAAGTCGCGCTGGAGGTCGAGCGGAGTCATGCCGACGCCGTCGTCGCGGACGTCGAGCCGCGAGAAGTCGTCGTGGAGGACCACGTCGATGTTCTTCGCGTCCGCGTCGTACGCGTTCGAGATGAGCTCCTTGAACGCCTTCACGAACGGCTTGTAGATTCCGGAGAGCTCTCGAATGATTCCGGGATCGACGCCACTAAGTCGCATTGGAAATCCTAGGAGGGCGCGCGCGCAGTGCGCCGGCGATGGTTGCGTTCGCCAAGCGTGCGGCGAGCTGTTCGTAGACCTGGGTCGCGCCCTTCCGGCCGCCGCAGGTACTGAACGGGCCGGTGCTCGACCAATCGACGGTCCCGAGCCGGGCAAGCACATCGGCGAAACGCGCGTCGGTCGGTCGACTTTCGCGTGTCTCGCTACGCAGGATGTCACCGGCGAGAAGGCTGAGGGCCTGCACGCCGACGCCCTTCGTGATCAGGTGCTTCCGCGGCGAGTGCCAAGCGGTCGGCCAGACTTCAGACGCGGCTCGCCAGAAGCTGCGGTACGCCTCATACGTGTATTCAACCGGCACCGTTCGGTCCGAGTCGAGACCCGATCGCTGGAGGTAGAGCCCGACGGCGGTCTGAAGCCCGCGAAGCGAGACCGGACGCGTCGTGCCCTGCGTGGTCTTCCCGCCGAGCTTCACGTTCCTGAACCAGACCGACGTGTTGTCGTCGTTCAGACGCTTGGCGATGAACAGGTCGAGCCTGACGTCCTCGAGCGACGGCACGAGCTTGGTGGTGTGGAAGTCGAGAAGCGAGGGGCTGAGCCCCTTCGCCTTGCCGTTGATGACGTTGAAGACGGCCATCTCTTCGATGGGCGTGAGGCCGAGGTAGCATTGGAACGTGAGCGGGACGTCGCTCTCGCTCATCATCCCGAGCCGGTGCTGGCAGTCGACCTGAGCCAGCACACGCGGGGCATCGTCCGCGGGCTGGCGGAGCTCGAGCGTTCCGACGCCCGCGGCGTTCAGCCGAAGGCGCCAGTCGCGCCCCTCTCCGCCGCGGAGGTTGAACGTGAGCGGGATCGTCGTCGCGCGCGGGCCGGTGATGTAGTCGCGGAACTCGCGCGCGTGCTTCAGATCGATGGGGCGCTGGTAGCCGCGCTCGAGAGCCTCATCGAGCACGTCCGCAAAGCTCAGCCGGTAGAGCACGGACGCGGGAGCCGCGCCGACCACCACGGGAAGCTGTCCGCACACGAGCTTCATCACCTTGAAATGATGAGGATATTTTGGCGGGCGACCCATGGTGGAATGGTCGCGTATATAGCACTACGAAATCGCACTTTGCTAGTGCGATTTCGTAGTGTGCGATGTTTCCCTACTTCTGTGGCGCGCGAATGAGAGCGCGCAGCACGTCCGGCTTGCTGAGGGAGAGGTCGTCGACCTCGATCGTCTTCGTGTCGCCCTGCGTGTATCGAGCGAGCCGATGCTTCTGCGCGAGGCTGTAGTCGACGAACTCGTCGACGGTGTTCTCCGCGACGAGGAGCACGATCTCGCAGTCACGCTGCTGCGACAGGCGATGGATTCGATCCTGCGACTGGAGGTAGTCCACGAGGTTGAACGTGCGGTCGACGTAGATCGCGACGTTCGCCTCCGTCAGCGTGAGCCCTTCGCGCGCCGCGGCCGGGTTCGCGAACATGAGCCGCACACCGGCATCACCGCGGAAAGCGCGGATCGCTCGGTCGCGCGCCGCGCTGTCCATCTCTCCGTGGAGCTGCACGGGCCGAGCGTCGGGGTAGCGGCGCGTGAGCTCGCGGATGTTGTCGACGAAGGATGACCACACGATGACCTTCCGCGACGGCTCGGCGAGGTACGCGGCGAGCAGGCCGTCGAGTACGGCGAACTTCGCGGGCGTACCGTTGTAGGAGCGGTCGACGAGCCTGGGGTTACTCGCGAGCTGGGTGAGGCGGACGAGACGCGCGAGGAGGTTCTTCGCTTCGGCGAGGAACTCCTGATCGTCGAGACCGCGTACGAGAAGCTCGAGCTCGTCGCGCATCGTCTCGTAGCGCTCGGCCTGCGCACCGCTGAGCGCGACCGGAACGCGCGTGAAGAGCTTCGCGGGGAGCGTGACGGTGCCTTCCTTCTCACGACGCAGCGCGATGCCCGCAACGAGCTCGCGAAGCTCGTCGAGGCGCACGTAGCCCGTCTCGCCGGAGCCGTACCGCTCGCGAAACTCCTCGAAGTCGCCGAGGATCGCGCCGTCGTCGAGGAAGAACATCTGGCTCCAGATGTCCTCCGGCTTGTTGGCGACGGGGGTGCCGGTGAGGATGTACCGCTTCGCCGCGTCGTGTCGCAGCGCGTGCACGGCCTGCGTCACGCGTGCGTCGATGGACTTGATCCGGTGGCTCTCGTCGAGCACCACTGCGATCCGCTTGAACCGGAGGAGCGCGCGCAACGCGGGCAGCTCGGCCGCGACCGACTCGTAGTTGATGACGTAAACCTGAGCGCGGAGGTGGCGGAAGGTACTGCGCCGAGCTGCGCGACCCGAACCGAACACAGCGCACTTCATGCTCGAGTACCGCTTGACCTCATCGCTCCAAGTCGACTTGAGCGTGTTCGGGCAGATGACGAGCGCGCCGTCGAGTACGCCGGCGGTGATGTCCTGCGCGAGCGCATCGATGATCTGCCGCGTCTTCCCGAGCCCCTGCTCATCGAAGAGACCAGCCGCGGTGCGCTCGCGCAGGAACTGGGTCCCCGCATCCTGATGAGGGAGCGGCGCCGGTCTCTTATCGGTCATCGAGGTTACCGAGCAGAGCGTCAGGCACGTGGAGTCGTACGACGTGCGGCACCCCGAGCAGCCCCGCGCGCGCGAGCACGCCGTCGAGGGACCGCGCCGCGGACCGCGGGACCGCGAGATAGACGAGTCCGCGAATGCCGTCTCGAATGGCACGCCCGATCCGCTCGAGCTGAAGAAGCGTGTGTATGGACGCCACGTCGCCCGACGTCTTCGCCTCGCCGAACCCGAGCGCGCCGTCCGCACGCCGGCCAACGACGTCCGGTCGAACGCCGTCGAGGAGAAAGGGCCGCGGAAGCGACCAGAGCGCGCCGTCGCCGGTCCAACCGTCTACGCCGTACACCGTGAACCCGTCGCTCGCCATCTTTCGCGCCGTCCACAGCACGAGCTGCTGGTGCATGCTGGACGGCACGCTCACGCGGCCTCGACTGCTGCGAGCACCTTCGACACCTGTTCGCCGAGCGCGCGGAGAACCGCGCGGCGGTCCTCGCTCGCCGCGAGGGCCGTGAGGTCGTCGAGCGTCATCTCTCGAAGCCGGCCACGAGTCTGCTCCACCATGGCGTAGAGCTCGTGCTCCTCGGGATGCACGTCCGCGAGGTGCTTCTCGGCGGCCGCGAACCCCACGACGTTCAAGAGCCGCTTGGCCTCGTCCGAATCGAGCACCTTCGCGAGTCGACGAACGCGCATACCAGTGTCGATCTGCCCGTCGCGCACCCACCGAGCGAAGTCAGCCGGAAGCTTGGGGTCTTCAGCGGCCAGCTCCTGCAGCCGCCGCCCCTTCACGAACTCGAAGAAGTACGAGAACTTCGAGCGATGCTCCGCGTCGGTGGGGTCTTCCGTGATCGGAAAGTAGAGCGAGTCCATGAGCTCCACCGCGCGGATCTGCTGCATGACCTCACGCGCGCTCACGCGGTACCGCTCGGCAACCTCGTCTTCGGTGAGTCCGCTCTCGACCAAGCCGCGCATCTGCAGGGCCTTCTCGTACGGCGCCCAACCACGCGCGCGGCCGATGTGGATCTCGTTCAGCAGATCCTGGACGACGCTCTCGGGCGTGCTCTCCGGAATGACCCACGCGGGCAGAGTCGCGAACTCCGCCACGCCGGGCTGCTCTTCGGCGGCGGCGCGTAACGCAACGACGCGACGGTTGCCTTCTGCAACACGACCGTCGTGACGCACGTAGATCGGCTCCTGCACGCCGCGCGAGAGCATGATCGACCGCTTGAGAGCCTCCGTCTCCTCCTGGCTGATGAGGAGGAGCACGCAGGCTTCCTCGGTGCGCTGCTCGTCGGGCAGCTGCCGGATCGAGAACCCGATGCGCGGATTCGTCGGATCGAGCCGCACGCTCGTCGGACGAACGTCGGAGAGGGTGAGCGTAACGGGGTGACCCTGGATGTTCCGAACGTACGACGTCATCTAGTCCTCCTTGCCGCCCATGCCGGCGAGCTCTCGGAACCGCTGGAGCGAATCGGACAAGTCCTCAACGATCTGGCGTGCGCTCGCTGCACCTCGCGCCTGGCGCACCCGATCAATATCGTCGAGACGGGCAGTTCGCAGCGCCTCGGTCATGTCTCTCATCTGCCTGAAGAGCTTCGAGCCGAGCGACGGGTCGTCGTCGCTCACGATCCGCATCGCAGCTTCGAACCCGTGCTTCGTCAGCGCCTCGGTTGCTTCCGCATTGCTCACGATCGCCGGAAGGTCGCGCACCTGCGCGCCGAGGGTCAGCTTGCTGGTGCCGAGCCAGCCGACGAGGAGATCGACCCCGTCTGCGCGCGAAGTCGCCCAGTCACGCAGCTCCTGCTTCTTATAGAACTCCTCAAGATAGCTGAACTTGCGGACGGTGGCCGTGCCCGGGTACGCCGGAAGGAGCTTGTCCTTCATCGTCTCGAACGCCTTGATGCACTGATTCACCTTCGACTTCGACATGCGAAGCCGTTGGGCGATCTCCTCCTGCGTCAGGCCGTAGTCCTTCGAGAGCTTGTGGATGTGGCCGGCCTTCTCGAACGGCGACCACTGGTTCTTGCCCGCCACGTGCATCTCGCCGAGCAGGATCGCGACATCGCGACCGCCGATTCCGGTCGGGAGCAGGCGCGCGGGGATCTTCTTCCAACGCGGATCGCGCGGGTGCTTCTCGGCGAGCTTCCGGTACACAACCGTGCGGCAGTTGCCCTCGACGACCATGCGGTCTTCTTCACGGACGATGATTCGCTCGATCAGACCGCCGTTGATCTCGACCTGCCGCATGAGGTCGCGGACGTCGCCATCACCCCACAGCAGCTCGGCGACCCGCTTCTGCGGATCCTTCTCGGCGCTCGCTCCGAACTCTATGGTGTGAGCGATCCGCGGATTGCTGGGGTCGAGCGAGACCCCGAGGATCGGCAGGTCAACGTTCTGAAGCTGGACGTTCTTGCCGTCGACGGTGATCTCGTCGACGACGATCGCCTCGGCGGGGGTAGACCGGCTCATGCGCGCTTCCGCCCCGTCAGGGCCACGCGCGCGAACCGAGCTGCATCCAGCACGGCCTCGTGCAGCCGCACGAGGAGCGCCTGCGCCTTCGCGCTCGTCTGCAGCTGATCGATGTCGTCCTGGCGAAGCCCCTTCAACGCACGCGTCGTCTTCTCGACCTGCTTGAAGGCCTTCGACGACACGACCGGATCGTCGAGCTCCTTCAGAGCCTCCTCGAGGTTGCCCTTTTTCGCGAGGAGGACGCGCTTCGCCCCGGGATGCTGGAGCACCGCGTGCAGCTGCCGGACCTGCTGGCCCTTGCTCAGCTTCGGCGGGTCCGCGGTGATGATGTCCACGAAGAGCTTGTCGTTCTCCTTCTTGCCGCGCGACGCCGCGAACTCCTTCCGCTTGTGATACTCGGCGACGTAGCTGTACTTGTGGACCGACTCGGACGGTGAAGCCCCACGGTTCCGCAGAGTCGGAATCACGAGATCCGCCATCATCGAGTACGCGTGGACTGCGACCTGAATCTCCCTCGCGGTCATGCCCAGCGCGTTCTGGATGTCCGCGTCGCTCATCTTGTGGGTGTGGTGCATGTGGTAGACGTGGGCGGCCTGCTCGAAGGCGTCCCAGCGCGTCTTGCCGGCGACGTGGCAGATCCCCTGAAGGACCGCGATCGCACGAGGCCCAGCGCTCATCGGGATCACGTACGCGGGGATCTTCGACCAGTTCGCCGCAGCGTTCTTCGAGTCGGCGAGCTTCAGGTAGATGGCAGCCCGGCAGTTGCCCTCGACCACAAGCCCGTCCTCGAGCACGTAGATCGGCTCCTGCAGGCCGCCGTTCTCGCGAATGCTCTTCTGCAGGGAGCCGACGCCGTCGAGCTGCAGGAGGATCTCCCGCAACTCGGTCGGCGTAGCTGCCTTGCCGGTACGCCCGGCGAGGAGGTGCTGAAGCCTGGGGTTGGCCGGATCGAGCCGAATGCTTTTGAGCGGCCGCTCCTCGTACCGTACCGGGATCCGATGCTTCTCCAGGTTGAGGGCGGGCAGGCCGCCCTCGCCGACGAGAGGCGCTGCACCAGCCAGAGTACCTTGCACCTTCGCCATCGCGCCTCCGGTATCGCGAAACTGACCGGTACCACGCGGTACCGCCGTTCCACATTCGAACCGAAAGGTGGCGGCGAAACCGCCCCACGTCAAGCGGTACGTACCGGAGGCGGCCCGCGCGCGGCGTTTCTCGCCCATAACGGGGGCGACCGGGCCGCCTCCCTGGCCCCTGGGGCACGGTGGGCGGTGTTAGGCTCGCGGCGTGGCCAAACCTGCGAACATCGACGTGCTCGCGATCCGCGTGTCGGACTCGCCCGAGGTCTTCGTAACCGTCCTCGACGGCAAGTGGCTGCTCAAGCGCACCGTCGCGAGCCTTCGGCGCGAGGACCCCGACGATGGGTTCAACCGGATCGTGAACATGAAGCGCGCGAAGGAAATCGCGCATACGGTCATCGAGGAGCACCACGCGTTTCCCAACGCAATCGTGCTCGCGACGAAGCAGAAGAAATTCAAGTACGACGCTGCAACTGCAAAGCTGCAGATCCCGGCCAAAGCGTCCTTCTTGGTAGTGGATGGCCAGCATCGCCTGTGGGCGCAGAAGTTCGCGCCGGACGACGACGCCCGCTATCCGTGCCTCATCCACATGAACCGCACGCCCGCTCAGATGGCGGAGCTGTTTCTCGAGATCAACGACAAGCAGCGTCGAGTCCCCACCTCCCTGCGGTGGGATCTATATCGCCTGGTCCGAGGCGATCTGGACGTCAGCAAGATCATGACGTCGGACATCATCTGGGAGCTTACGACGCGCAAGGACAGCCCCTTCCAGGCGGTTGAGGCCGAGTACGACGACGTCAAGATAGATCTGACCGGCGAGGCGAAAACCCAGGGCCAGGAGGACGAGAGTGCCGGCACGTGGATCAAGCAGGGTTCCCTCGCACCAGAGATCAAAACCATGCTCGACAAGGTCCGGGCAAAGCACGGCGACGATATCGAGACGTACGTTGATCTTCTGGTGAACTTTTTCGCTGCGCTTCGGTCGCTCGACACGAAGGGCTGGCGCGCCGGAACATCGCTCTACCTTCAGGCTCGCGTGCTGCGGGCGATGATCCGCATTCTCACTGACGAAGCCGCCGCAGTGAAAGATCTCGACGCTCTGACGACCGATGCGCTCATCAAGAAGTTCAAACTGATCGATGCGGCGGAGGTGAAGGCGGAACTGCGTAGCGTCCAGGGTTCAGCAGGTGTCTCCGATCTGTATGAGAAGCTGCGCAAGCAGGTGAAGGCCTAGGCTTGCAGCTCTTCGACAAGCAGTACGCCCTGCACTTCGTGAGCGGAAGCCCGCTCCCGCAGCAGAGTGCCATCCAATCCCTGCAGGCATTCCACCACAGCCAGACCAAGACGAGCATCGCTGAGCCGTCCACGGACTTCGACGTGCATCGGGGCAGCCTCCTCACGGCATCCGAGCGCTGGCTGCTCTATGGTCTCACCCACTATCGTCGCGCCTTCGACATGCTCATCCCGGCGGCGGCGCCCTGGTGCCACGTAACGCTCTACTATGCGTCGTTCTTCAGCGCGAATGCGATTCTCGGTATGTTTGGTGGTTGGGTGGGCCATCTCAAGTCCGGTCCTTGCATCGTAGAGGTCGACTCCGACGTGCCGGGCGCGCAGAGCTTCAAGGTTCATCGTGGCAAGGGGTTGAAGTCGCCGAACGCGGCGCGCGGAAGCCACCAGATGTTTTGGGATTGGTTCTACGATTCCGTCGGCACGATTTCTCCGTTCGTCGTGGACAAGGAGCTCAAGTCGGTGCTCCAGCCCGTCAACGGCGATACTGCATGGCAGACCAGCGCCCGGAACGTCGTGAACTACGACACCTTCGGCGCTTGGTCGGCTTCTATGTCATTCCATTCGTCATTCAAGTCCACGAAACCTCGTGAATCGGTCAAGGGCGCCTTGGCTCAGCAACTCGAAACGACCGAGCTGATGCTGCGCCTTGCGCTGACGCTGGCGGGGGAGCTCGGGTTGGATGCGGGCGCGTTGCGCGGGTGCTCCGACGTAGACAGCGGCGCGCGTGCAGTCGTTCAGCGAAGTCTGGTACGCCGCAAACCGCCGGCGGCGATCAATCAATCGGAACTCGACAAGATGCTCCTGTAGATCCCCGAGCGTCGGCTGAAGCGATTGGAACTCTCGGTGGACAGAGCGCCAAGTCATGAACAACGTGGTTATTCGCGCGGTGTCTCTCGTGAACTCCTTGCCGGCCGATTGCCCGAGGTTAGCAAGTTAGAGGGTTCACGAGGTCGCTCCGGGGACTTGAGCGCGGCGGTTTCTTCGCTGACCTTGGCCCCGCAGGGGACTGCCGTGCCCTGGCGGTCCATTGGGTTCGGGGTTCGATTCCCCTCACCCGCTCCACGTAGAGAGCCGCCCATCGAGGCGGCTTTCTTGTGTCTGTGAAGCACGGGGAGCCGAATCTCTGTCGTGCGCTGGTGGCGGTCGTACTCGAGTCTCTTGCCCGCCGGTGGCCTCACGTTCATGTGCGCGCGGGGGCTCGGCGGGGTCTTCGAGGAGCTGCACCGCCGAGACCAGCATCTCGGGGAGCACGTGCGCGTACCGCATCGTCGTCTGGATCGTGCTGTGGCCGGCGAGTCGCTGCACAGTGTGGAGTGGCGCTCCACGGCGCGCGAGTTCGGTGACGTAGGTATGCCTGAGGGTGTGCCAGCCCATCGGTTCGAGGCCGGCGCGTGCGGCGGTGCGCCGGAGCTCCTTGCGGGCGGTGTTGTAGGGCACGAGCTCGCCGCCGTAGTCGAACACTCGCGGGCCAAGTCGCGGAAGTTCTCGTAGCGCGTGCAGCGCCTTCAACGGCAGCGGTACCGAACGCACGCCGTACGTCTTCGTAGCTCCGACGTGGCCGCGGACTGCGCCGCGAGAGATCGTGATGGACGCGGGCGTCCGTTCGATGTCGATGTCGCCCCATTCGAGGGCGATGACCTCGTTGAACCGCGCGCCGGTGTAGCCCGTCACGACGATGAAGGCGCGCCAGAACTCGCTCGACGCGGCGGCCGCGAGACGGTCGATGTCCTCGAGAGCAAGCGTCCGCGCGGGCCTCTGCACGGTCTTGAGGAAGCGGACCCGTGGGACGACTTCGAGCTCGCCCCACTCCACGGCGAGAACCAACGCTCGTCGAAGGATCGCCAGCTGGTTGTTCACGCTCTTCGGCGAGAGCGCGGCGGCGCAAAGCGTTGACTTGAAGTGCTCGATCGAGTGCGTCGTGATGTCCCTCAAGCCCATCGCCCCGAAGCGCGGAAGCAGCGTCCGTCGGAGGACGTGGCGCTTCTTCTCCACCTCCGAGGGCTTGTTGTTTACCTGCACGTAGTCCCGCATCCACCGGTCCGCGAACTCGGCGAACGTCAACCGCGTGCGGCGTCGAGCTGGGTCAAGGTCGTCGAGGCGGCCCGTGTCCGCGAGCGTACGACGCACGAGCTGCTCGAACGCGCGAGCACCGGCGATTGTGTTGTCGGGACTGCGCAACCGCTGGCGAACGCCTCGCCAGGAGACGTCCACGTACCAACTTTTCCCGAACCTACGAACGCTCATACGGGCGTCGACGACGGGCGGGAACGACGTGCGCTTCCGCGAAGCGCTCAAGGTCGGCCTTCTTGAAGAGTAGCTTTCTGCAGAGTCGATGGACTGGAAGCCTTCGCTCGAGCGCGAAGCGAAGCATGGTCTTGCGTGAGACGCCGAGGAACCGCGCCGCTTCGACGCGGTCGAAAAGATATGAAGCCGACTCGAGTCCCGTCGTGGGAGCCGAGCACGGCTGATGTGTCAGCATAGATTGTGAAGGGGCAGAGGGCTTTTTCGGCCCGGTGCCGGGTTTTTCGTTCGGGCAATCGGCCGGCGGATGCATCATACAGTTGGTGCGTGAGTGAGTAAATTGCGACGCGCGCGGGCTCTCGGTGCAACCTTCCCACGTCTTTGAACGGCACGGCATGGGCCCCGTGCACTCACGCAACGAAACAGAGCCCATGTGGCTCTGTTGTTTCCATTTCTCTATTTGCTCTCCATCGCAGTCTGGCAAAATGAGGACTCCATGATGGGGCCCATGCCGATGATTCTCTTGGCCTGCGATCATGGGCGCACGACTCGACGCGCGGATCATCTCGCCCCGATGGGGCCGGCCTCCGAAACGCGTTCGAGCTAACTCACCAGTCTGACGGAAGCGCTATTCCACGGCATCTTCCGGCCAGTCTCAATAATCCGTTCGCGTGTCCATAGACCGGCAGTCCGACCTCACACGTTGGGCAGCAGTTCTGTCAAGGCACGGGAGCGCGCTCCTTCATGCGCCTCGAACCACCAGGCGAGACACCCGTTCGTATCCTCGCCCTTTTCCCACACCCGCGGCACATCGGCCACGTCGTCCTCGACAAGAACGGTCTCGTTCCGAAGGGCGCGTTCGCATGTCGGACCCGGCGCTTCGCCACCCTCGAGCAAAGGAAGGCCTCGCTCGACCGCTTGGTCGCGCGCTCGAGCATCCGCCACCGACCAACGCTGCTCGTCGTTGTCCACGCTCGTGGCTGTGCGTGGCTCAACGCCATGATGGCGCACGCGATCGCAGTCGCGGACGGCTCGGGTGTCCCGCTTCGCATCCGACACGAGGCGATGGTCACCGATCTTTTCATTCCGGAGGACGCTGAGCAGTACGACCAGCTCGGCCAGGCGATCACACGCGTGTTCTTTCCCGAGCTCGCGAAGGGCGTGCCTTCATGGAACCGACGCATGAATGCCCAGCGTCGCCGTCTCCGCTCGGTGTGGAAGGCGGCCGCGGGTGCGCTCACGGTGCTCGCCGAGGTTCGCCCTGACGTCGTTCGCAACCTCGCCATTGGACCGCTACCGCCAGGCCTCGCTTCACTCATCGACCGCGCATCGCGCCCACCTGTATGACCCCTCCCGAACCCATCCTCCGCGTGCGTCGAGACGATCTCCTCCGCGCGCTCCACCTCCCCGCGAGCGATCTCCGCGTCCTCGTGCTCCTCCTCGTTCGCGCCTGCCCGAACACGGGCCGCATCTGGGAACCGCCGGACCGCATGGCCGAGACGCTTGGCCTCCCGGTCTCGGTCGTCGAAGACGCGCTGCACGGGCTCGCCGGCCACGACTTCCTCGAAGAGTATCCAACCCTCATGCGGCAGCTCCGGTGCGTGGAGCTGGGCACGGTCTTCCTCCGCTCGATGGGCGGTCCGCCGAACCTGCCGGTCGAGCCCACCCCCGTATGACGAACCTCCAAGAGCCCGTCGTGATCCGCTTCCGCGGCCATGAGCGAACGCTCCCGCTCGCCGCTCTCTCGCTCAGCTTCCGACGTGCCCCCGACCGCACCGCCACCACCCTCGAGTTCCTCACCCAAGGCCCGCCCGAACGACGTCCCACACCGACAACCGAGGACTCCATTCCGCTCCCGACCGCTCACGGGGAGGGGGTAGGGGGAGGGGTACGTTCGGAACGATCGGCAACGTCGGGACTCGGAACGAACGGTTCGGAAACGTCGGGTTCCGAAACGTTGAAACAAAATCTTGATGAACGTTCCGATCCCCAACGTTC
>Ga0163144_10007067_pt1 | contig 24658 bp, 27 predicted proteins | sample OliLak19BULKMAT1_FD_123175 | JGI IMG/M metagenome (GOLD analysis project Ga0163144, IMG submission 123175) | Freshwater microbial mat bacterial communities from Lake Vanda, McMurdo Dry Valleys, Antarctica - Oligotrophic Lake LV.19.BULKMAT1 | ecosystem: Environmental > Aquatic > Freshwater >... | reverse complement strand
GGTCACCATCGAGCAGAGCCCGGGTGGTCTCACCGCGCGCACGGAGCTCGAGCTCACGCGCGACCGTGTGAGCGCTGAAGAGTACCCCGCGTTCCGCCAATGGGCAGAGCGGGCAGACGTCATATTGCGTCAGAGAATCGGCATCAGCGGAGGTGCACGATGAACCGCGCACGGTCTCTGTCTCGTTCGTTCACGGCGATCTGCGTCGTGCTCGCGGGCTGCGGCGGCGGCACACGCTCGACCAACGCGCATCAGCTCAGCATCGCCGATGTGCGCGCGCGCGCGGCCGACGCGCCGAACGATCCGGACGCGCAGCGCGAGCTGGCGATCGCCGAGTCGTTGATGGACGGCGGTGATCCTGCGCGCGTCGCACCGGCGCTCGCGCGCGCCAGCCGTCTCGCGCCGAACGACGCGCGGCTGGTGTTCATTCGTGCGCTCGAGGACGACGGAAAGGGCAAGCTCGACACGTCGTTCGCTGCGTATTTGCAGGCGCTCCAGCTCGCCAGCAAGAGCAGCGACGCCACCTCGCTCGGGATCGCCGAGGTCTCGCTCTCGGCCGTCGCCGACATGATGGACGTCGTGCCGGACGGCCGCGCCAAGCTGCGCACCTCGCTCGAAGCGCTGCACGCGTCGCCGGCGTCGCTCGGCGTCGCGGCACGCAATCAGATCGCGGAGATGCTCGTCGATCTCGCGTATCGGCGCGGTGAGCTCGCTACCGTGCGGACGCTCGCTGCGAGTCAAGGCTGTCCGGCAGAGTGGCATGTAGCCGGGCCGTTCGGCCCGCGCGAGCTGCTCGGCTTCGACACGGCCAATCCAGCGCAGGGTCGCGGCCCGCTCGCGGCGACGTACGATCTCGGCCCAGGGCGCGGCGTGCGCCCGACGCGCGCGATCGAGCCGCGCGGCTGCGCAGCGAACCTCGGCGGTGGGCCGGTCGGCGGCGCCGGCACGACGATCGCCGAGGCGACGATCACCATCGCGCGCGCGGGTCGACACTTCGTGCGGCTGGAGACGCCGAACAGCGTCGAGCTGTTCGTCGATGGTGCGAGCGTCGTGCGCCTCGACGCGCGCCGCGAGCCGCTGCCGCGCACCACCTTCCACGCGGTCGAGCTGAGCGCGGGCACGCACGAGCTCGAGGTGAAGCTCACCTCGCGCCACCCGAATCCGATCCTCGTCGTCGCCGTGTCGCCCGCGGTCGCGTCGGACGACGTTCACCTGCCGGCCGATCTCGCCGGTCGCCCGCTCGATCAATATCTCGCGACCTCGCTCGCCATCGCGCACGGCGACATCGTCGCTGCGCGCGAGATCGCCCAGCCGATCGCCGCAGCGCGCGGCGCCACTTCTTCCTGGCTGGTCATTCGCGCGGCGATCGCGCTCGGCGATCCGCTGGTGCCGAGCGACGTGCGCCGCGACGATGCGCGTGCGCTGCTGCGTCGCGCGCTGCGCCGCGATCCGGGGCTCTGGTATCCGGTGCTGCAGATGGCGCGCCTCGACGCCGCCGATGGGCGCGCGGTCGAGGCGATCGGCGTCGTTCGCATCGGGCTCGATCGTTTCCCCGGCGTGCTCGGCTTCTACCTGACGCTCGCAGATCTCTATCAGAGCAAGGGCTGGACCTCCGATGCGGACGACGCGATTCAGCGCGGCGCCGCGGCGATCCCCGGCGCGTGTGCGACGCGTCGCGGCGTCTACGATTCCGCCCGTCGCCGCGACCGTCACACCGAGGCGTGGGGCATGGTCGACGCGCTCGTCGCGTGTGATGCGCGCACCAACGTGCGCTATCAGCAGCTGCTCGATCAGCGCCGCTGGGACGACGCAGCGACCGAGCTCACGCGCCTCGCCTCGTTCGAGCCGCGGCAGAACAAGCTCGGCTTTCTCACCGCGGAGCTCGATCTCGCACGTCAGCGCGGCGACGAGGCCGCGGTCGAGCGCAAGCTCTCGGAGATCGCGGCGGAGAGCCCGCTGTCGACGTTCGCGCCGCTGAGCCGCGCGGATCGCCTGCTGGCGAGCGGTGAGCCGGCGCAGGCGCGCGCCGTGCTCGACGAGGCGCTGCTGCGCGAGCCGGCCGCGATGGGCGAGCTGCGCCGCGTGCGTCGCGCGATCGGCGGCATCGACGATCTCGCGCCGTATCGCAAAGACGGCGCCGCGATTCTGCGCGACTTCCTCGCGTCGGGTCGCGTCTACACCGAGCCCCAGGTGCTGGTGTTCGACTACGCCGCGACGCGCGTCTTCCCCGATGGCTCGGCGATGCACTTGGTGCACCAGATCTATCGCGTGCAAAGCGACGAGGCGGTCAACGAGCACGGTGAGTTCCAGCCGCCCGGCGGCGCGCGGATCCTCACGCTGCACACCATCAAGGCCGACGGCCGGCGGATGGAGCCCGACGAGATCGCTGGCAAAGAGACGATCTCGCTGCCGTCGCTCGCGGTCGGTGATTTCGTCGAGAGCGAGTACATCGCGCTCGAAGATCCGCCCGGCAGCTTCCCCAACGGATTCTATGGGAATCGCTTCTTTTTCCAGAGCGTCGAGGTGCCGTTCGACACGACCTCGCAGGTCTACATCGTGCCGCGCGACATGGCGATCGTGATCGATCCGCGCGGTCCTGCGCCAGCCGTCGAAGAGCGCACCGCAGGCGATCTGCGGGTGCTCTCGTTCACCGTACACGAGAGCCGTCCGGTCGTGCCGGAGCCGGGCTCGGTGTCGGGTCGCGAGTTCCTGCCGAGCATCAACATTGCGCTGAACGCGACGTGGGAAGCGTTCGTCGACGGGATGCGCGATGTGCTCGCCGACCGCGACGTGCGCGATCCTTCCGCCGAGCGGCTGGTGCGCACGATCTTGCGCGGCTCGGAGAACGCCGGCCCCGAGGCGAAGGCGCGCAAGCTCTACGCGTGGGTGCTCGCCAACGTCGAGAGCTCCGACGCGTTCTTCGGCAGCGCGCCGGCTATGCTCGCGGCAAAGACTGGCAACCGCGTGCGCGTGCTGCGCTACGTGTTCGGTCTCGCCGGGATTCCGTCCGACCTCGTCGCGGTGCGCAGCAAGGCCGCCGACATCACCGAGTCGCAGATCGCCGACGCCGAGACGTTCGCGAGCGGCGTGCTGCGCTTGCAGCTGCCGAGCGGCGAGACGTGGATCTCTGGCGGCGAGCGCTGGATGCCGTTCGGCTACGTGCCGCCGATGTTGCGCGGCCAAGAAGGCTTGGTCGTCGCCGCAGGCGCACAGCGCGTGCGCGTCACGCCGGCGCCAGATGGCGGCGAGCGTCACGAGGTCAACGCCGACGTACACCTCGGCGCCGATGGCGAGGCGCGCTTCGAGGTCGTCGAGACGTTCCGCGGCAGCGGGGCTATCGGCTGGCGCGGTCAGCTCGAGCAGATCCCCGCCGCCGAGCTCGAGCGCCGCTTCGAGCAGGGCTACGTCGCGCGCTTGGTTCCGGGCGCGGAGATGCAGTCGATCGAGGTGCTCGCCAAAGATCAGCCCGACGAGCCGCTGGTGGTGAAGTACACGTTCACCGTCGCCGATCTCGGTCGCCGCGCCGGTGGCCGCTGGCTCGTCCCTGGGCTCTTCCCGCTGCAGCTCGGGCCGAGCTTGGTGCCGCGCGCATCACGCACGACTACGCAGCTCATCCCCGGCGAGACCGACGAGCGCATCATCATCCGCTTCCACGCGGCCGAGAGCGCGCTGCCGACGGCGCCTGCCGCAGTGAACCTGCGCGGCCCCGGCGGCGCGACGTTCTCCTGGCGCGCGACCAAGGCCGCCGGCACGTACACCATCGAGCGCAACGTGCGCATACCGATCCAGCGCATCGCGCCCGCCGGCTACGGCGAGCTCGTCAGCTTCTGTCGTCGCGCCGATGAAGCCGAGTCGCGCGACACCAGCTTCACGGTGCGCTGAGTCGGAGTCGGGCAGACGCCGTCAGTCGCGCGCGCCCGAGTCGGTCTTCATTTCTCAGAGCGCAGCGTCGAGCGCGCCATCGGGCGGGTCGATCGCTGCGCCGCTGTCGCTGTAGCCGATCGGCCCGGCCTCGACTGCTGCGCCGTCCGGCAGACCGGCGTCGTGTCCGCCGTCCATCGAGCCGCCCGCGTCGACTCCGCCGTAGGGCAGCATGCACCCGTAGCGCGAGTCGGTGTAGACGACGCGACCCGCGCGGCACTCCCACGTCTCGTTGCCGCAATAGCCCATGTAAAAGTCGGAGATCCATGTGCACGGCGCGATGAACGTACACGCGCCATCGACTGGCGGTCGAAAGTCGCAGGTCGTGTAGACGATCTCGCCGAGATCGACGCCGCCGTCCTCTTCGCTCGAGCCGCCGCCGTCCTCTTCGCTCGGGCCGCCGTCATCCGTCGGAGGAACGTCGTCTTCGGGACAGCCCGCGAGCGCCACGACAGCCAAAACCGAGATAATGAAGCGAGTGGATGCAAACATGGAATTCCTTCCCTAAACGAGCGCCAAAGCCATGCGGGCCTGATGATGCAATACCGTCGTCGCCGCGGCAACACCGCCTCTCGCTACTTCGTGGTCGTCGGCTTCGTGGTCGTCGGCTCGGTCGGCGGTGCCGACTCGAGCTTGTTGCCCTCGTGGCGCGCTTGCTCGAGCGCGCGCTGCTTCGATTGTTTCTGCCGCTCGGCCTTGGTGCGGCCGAACTTCAGCCGATTCGCCTCCGCCACGCGCTCTTTCTCGGCGCGCTCTTTGGCTTTGCGGAAGCGGTTGAGATTGACGAGCTCGCCCATCGCGCGAGTCTGCAGGTCAGCGCTCCGGCGCGCTACGTCTCGGCGCTCGAAGCGCGCTCGTCGATCGTGCGATTTCGCAGCGATCGCGTGCGCGTCGGCCCGCGGTCCGCGTAGCATCGCGCGCATGAAGACTCTCTCTGGCAAGGTTGTCGCCATCACCGGTGCGGCCTCGGGCATGGGACGCGCGCTCGCCGTCGAGTGCGTGCGGCGCGGCAGCGACGTCGCGATCGTCGACGTCGACGTGACCGGCCTCGACGAGACTGCATCGCTCGCCCGCGCCGCGCGGCCCAGCGCACGCGTCGACACGCAGCGCCTCGACGTCGCCGATCGCGCTGCGCTCTACGCGTGGGCTGCGCGCGTAGAGACGACGCTCGGCGGCGCCGATGCGATCGTCAACAACGCTGGCGTGTCGCTCTCGGCGAGCGTCGAGAAGATGAGCGACGAAGACTTCGAGTGGCTGTTCAACATCAACTTCTGGGGCGTGGTGAACGGCTGTCGCGCCTTTCTCCCGCAGCTGAAGCGCAAGCCCGACGCGCACATCGTCAACCTCTCGAGCGTCTTCGGCATCATCGGCGTGCCCACGCAGTCTGCCTATTGCGCTTCGAAATTCGCGGTGCGCGGCTTTACTGAATCACTGCGCCAAGAGCTCGCGGAGACGAACGTCCACGTCTCGTGCGTACACCCCGGCGGCATCAAGACCGACATCGTGCGGCGCGGTCGACACTACGAAGATGCGACCGGCGCTTCGGTGGACGCGCAGCGGATGGCGGCGGTGTTCGAGAAGGGCGCGCGCACCACCGCGGAAGAGGCCGCAGAGGTGATCCTCCGCGGCATGTTGCGCGACGCGCCGCGCATCTTGATCGGCGCCGACGCCGTCGCGATCGACGCGATGGCCCGCCTCGCACCGCGTCGCTACGACGCGATCGTGCGCCGCGCCGCGCACCTCGCCTCGAAGCGCAGCCGCTGAGGGCGCGCTACTCGCAGATCCCGTCGCTGGCGAGTCGCGCGCGTGCCGTCTGCGCCCAGCACACGTTCGAGTAGGTGACGCCGTCGCAGCCGCACACCGGCGCGAACGCGCCGCCGCACGTGGTGCCCGCTGCGCGCAGGCAGCCACCGCCGTTCAGCGTCGCGCCGCACCCCTCGCCGAAGCAGAAATACTCCGGGTCGCCGCGACCTTCGAGCGCTGCGCAGTCGGCGTCTCTGCGACAGCCGAGCTCGGTCCCGCGCGGCGGCGGCGCGCAGCACGCGTCGCAGTCGGCGTCGATGCACAGGCTGGTGCGCGCGCAGCAGCGGCGTCCTGCGCCGCAGTCGCCGTCACGACCGCAGCTGACCGCGCCCGTTGGCGCGGCTTCGCCGCACGCGGCGCCCATCCCGATGCGTGACACCGACACGCCGGCGGCGTACGCCGCACACAGCGAGCCATAAGAGCGTCCGTCGCACGCGCAGACTGGCGTCGCCTCCTCGGAACAAAAAAGCCCTGCGCTGACCCGCTCGACGCACCAGCCCGCGCCGATGCACGAGTCGAGCCCTCGGCAGAACTGCGTCGCGCTGCAGTCGGCGTCCGATGCGCACGGTGTTCCGGAGCCGCTTTCGTAGGGAGGCGGCGTGACCAGCACGCAGCCGCCCTCAGCGGCGAGCTCGTAACAGGCGCCGCTCTCGACGCAGCACGCCTGCGACGCCCCGCACTCGCTGCCGCCACACAAGCGCGGCGGCGCCGGTCCCGCGTCTTCCGCGATTGGCGCGCCCAGATCCATCTCCGGTCCGCTGTCGAGCGGCGCGCGACCCGCGTCGCGAGCACCTGCATCGCGACCGCCTGCGTCGCGCTCTCCGGCACCACCGTCGTCGCTGGGCGCGTGCGATTGAGAGCCGCAGCTCGCCGCGCTCAGCACCAGCAAGCAGCTCGCCAGGACGCGTCGAGCGAGATCGGAACGGAGTCTCATGAGTCGTAGTCGGCGCAGCGTGGCAATTTTTCCGAAGCGTCCGTGCAGCTCACAGCAGACCGAGTTGCGCGCCGTCGGCGCAGCGCAGCAGTTTGCGCGTCAGCGTGGCGATGCCGATCGCGTCGAGCCCATCGCGCCGAACGCTGCGCGCAGGCGATGCGCCGCTCTTCGCCTCGCGCTTCAGCTTGGCGGCGGACGCGCGCCACACCTCGACGTGCAAGCGGCGATGCGTGAGCAGATGACGCACCTCGCCGGCCGGGCGGCGCTCGAGCGTGGCGCGCAGGTTCGCCGCTGCGAGCGCCGCAGCTGCCGCGTCGCGCCCTTCGCCCTCGCACATCGGCAGACCGTGGAGCCCGCCGAACAGTGCCTCGGTGCCGCGCACCAAGAAGAGCGCGTCGGCGTCGCGCGCATCACTGGCGACGACGGCGACGAGGCGCACGTCGCGCGGCGGCTTCTTCGCGCGCGCTACCGGCAGCGCGTCGACGCGACAGGCGGCGCGGGCGCGGCACTCGCTGCGCAATGGGCAGCTGTCGCAGCGCGGATTCGTTGGTGTACAAACGATCGCGCCGAGCTCCATCAGCGCTTGATTGAGCGCGCCCGGCCGCGGTCCGCGCACCAGCGCCGTGGCGGAGGCCCACAGGCGCTTCTCCGTATCGGCGCGGCCAAGCGGCGTCTCGATCAGCTCGAGGCGCGCGAGCACCCGCGCGACGTTGCCATCGACCAGCGGCTCTTCGCGATCGAACGCGATCGAGCCGATCGCACCGCAGGTATACGCGCCGACACCGGGCAGCGAGCGTCGCTCTTCGGTGCCTTCAGGCACACGCCCCGCATAGCGCGCGACGACCTCGCGCACACCCGCGTGCAGCAGCCGCGCGCGGCGGTAGTAGCCGAGCCCGCTCCACGCGCTCATCACCTCGTCTTCGCTCGACGCAGCGAGCACCGCCGGCGTCGGGAAGCGCGCGAGGAAGCGGTCGAAATACGGGATCACCGTATCGACGCGCGTCTGCTGCAGCATCACCTCGGAGACCCAGATCGCGTACGGATCACGCGTACGCCGCCACGGCAGATCGCGCGCGTTCTGGTCGTACCAGCGGAGCAGCTCGGCGCGCAGATCGGTCATCGTCGCGGGCGAAACGTAGCAGCGTCCACGGGCGACGGGCGCGCGTTATGCTGCGCGCGATGTCTCGCGCGACGCACCTCGAAGTGGCCCTGTTCTCATCGCTGTTCGCGCTGCTGCAAGCGTGCGACGGGGGCTGCGGCAAAGCGCCGGGCGCGCCGGAGCGCACGACGCCGGGCGCACCTGCGGGCGAGGGCAACACGCGCAGTCCGAGCGATCCCGGCGTGCCTGCGCTGGCACAAGAGACGCTCGCCGGTGAAGGCGGCGGGCTCGCGTTGCATGGCGAGCCGCATCTTCGAGGTCGGCTGGTGCGCGTGCGGGTGGCGAACACCGGCACCGCGCCGCTCATGCTCGCGGCCGCCATGCGCGTCGAACGCGAACAAGGCGGCAGCTGGTCGCCGGTCGCCGGCCTCGGCTCGATCACCGTGCGACCGAGCTGCGAGGTCGAAGCGCCCACCTGCACGACGCTCGCGCCAGGCGCCGAGCTCTTCCCTCCCGACTGGCTCGGCACGACGGGCGACGCCCAGTGCGCGTGTGAAGCGTGTGTGCCCGTCGAGCACGGCAGCTATCGCTTCGTCGTGAGCAGCTGCGACGGCGCCCGCCGCTTCACCGGCGAGCCGTTCACGCTGGAGTGAAGAATGTCGACGGCGATGGGTCCGCGAAAGAACGCTGGAGCTGTGCGAGCTCCGCGTCCCATTCGCGGCGCCAGTCGGCGTCGGTGTTGCTCCATCGCCGAGCGACGTCCATCACAGCGCAACCCCTCGCGCTTGCGCGTCGGCGCGGATGTCGGCAGTCGCCCAGCCACGTCCGCAGCAGAGCGCGCAGATGATCTCGATACCGTCCCAGCTCCGATGGTCCCAGAGCACACGGGCATCGCTCGTGAGGTAGGTCATTGGCCCCATGCCGGCATCGAGCAGGAACGCATCCTCACTGTCTTCGACCTCGAGTTGCAATGCGTCGTGCGGTACGCAGAGGCGCTCGTCGCCGCGTCGAACCCGTAGGCGGGACGCGCGCGCTGGTGCGCTGCGGATACGCGCTCAGGTGGCAGGTCGCTTCGGTCGCCAGAGGAAGTTCCAGAGTGGCGGGATGAGGAACGCGAACAGAATGAGCACACCGCCGACGATCGAGATGACGAGAGCGCCTTTGCCTCGGAGCGGCAGATCGAGGAAGGCCGTGGCGGGTGCGCTCGGATCGTAGTGAATCGCGACGTGTTGGCCGACATGGTACTGGCTCGGCACGGGCGTGTTGTCGGTGCCCTCGGTGAGGCTCTCAATCTGCTCGCCATGCAGCTTACGCGCGCCCACCTCGAAGGTGTATTTCACCACCTGCATCGCCAGATTCCCGCGGTGAGAGAAGCCGCGATAGTCGCGGAACGTGTGCGGGCGTGACTCGGTGTCCATGCTCGTGATCACGCCGTCTGCCGTCGGCCAGCCCTCGACGACGCGATCATCTGCGAACATCTGCTGCCCCACGCCGATCGCGCCGAGGCCACAGAGCGCGAACGTCGCCCCGAAGATCCACCCGACCAGCTTTGGGTTCTTCATGGCCCGCATTCTACACGCGAAGAATGCGCGCCCCCTGACCGTCACAGAACGCGCGGTTGTCGCACAGCGACGGCCGCGTGCTCTCGCGCCGAGCAGCACTCCCCGCTGGCCGGAACGCTTAGGCGGAAGCAGAACGGTATCGGATTATCCGATACCCGACACGCTATGCTGCCGCGCCTCACCATTGAAGCCACGTCAACGCCGACCGCCTCGTGCGCCTCGTCCACGCGCACCTTGCGCACGCTCAATGGCACCCTCCGCGATCGCGCCGCCGACGCGCTCTCGCCGGAGGCGCTGATTCGACATCACGCCGGCTACCGAAACCGCGTGCTGATGGGCCCATCCTTCCGCGCCGACGTGTGGACCGTGCTCGAGCACGCGCCAGAGCTGCCCATCGTCGAGCTCGCGCGCAGAGCCTCGTGCTCGTTCGCGACTGCGTGGCAGGCGGCGCGGGATTTTCGGTTGTTGCGGGCGGCGGGCGGAAGGCGTGGGGCCTCCAGGTGACGTTGTCGCGCACATCCTCGAGCCGCCCATCGAGACCATCGGCGTGCTGCCGCTCGATGCGTTCATGTCGACGCGCGCGCGCAGCGAGTTCGCGGCGAGCGGTCGCGGCGGAGCGCACCCGCGCACCTCGACGACGAAGAGCGCACTCTGGTGCTCGGCCTCCTGCTCGAAGAGATCCTCACCTAGGTACGCAGCCTGCCCAACTCCCAGCGCCTGCACGCGCTGGTCATCTTCGACGAAGTCTACGGCTTCATCCCACCCCACCCCGCCACCCCACGGACTCTGGTGCATCGGCCGCGTACAGACCGACGCCGACCGCGAGCGCGTCGTCGAAGCGCTCGGCGGCACCAAAGGCGAGCTGCACTACATGCTCGACAGCACGTTACGCGTCTTGGCGCCGCGCTGGTTCGTAATGCGCAACGCCCACGACGACACCGGCGCCAAGGTGATGCAGCCGCGCTGGGCGATGACGAATCTGCGCGGGCCGATGACGCGCAGCGAGATCAAGCGGGTGTGGGGGTGACTGGTTGGGGGGGCGTTGGCGGAGGCGAGCGCAGGCTCGAGCACCGCAGATGTAGATCCGCGGGGTTGCGCTGTAACGGTCCCACGGGATCGGAGACGAGAGCAGCACCGAAGCCACTCACGCGCCTCGGATACAAGGAGACTCTCGATGAAGGCGAACTGGAAGAACCTGGTGGCAGCGACTGGTTTTGCGGCGCTGTCGATCGCCGGCATGGTCGGTTGCGGCGGCGAATCGGCGGGCGGGACGACAGGCAGCGTCGCTTCAGGAGGCTGTGGCGCGGCTGGCGGCTGTGGCGCGATGGGCGGCTGCGGAGCGACGGAAGGCGGCTGCGGCGCGGCTGGCGGCTGTGGCGCGGCTGGCGGCTGTGGCGCGATGGGCGGCTGCGGAGCGACGGAAGGCGGCTGCGGCAGCCACTGACCAGGCAGGGCGTAGGTCGTTCGTCGAGCGGACGATCGACCTATGCCCGGCGGTTCACCGGACCATGAGCACCACTTCGCCACGACCATCCACCCGCCGCGAGCGTCGCGAAGCGCTGCTTGGGGGGGGCACGTTCGCAGAGCCGGTCGTTGGGCTGATGATGCGTGACGAGTGGTTGAATGAACTCGCGTCGATCCCGGACGGCGAGGCGCCGACCTTCATCGAGATCTATCCTGAGAACTACGCCGCGCGCGGGCCGCGCCTGCTGTCACACGTAGCGCAGCTGGCCGAACGGTTTCCGCTCACGGCGCACACCGTGCAGCTCTCGCTCGGCAGTGAGTGGCGGCCGCCTGCCGAGACCTTTCACGCCCTACGCGCATTTCTCGACATGCACGATGTTGCTTGGCTCGGCGACCACGTCGCCGTGTCGTTCGACGGGGAGCCCGGAAGCCCCGGGGAGAATCTCCACGAGCTGCTCCCGATCCCGTTCGACGCAGAGAGCGCACGCATCGTCGCGCGCAATGTCCGCGACGCGCGCGAGCTGCTCGGGCGTGAGGTGCTAGTCGAGAACACCTGCGCGTACTTCATGCCCCCTGGCTCCGACTGGACGGAGAGCACACTGATGAGCGCGATCATCACGCGAGGCGGGGGTTCGCTCCTGCTCGACGTGAATAACCTCTGGGTCAACGCGCAGAATCTGGATGTCGATGTCCACGACGCGCTCGCGGCACTCCCGCTAAAGCAAGTGCGGGAGATCCACGTAGGCGGGTTCACCGTGGATACTCAGAGTGGATTGCTCGTCGACAGTCACGCGGCGGCGCCGTCGAACCCGGTGTGGCGTCTCCTGCGGGCCGCGCTCGCCCTGACGGGACCCAAGCCGATGCTCATCGAGTGGGAGTCCAAGGGCACCTTCGCCGACGCCCTCGCGCAGCTCGAGCTTGCTCGGCAGGTGTCGCGCTCACTTGCGGGGTCTCGGTGATGACCGCCCTCGAGCGCCGCCGTCGCTATCTCGCCGCCCTCGCGCATACCTTCAAGGCGCCGGAGGACACTGCCATGCTGCGCGAGCTCTTGCCCGATTGGCCAGGCGCTGCGCAGGGAGTCCGCTTCACGATGCGCTCGGCCCGCAATCGACGCGCCCACTTTGCGCGCGCGCTGTTTCCGCGGCTCTTCGCGCGTGCGCTCGACGCCAATCAGCGCGCGCGTCTCGAGAGCGCTCTTCTCTCTGAGTTCGCCGGCGCCGCACCCGATTGGAGTGCGAACGGGCACCGAGTGGTCGAAGTGATCGCAGCGCTCGTGAGCGTGGGCGAGCTGCCAGCCGCAGCGTACGACGCGGCACAACACGAGTGGGCGCTCGTCGAGGCGGACCGTCGGCCATACGCGCCCGCGGAGTGGCGATCGGGTGCGCTCTATATGGTAAATCCGACGCTCGAAGCGCGCGTGTACGAGAGCGACGTCGCCGCGTGGGTGAGCCTCGACGTCGACGGACTTCCGGCACGTACGAAGAGCGCCCCGGTCCTACCGGCTATCGCCTACTTTCGCCATCCGACGACGCGCCGCGCGCGCTGGCGGACACTCGATCCCTTTGTGCTCGCGCTCCTCGGCGTCGTCGAAGAAGCGGTCGACCCGGACGACGCCGCGCGCTCGAGCGGAGGCAGTGCCCAGCACATTCGGGAGGCGCTGGAGGTGCTCGTCAATGAAGGCGTCCTGCTGCGCAACGGTGCCTGAGAGGGTGAGGCGCTTCGACACTCGCGCGAGCGCGAGCGGCAAACTTCGGGTCACGGCAGGCTCGGTATCGGAGCTGAGATCTGCGCCCAGTGTGACGGGCCTTGCTCGGTGCCGTGAAGCTGCGCGTCCGCGTGAAAGACGATCTCGACGCGTTCCCAGCGCGAGAGTTCGCCGAAGGAGCGCCCGCCGCCACACGTGGAGGACGGCGAGAGTGTCGTCTCGACGACGCCCCGACCTTGCTCGTCGACGTCGAGCTGTGCCGCGAAGAGGCTCGTGCGGCGGCCCGCCGGACCCAACACCGACTCGCCAAGCGGGCACGTCGAGCCGTCGGCTGCGACGAGCCACGCGGTGTAAGGGCCGTTGGGCACGAGCCCGTCCGCTGTGACGATCACGTTCAAGTTCGTCTGCGTGCCGAAGTCGACGAGGTTGAGTGTCATTTGGCCCGTCGCGCCAGCCCAGGCGCTCTCAGTGTGGCTCGCGATTCCGGCGACGCCGGCTGCTGCTGCCCGATCGCGTACCTGCAGGAACGTCGTCGGGCCGTCTGTCCCGTTGCCCGTCGAGAACGACGTCGGCGAGAGCGGCACGAGATCCACGAGCGCCGAACCGTCACGCGGGCGAATCGGCAGCACCACCTGCGTCCAGTGGTTTGGTCCCGGCGCAAATCCGTACGCGCGATAGTCGGCGTGGAACGCAACGTGAATCTCGTCCCAGAGATCGATCCCGAAGTACATCGTGCCCGCCGCGTCGACGTGGTCGGCAGGGAGCACCGCATCGAGCATCACATGCCCCGACTCATCGGCGATGATGCCATTCGTTCCGTCGAGCGACGCTGGAGGCGGGCCGTTGAACTGCTGGTTGATCGCGAGGTCGGTCTTTGGACCGCGAGACGAGCCGCGTACGCGGACGAGCCACATCGTGTAGAAGCCGCCCGGCACGAGGCGCTCGAGCTCGACGTGAAAGTGAGTCGCGTTGGCACGCGGCTCCACTAGGATGGTGCCGCCCGGTCGCATCCAATCCTGGAATTCGTAGCCCATCATGTCGCGCATGCCGCTCGCAATCGCGAGCCCACGCACGTCGACATACGGCGTCGGCAGGTTCGTCCCATTGCCGAGCTGGAAGTGATCTGGATTGCGCGGGCGCGCCGACGCCATGAAAGGCACTGTCGGTCCCGCGAACGCGTCCGCGTTGCATGCAGTGATCGAGACGACCCCGAGCAGCGTGAGTGTGGCCAAATCGTGGAGAGTGCACATGCTGACCGCGTTTCAGAGCGCGAGCGCGACGCGCGCGCCGATCTCGTGGGTGAAGACCTGGCCCGGCGCGGGAATCGCGGCCGTGAGCCCGTCGATGTGATGCATCGTGTAGAAGACGCCGACACGGGCGGCGCGCGTCCACCATACGCTCGCCCCGAGCGTGACGCCGACGTAGTCATACGCACCAGTTGCCTGGCTTGGGCCGAGCTGGTTCACGTTGATGGTCGTGCCGGGTCGGTAGTTCGCGTGTGCGTAGTCGAAGCGGGCGACGGCCTCGACGGCAATGTCGGTCGACTCAGACCCGTCCACGTGGAGCGCGAGGTGCGGCAGCTCGCCGAGACCTGGCTCGGGCAAGAGCGTCGGCGCGCCGAGCGCCCAGTACGTCGCCATCACGTAGAGGCCGGTCGCTTCGAGCAGCCCGCCGGTTCGAAGCGGAACGCCGCTCGCGAGATACGTCTCGACCATCTGGGCGCGCATGTGAATCACTTCCGTTTGCAGCGTGAACGGGCCGATCGGAGCGCGGAGCTCGCCGCCGACGCGCGTCACGGTTCCCTCCAGAGTCACACCGATCTGCGTGCCGTTGCCGTCGGCGCCGGTGTACACGCTGCGGAAGAACGAGTAGCCGGATGCGGTCGTGAGCCAACCCCCGCCCCTGCCGAGGGCGTTGTTCGTCTGAAAGCGCGAGCCGACCGCGACCGAGCCGCCGATCTGCAATCCCCGTAGCAGCTGGGCGTTGCGGGTCGCGAACGGTCGCACGAATGCGCGCGCGACGAAGTCGAACCGATTGTCGAGGTTGCGGCTGTTCTGCCCGTCGCCAGTGAAGGCGCCGAGTGAGACGAGAAAGAGGTGGTTGGTCGGACCGGCGGTGAGCATGACGCCGGGCTCCTTGTTGCTCGTCCCGAGGTTGCGGACCACGAACGAGCGCTCGAGAGCGTCGAGGTAACGATCCGACGTCCGGTTCTCGAGCGAGAACGGCAGATCGAACTGGCCCACGGTGACGTGGAGGTATTCCACCGGACTCAAGACGACGAACGCATCGGTCAGGGGCAGACCGTTCACGGGCGAAGCGAGGTCGCCGCCCAACAAGAAGTCGATGCGGCCATGGAAGAGCGAGCCGAACAGTTCGGGTCGCACTCGACGAAGCGCGAAGGTATCGCGAGGTTGGCCCGGCTGTTCGAACGAGGGGAGGTAAAACACACCGTCGATCTGCGCGCGGAGCGAGGGCATGAGCGTGTAGTTGCCGTCGCGCGAGCGAATGAAGAACCAGCCGTTCTGGTGCCCCGCGGTGTCCACCGCAGGCTCGACCGTCGACGGAGTGGGCTCGGCCGCTGGGGGTGGCTCTGGCGTTTGGGGCTGTGCTCGATCTTGCGGTTGCGCAGACGCGCCGGACGCTAGGCAGAGCACAAGCACTGCAATGGATGCGAGGGGAACGGCCTCCATGCGCTCAGCGCGCCGCCGTGGTCGTAGCCGCAGCGATTGCGCGCAGATCGATTGTCACCTGAATGTCGTTCGAGACCTTCAAACGCACCATGGCGGGGACCGTCACTGCGTAGTCGGTGAGACGCACCGCGAAGATCGCCTGAATGCGCAGGACATCGCCAGTGATACCCGGCGTACGCCCGAGCTCTGGACTGAAAGGCACGAGTCGCACACGCGCGCTCGTGGTGATCTCCTTGGTCACGCCGTGTAGGGTGAAGCGGCCGCGCACTTGCACGGTGACGCTCTCGTTCGGCCTCAACGCCGCCGCGCCTGCGACCGAGACGATCTCGAAGGTCGCGTTGGGGTGTTGCGCTGCGTCGAGCCAGCCTGCTCCACGCAGATGCTCGTCGCGGAGATCGACGCCAGTTCGAATGGTCGCGACGCTGGCCTGCACCCGCCCGCCCACCGTCGCGAGGTTGGCCGGGTCGACGTTGAGTTCGCCGGTGAGCCCCGACGTGACACCGGTGATCGTCTCGAGTGGTGCATCCGATACGAACTGGATGCGGCTTCCGCCGTCGTTGCGCACTACGAACCGCTTTGCCTGCGCAAGTGCGGACGACGACATAGTGAAGATGAGCGCGACCAAGAGCGAGACACCGAGCGAGAGCTTGTTCGACATTGAGGCCTCCATTGCAGAGGGAGTCCCGCAAACGCGCGCTTCGTTACACGGAGGCGCGAGTAAATCTCTGCGACGGAGCTCAATCGGGTGCGCCCGCTGATGTGCATCTGTTGCACTCTGCGGTGTCCGGGGCTGATGGCCGCGCGCACGGCACATAGGCCAACGGATCTATTGACGAGCACCTACGGTGCCGCGCCAATTCTGTCCCACCTGCGACGAACCGCGCCACATGATCCGTCGTCTCGTTCTAACGTTTTCCGCTCGCAGGTCGGCTCGCCCTGGCTCTTGGCTCGCGCATTGCTGTGCTTGAGTGCCACAAACCACGAAGGAGACGATCATGAAGCTGAACAGGGCAATTGTCGGAGGCGTCCTCGGCGCCGGACTGATGAGCGTCATCATGGCGATGGCGCGCGGAATGGGCATGAACGTCAACCTCGAACAGATGCTCGGGACGATGACCGGCATGATGCCGAGCGGAACCACGTTCGCCATCGGCCTCGCGGTTCACCTGATGATGGGGGCTGCGTTCGCCGTGGCCTATGCATGGCTCTTCGAGCACGTCGCTCATCGCGGCCATTGGGCGACCGGCGCGCTCGTCGCGATACCGCATATCGTCGTCGCAGGCCTGATGATGGGAGTGATCCCGATGATCCATCCGCTCATGCCGAATCCGGTCCCGCCTCCCGGCGTATTCATGTCCGCGCTCGGCCCGATGGGAGTCGGCGCGATGGTGATGTTGCATCTGATCTTCGGAGCGGTCGTCGGAGGCGTGTACGGCGACGCCCGTCATCCACGCCGCGCTCGACCCGTAGCGGGCCACGCATCCGTCGCGTAAAAGTCCACGGGACGCACGCTGCGCGCGTCGTCCTCTACTCCGGCACGAGCGGGCGGCGTCGGCCGTCGACGTCCTCGATGAGCAGGATGTGGCACCCGCCTCTGCCGACCGTGAGAAATCCTTCGCGATGAGACAGGAGATCGAGCGCGGAGCGCAGCGAGCGCTTGCGAGAGGCGCGCAGCCCCTCTAGATAGGTGTCGAGCGCGTCGTCGTCGAAGCTCCCCGCGACGAGCACTGCGCCCGCGAGCTCATGGCCAGTCGCGCTGTGTTCCTTGACGGCGACGACCCGCGCGAGGAACGACGCCACGGCCTCGCGTGTGCCGACTGCGACGCGCTCGACGACGTGCACGAGGCGGCCGTCGGAGGTGAAGGTCGCGGCGTCGAAGGGGCTAGGCAGGCCGTCATCGAGGAGAATCGAGTGGTGAAGCTTGACCGTCTCGATGGCGGCCAGCGGCTCGAGCAGCGCGCGCCAGCGGCTCGTACGGCGGAACTGCTCGAACTGAAATGCGAGGTCGACGAGCAGCCAGCGAGTCACGCCGACCGCGGGGTCGGCGTCGATGAGCGCCTGCACTGTCGACTCGAGGCGGAGGCCGCGCTCGGCTGCGTGCGGGCGCAGCTCGAGCGCGTCCGCCTCTGCGCGGGTGTCTGAGCGAAGCAGATCGTCGGCGCTCGGCCGACCGCGAACGACGTCGAGCTGCAGCTCACGGAGCTGTCGTCGGAACGCGATCGACGGAAACGAGGCTCGCCGATCCTCGACGCTGACGGTCGCGCCGGCTGTGCTGAGCCAGGTCTCCCAGCGTGTCTTCGAGGGATCGGTCGGCCAGCCGCGGCCGAAGACGTCGAGCACGCGCCTACCTCGGCTGAAGAGGGCAAAGCCGAGCTGAGCGCCGCGCGCGAAGCGGATGGCGCCGTCGAAGCCCTCCGACTCCAGCTTGGTCGCGAGCTGCGGCACATCGACGAAGGAGGCGTCGAGCCCCGAGAGGCGCGGCTCGGCGGGAACCAAGAGGGACGCGAGCAGCGTCATGACACGGGGTTGCGTCCCCTCCGGACAGGCGAAGAGCGTCGCGTCGATCTCGCGAGGCAGCGCTTCGATGACGAGATCGCCGACGCGGCCTGTCGCCGGATCGAACGCCGCGAAGAGAGCGCCATCGCAGACGAGCAAGAGCGCCCCGGAGACCTCGAGCGCCCCGCAGAAGGCGCCGGCGTGCAGCGGCTTTTCGAGCACGCGCTCGAGGAGGCGCGCGAACTCCTGCCGACCGAGCGCGGTCGCCGGCCACTGACGTACGACGCCTGCGACGAGCCCTGCGGCGTTCGCGCCATCGACGCAGGCGGTCGGGACGGCAGCGAGCGTCGGCTCGGCGCGCGTCGTCGCTCGAGGCGTTCCCTCGGTGTGGCTCTGCGAGTTGCGCGTGAGAAAAGGCTGCAGCGCGGCCGCCATCTCTGCGGCGGTCGAGAAGCGCCGCTCCGGCGTCTTCGCGAGCGCGCGGTCGAGGAACAGATCGAAGGAGCGAGAGCCGTCCGCGACGAGGCTGCTCGCCACTGGCGGCACGGCGGTCTGCACGAGGCCCATGAGCTCGTACGTCGTGCTCGCGTCGAACGGGAGGCGTCCCGTCACCGCCTCGTAGAGCACGACGCCGAGCGCGTAGAGGTCGGCGCGCGCGTCGACGCTGCGCCCGGCGAGCTGCTCGGGCGCGGCGTAGTGCGGCGTGCCGAGGATGAGTCCGACCTGCGTCTGCGCGAGGTCCGAGCCCTGCACGCGCGCGATACCGAAGTCGGTGACCTTGATGCGGCCCTGGGTCGTGACGATGAGGTTCGCGGGCTTGATGTCACGGTGCACGATGCCCACGCCGTGAGCGGCGTCGAGTGCCGCAAGCACCTGCAGCCCGAGCCGCGCGACCTGATCGAGCGGCAGCGTCTGCCGCTCGATCAGCACGTCTTCGAGCGTCTGCCCATCAAGCCACTCCATGGCGATATAGGGCCAGCCGCCCTCCGAGCCGACGCGGTACACCACCGTCACACCCGCGTGTGACAGCGCCGCCGCCGCGCGCGCCTCCTGAAGAAAGCGCTGCAAGGCGGCCTGCGCGGCGTTCTCGGAGAGCCCCTCGAGGAAGCTCGGCTTCACGACCTTGATCGCGACCTGCCGGCCGAGCTCGATGTCTTCGGCGCGGAAGACCTGGCCCATCGCGCCCTCACCAACTTTGGCGAGGATGCGATATGGGAACATCGCGGTCGGCGAGGTCGGGAGCATCGTTCGAGGATCTCTCTGCGGAGCGCGTTCCGCCTACGCGGCCGGCGAGCTCAGAGAAAGCGCGAACCCCAGTAGGCGGCGGCGCCAATCATGCCGATCGCGCCCATCGCGATCATGATCTTTTCGTGAATACAGAGGCCCTTCTTTACTTTGCAGCCGTCGAGCGGACACATCTTTGCCATCGTCGTCTCCTCGTCGTTCGATGACCGCATTGGCCACCTGAGACTCCAGTCTTGCGAGTGCGCAGGTCGTTACACTGCGCTCAATGCGACTTGCGGATCCAGCGAGCACGGCACTCTTCCCAACTAGCTAACAACACGCGCCGGAAGTGGCGATACTTGCTGCGGGATATTGCGTCGCAGCCATGGTGGGTCCACATGGATAGAGGCCGAAGTGCGTGTGTCTCGTGCCGACGACCTCGAACCACTGCGCGAAGCGTGTGCCGGAGAGCATCGCTGCGGTGTTCGCGCATATGCGCTCGGGGCGGCCTCGCTCGAAGGCGTGATGATCATCGAGCCAAAAGAGCGACTCAGCGCCCTCGATGCCGCCCCGATAGGTTGCGACTTGTCCGTAGTCCTCGCACTGCTCGTCGAGCCCGTCCAATTTGAATAGGCGGTACGTCACGGAGCTGAAACGAGCCGCCCTGACCTTGCCGGCAATCTCGTCGTTTTGGATCGAGATCGGCGAGCTGCTGACGACTCGCGGGTCGGAAAACCCGGCCCGCTTGGCGAAGCTGACGAAGTCTGCCTGATAGAGGGCGCCGCCCAAGCACTCGGCGTAGAGAACGGGATCGGACGCGACTTCGGGCGCGAGGCGTCGATCCGCGAAGACGTCGCTGATGTGGAGCTCGCCACCGGGTTTGAGGACGCGAAACGCCTCAGCGAGCACGAGATCCTTACGCGGGCTCAGATTGACTACGCAGTTCGAGACGACGACGTCGACGCTCGCGTCGGCGAGACCCACGGCGCGTAAATCCTCGACGTAGCCACTGTGAAATGTGGTGTTGGGGCGAGCGTAGCGAAACCGATCGGCGTGCCAGTTCGCCGTATCACGGGCAACGGTGAGCTGCTCCTCGGTCATGTCGACGCCGTGGACATGACCGTCCTGCCCAACGAGCTGGGCGAGCACGTATGCATCGCGGCCGGTGCCGCAGCCGAGATCGACGACGGTCGCGCCTTCGAGGCCGTGCGGGATGGGGAAGCCGCAGCCGTAGAATCGGTTCGATACGGCCTCGTGGACGTTGGCCAATCGCGAAGCGATCCACGAAGGCGGCGCTCCGCTCGCGCAGCAGGCATTCGTCTTGAGGTCAGCGCTCGAGGCGAGCAGCCTGCCGTAGTACTCGCTGACGAACGCTTGTAGGTCCTGCGTGGGCTCTGCGGTCTTTGCCTTCATTCGGATGCTCCTTGGAGACCATGGGGTCATGCGCGGTCGCCTCACGCGCAGTCAACGAGTAGTCCTGCAGCTCCGCGGATCGCGCTTCGGCCACGCGTTCCATAGGGAGGCAGCCACGAGGAGTGGTGTGCCGATGTAGACGGCCACCTCGACCTCGAGGACGAACTTTCCCACGAGAATGACAGTCGCAGCGAGGGCTCCGAGAGCCAAAGGACCTCGTCCTCGGCGCTGACCCGCTCGGTAGGCCAAACCGACAAGGGCCACGAGCAGCGCGCCGCCCGTGATGAGCAGAAGCCATTTGGTGTCCATCAGGAACGGCATACCCAATGCGCCGAGCACGCCGGCGTATGCCGGCCAGCATGAGGGGCAGCCGGCGACAGGAAGCAGGGACAAGAGCGCGCCGGGCATGACGGCCAGGCTCATGCCAGCGCCCGGCGGAGTGGTGGCCGCTGACGCAGATCGGAGCGCAGAGACGATTGCTTCGAGGGGTGGAACGCCCTGCACGTCGTTCTCGACGTAGATCCGACACGACGTTCCGCCCGATGGACCGGCGCCCATCACGTCGCGCCGATCGACGAGAACGCTTGGCGAGCCGTAGCCGAAGGTATGTGCGGGTGCGCTATCAGCGCTGACGTCGATCTCCGTCCAGCTCGCCGGTCGGCCGACGGCGGTAAACGCACGGCGCAGCTGCTCACGAGCTGCGGAAACATTCGGGCAGCCAGGGAAGTAGAGCAGTTCGACGGTGGTCATGGGATCCCTTGTCAGCGTTCATTGAGGACGCATCGATGATGCCAGTCCTCGAGCCGTCGGAACCGTTACATCTATACTCCGTAGTAAGTCGCGCGGGGATTTACCGAGGCATTTGGTCGAGCGCATGGAGCAGCTGTGTTACGGACGGGCGCGCCCTGTAGTCTTGGTTCGCGTGCGCCCAGCGGATCATACTCTGCGTGACGACGAACGCCGCAGGGACCGCAATCATGTGGTGGTCCCGCCCCGACGCGGCCTCGATGTCAAAGCCCATTCCCTTCAGCCTTGCGAACTCCGCATCGTCAGCGTGGCGCAAGACCCGAAAGGCGCGGTGCGCAACCAGGTCCGGGTCGGAGAGCACGGGAAACGGGATCTCGTAGGTGGCGCTGGTCTTCGCCGCCTCTTCTACTCGGTCGACGCTGATCGCAATCGGTGTCACTCCCCGCTGCCGGAACTCCGGGAATGCTGCTGTGAGCTCACGAATCTGGAAATTGCAGAACGGACACCAACCGCCGCGGTAGAAGATGACCAGCAGCGAACCGCGTGACGCGAGGTCACGGAGGCTCACCTGGTGACCTTCGGAATCGGAAAGCGACACATCAGGCACGGCGGTACCGACGGTCAGTCCAATTCCATCGGGCAGTGTACCGACCTCGTCAGCGACAAGATTGGTGTAGGCCTTGGTCGGCGGTATGGCTCTGGCGGGACCCGAGGCGGCTGCGGGTGGCGCGGCTGGGGTGGGTTCCTCTCGCTCGCAGCCGCTGGCTGCCGCAGACAGCACGCCACCAGCGATAAATGCGGCCAGGGCCCGGTAGGGGTGCTTCACTTGCGCTCCGGTGGCGCCATGCCGCTGAATCGCTTCAAGAGCTCGTCCTTGAGGTCTGGCGGCACCGACTCCTGTGGCAGGCTGCCCAGCGTGCGAATCGTCGTCCTCATCTGATGGATGTATGCGCGGCAGTGCCTGCACATGCCCAGGTGCAACTGAAACTGGGCCCCGCGCCAGAAGGACATGCGCCCCTCCAGGTATTCCGTCACGAGCTCCGTGAGCTGTTGGCAGGTGAGCATATCCATCTACTTCCGTTCCACGTACTCTTCGAGCATGGCTCGAAGCTTCGAGCGCGCCCGATGCAGCAGCACGCGCTGATTGGTCTGGGTGATCTCGAGGACGTTACACACTTCGTCGGAGTCCATACCGTCGATGTCGCGGAGCGTCAGCACCGCGCGTTGATTCGCCGGGAGCGCAGCAATGGCGCTCTCGAGGTGTCCGACGGCCTGCGCAGTCATGAGGAGCGTCTCGGGGGTGTCGTCCTGCCACCGCCTCGGGGCCACTCCCCACATCCCATCGGGCCGGAATCGGGCGGTCTCGACCGCGGGCTCGGGGTCGCCCTCCGGGTCGACGAACGCCGAGAAGGGGACGGTGCGCTTCTCACGAACGCCGCGCGTCTTCGCCCGGTTGGTGAGGATGCGGAAGATCCAGGTCTTCAGCGATGACCTTCCCTCGAAGCGGTCCAGCCCGTCGAGTACGCCCACCCACGTCTCTTGAACGATCTCCTCGGCGACCGCGCGGCTCGTCACGAAGACCAACGCGAGGCGGAGGAGGGGTCCGTGGTAGCGATCGAGCAGGCCCGCGAAGGCCTTCGCGTCGCGGGCGCGAAGCTGCGCGATCAGCGCGAGGTCGGACGCGGATCCAGAAACCTCCGGGACCGCAGCGCTCGCTGCGGCCGGCTCGGCACCATTCTTCACAGTCGTTCCGCCGTCAGTCATTCTGAGCCTCACAGGCCCGCCGGGACCGTTCTCTGCGAAGACATCTGGGTGCGGCATCTTGGCTGTCGTATGTATGGGGTCCGGATCCAGAAACTCGCCGATGGGTGTCTACGTCTCTCGGCGGCAAAGCGTTACAAGAGCGGGCAACAGCGCATCCGCCAGCAAACGAACGATCTGCTCGTACGCCTTCGGATGCTCGAGGTCGAGGCCCAGCGCTCGAGGCGACGAACAAGAGGAGGGCTCTCCTGGGCTGACTAGACCTCGCGGTCGCGATGTTGTTCCTCAGCCGACTGTTCGCTCTCGCGCGGCGGCTCTTTCGGGGGCCGCCGTGCGGGCGCTGAGGAGTCAGCGCACGCGTGCGATCTCGAGGTGTGTGCACGCGACGAAGTAGATGCGCTGGTCGTCGACGATGCGGATGACATCGGTCGCTGACGTCACCTCCGACTTGCCGGCGACGTAAGCGCGCTCGCGCGCGTCTGCCAATCGAAAGCTCTTGCCGTCCCACGCGGCGGGGAGCTCGACGTAGGAGGTATCACGGAACACGAGCTGCACTGAAGGGCCGTAGGCGAACTCGTCGTCGTCAGCGCCCACCACCAGATCGCAGTCCCACCGCTGCACTCGGTACAAGGCCATGACCGCCGCGGTCCTAAGTACATCGCGCATCCGCTCTATCGTTCTTCAGCGCTCGTACCAGAAGGGATCGAAGCCGCTCTCGACCCAATGCTCCAACCAGATCGCGAAGCTCGGTGCGAGGACTGGGCGACCCGTGGTCTTCATGGAATCGCCGTCGTCGTGCCAGAAAGCGATGACCGGGGCTTTGATCGGGTCCTCGAGGTCGAGGGCGTGCCAGCCCTGGTCGGGTACATCGAAGAACGGGATCATTGGCGGACAAAGCACGCGCGAGCTTCCGTCGGGCGCCGTCTCGGTCCTGAAGCCGGACTCGAGCTCGGCGATGACCTCTGCGATCGGTCGGACGCCGTGTTCATAGTTCCACCCCACGCGCGCGCCGAGGTCCGCGCCAGGACCGACATCCCCTGCCCAAAGGCCATCGTGCCGCTCGTAGAAGGCACGCAAACCCGCCGGTAGCGCGGCGCCCGTTCGGGCTCGAACCGTGTCGGCCAGACGTTGCAGGTCTGATGCCGCCGCTGGCGGTCGCGCGACGACCACCACCGTCGCGTCCACTGGCATGCCGGAGGCTTCGCCTGCCTGGAGGATGGCATCGCGGAGTGGATGGTCGCCGACGACGCCGCGCGCGTCGGTCGCATCGTTCAACGCATCGAGGACTTTGTTCACGGCGTCGCGTTCGGGCATGGGTCGCCACGATAGAGGGAAGCCCTGCGCTCCGCAACGGCGCGATACGCGTCTCGCTGAGTCGCCCTGCAAAGCCGATCTCACAACGCGCGAGTCGACACCTCCACCAGCGGCACGGAGCCGTGAGCGTCGCCGTCCTGGCACGGTTCGAAGCGGCGGAAGACGCGGTCCACGCACGCCGTGACTGGCATCATCAGCGCACCCTCGGCGCGGATGCTGTAGCGCACCGCGGCGCCGTGCTCGCGCCGCCAGTCGACGGTGACGCGTCCCTGCGCTCCGCGTGCATGGCGGCTGCAGCGCGACAATGCGCTCGACAAGCTACCGCAGCGCCGCGTGCAGCTGAGCTCGGCGTCTCGAATCGTGAGGCAGCCGGCTCCATCCGCGGGTTCTTCTACCGGCGTCGGTGAGGCCACGCGCACGGGTCCCGGCGTGGACTGAGCGGGCGCAGGCATGGGCGCTGACGCGCACCCAACGCACGAGGCGACGAACAAGAGGAGGGCTCTCATGGGCTGACTAGACCTCGCG
>Ga0163144_10007066_pt1 | contig 24658 bp, 16 predicted proteins | sample OliLak19BULKMAT1_FD_123175 | JGI IMG/M metagenome (GOLD analysis project Ga0163144, IMG submission 123175) | Freshwater microbial mat bacterial communities from Lake Vanda, McMurdo Dry Valleys, Antarctica - Oligotrophic Lake LV.19.BULKMAT1 | ecosystem: Environmental > Aquatic > Freshwater >... | reverse complement strand
GGAGACGATCGTGGTCAGAAACAGCAGTCGCAGCCAGATGAGTATTTTCGGAGGTCGCAGCATGTCAGAGATCCTGTTGAGTTCTGTGCAGAGAGGTGCGAGAGTGTAAACGCAGGGCGGCGAAATCGAATCAATTCACGGCACTCCGAATTCGACATTTTCAGGTAAGTTGATAGCGGCCAGACGGACAAATGTCACACCGGAGAATCAGGAAAAGGACATTTCCCGACGAGGATTTCATTCGCATGCTGTGGCCCGCGAATGGACGCGAATCGCTGCAGGGGAAGACTGGCAGTGATTCGACGGTGGCTGACTCGGGTCCGGATTTGTCTCGTCACAGCCGTGCGGCGGATTGACAATCCGCTTACAACTCGTTCTCCCATGACCAATCCTGCCGACGCCGCGGCCTTTCGTTTTCTGTTTTCACATCTCAATGACTGAACTTGAACTTGAAACCAAATCCGCCGAGCTGGTTCGGCTCGAGCAGGAAGAATCGCGTACCGATGGTGCCAACTGGAAACGCTGGGGGCCGTATCTTTCCGAGCGACAATGGGGCACGGTGCGGGAAGACTATTCCGGCGACGGTTCGCCCTGGGCGTCGTTTCCGCACGACCATGCCCGCGGACGCGCCTATCGCTGGGGAGAAGACGGGCTGCTCGGGATCACGGATCGCGAGTGCCGGCTGTGTTTCGCTCTGGCGCTGTGGAACGGACGCGATCCCATCCTGAAGGAGCGGTTGTTCGGCGTCAACGGCCACGAAGGCAACCACGGCGAAGACGTCAAAGAGGAATACTTCTACCTTGATTCCACGCCGACCCATTCGTACATGAAAGCTCTGTACAAGTATCCGCAGTCGGAGTTTCCTTATGGCAAACTGGTCGCCGACAATCAGCATCGCAGCCGCAATCTGCCGGAACTGGAACTGGCAGACACGGGAGCCTTTGACCGCAGTCGTTACTTTGATGTGTTCGCCGAATATGCGAAGGACACTCCCGATAACATTCTGATCCGGATCACTGTTGTCAACCGCGGTCCGGCGCTGGCAACGATTCATGTTCTGCCGACGTTTTGGTTCAGGAATACCTGGACATGGGGCTGCACTCACGAGGGCTGCTGGGCGAAACCACGAATGAGTCTTCAGGAAGGCGACCAGGTCGTGGCTGAACACGCCACGCTGGGAAAGTTCTTTTTCGCTGCGGATGCGGCTCCTGAGGGCAAGCCGGCATCCTGGATGTTTACTGAAAACGAATCCAATCCGAAGTACCTGCAGGATAAGACGCTGGCCGGAAAATTCTGGAAGGACGGCTTCCACGACTACGTCATCGGTCGCCGACCCGATGCCATCAATCACAAGAATTTCGGGACCAAGGCGGCCGCTCACTACCGACTTTCGCTGCGGGCCGGCGAGCAGGTCACGCTGCAGCTGCGACTGTGGAATGCCGCCGAGAAACCGGCCGCAGTGTTCGGTGACGGGTTCTCGGCGCGCTTTGAACAGCGTCGAGCCGAAGCGGATGCGTTCTACGCGGCGAAAATCCCCGCAACCCTGCCTGAAGAGTCCCGGAGGATTCTGCGGCAGGCCTACTCGGGCCTGATGTGGACGAAACAGTTTTATCACTACGTCGTGGAGGACTGGCTGAAAGGCGATCCCAATATGCCGACTGTGGCAAAATCGCGCGCGGCGGTGCGAAACAGCGATTGGAATCATCTTTTTAACCGCGACATCATTTCGATGCCCGACAAGTGGGAGTATCCGTGGTACGCGGCCTGGGATCTCGCCTTTCACATGGTTCCGATGGCGGACATCGACAACAACTTCGCCCGCGAGCAGTTGATCCTGTTCCTGCGCGAATGGTACATGCATCCCAATGGACAGATTCCGGCGTACGAATGGAACTTCAGCGACGTCAACCCGCCTGTGCATGCCTGGGCCTGTTGGCGAGTTTATAAACAGACCGGACCTGCGGGCCGGCGAGACCGTCTGTTTCTGGCTCGCACGTTTCAGAAACTGGTCGTCAATTTCACCTGGTGGGTGAACCGCAAAGATCTGCTCGGCAAACATGTTTTCAGCGGCGGCTTTCTGGGACTCGATAACATCGGTGTCTTCGATCGATCAAAGCCGTTGCCGACCGGCGGCCACCTGCACCAGGCCGACGGGACCGCATGGATGGGATTCTTCTGCGCCCGGATGCTGACGATGGCTCTGGAACTGGCCAGTGAGAATCCCGCCTATGCCGATATGGCGTCGAAGTTCTTCGAGCACTACATCGAAATCGCCGACGCGATGAACTCGATCAGTGACGTCGGGTTGTGGGACGAACAGGACGGTTTTTATTACGACCATCTCTACAACAACGGACAGCACATCCCGCTGCGAGTCCGTTCGATGGTCGGCATCATTCCACTGTTCACGTCCATTATTCTCAGCGACACAGTGTTGCAGAAGCTACCGGGTTTCCGTCGCCGGATGGAATGGTTTCTTGAGCATCGCAGCGACCGCATCAAGAGCATGACGTACATGCAGCGATCGGCCGCAGCGGATGAAACACGTCCGGCGCGCGGTCTCAGACTGCTCGCACTTCCGACCCGGGAACGCATGGAGCGGATGCTGAAGTATCTGCTCGATGAGAATGAGTTCCTGTCACCCTACGGCATCCGTTCTCTGTCCCGCATTCACGAGAAGCACCCGTTTGTATTCCACACGAACGGGCATGAGCATCGTGTGAGCTATATTCCGGGTGATTCCGATTCCGGGATGTTCGGCGGCAACAGCAACTGGCGTGGCCCAGTCTGGTTTCCGCTCAACTATCTGCTCATCGAGGCGCTGGAACGCTACGACGAATTCTACGGCGAAGACTTCAAAGTCGAATGTCCGACAGGTTCCGGTGTCATGATGACACTTGGCCAGGTTGCCGAAGAACTGATGCGGCGCCAGATCCGGCTATTCCTTCCCGACAAATCCGGAAACCGCCCGTGCCACGGCATGGATGCCCGCTACCGCGAAGATCCGTATTGGAAGGATCTGCTGCTGTTTCACGAATACTTCCACGGCGAAACCGGCCGGGGACTGGGTGCCAGCCACCAGACCGGCTGGACGGCACTGGTGGCCAAGCTCGTCAACAAGCTCCACCGCCGCGGGATTCATGAAGTCGGGTGAACTTGAGAGGGAGAACGAACGCGTCGCGGAGCGACTGGCCCACGTGAATCGCACACGTGGCCGGTCGCTCCGCGACCGGAATTCTGTTCTGCACGTCGGAAACGTAAGGCGAGCGGCAGGAAGTTTCTTACCAAAGTTGTAGCTGAATTCGCAAGAATTCAGTTGTTCGAGCAAGGGGTCTGAATTCTTGCGAATTCAGCTACGGTAGATTCATTTCTGCCGCTCGCCGAAGATACGCAGACGTCGTTCTGATGAAGACGTCGGGCATTGCTGATTCGGAGTTCCACAGATGAATTGTGTGGCGTTTATTCTGCTTCTGCCATCGATTGGTCAGACGATCACGTCGCAGTGGATCACTCGAACTTCGGCAAGTGTCATCCAGGCTCAGGAATCATCTCCGGATGTCGTGCAGAACTTCATCGAGCATGGCCGGAAACATCCGGACGGCACTGCGGCGTTTTCGATTGATATGGCGGATCGGGGTGGTGACCAGAGTGCAGGGATCGGTGTCTTCGACTCCGGTATCGGCGGTCTGACGGTGCTGGAAGCGATCCTGACTCTGGACTCCTTCGACAACGCAACCCTGGTTCCTGGCGCTGATGGTCGACTGGATTTTGAGGACGAGTGGTTCGTCTATTTCGGCGACCAGGCCAACATGCCTTATGGTAACTATCCGACGGCCGGTCGACAGGATTTCCTCAGGGAGCTGATTCTCAAGGATGCCGCTTTTCTGATCGGACGCCGATACTGGCCGACAACACTGTCGGATACACCCTACTTCACCAGGGCCCCAGTCAAGGCGATTGTGATTGCGTGCAATACCGCCACAGCCTGGGGGCTTGAGGACATCCGGAAGGTCGTTGACGCCTGGCAAGTGCCCGTCTTCGTCGTGGGGGTTGTCGAGGCGGGTGCGCGGGGCGTCACCGAACTGATCGACAGCAGTGGACAACAGCGGACAGTCGCAGTACTCGCAACCGTTGGCACATGCAGCATTCAGGCGTATCCAAAGGCGATTCGACGAGCTGCCGGGATCGCAGGCAGGAGAGTACCGAATGTTCTTCAGCAGGGTTCAGTCAGTCTTGCCGGCGCGATCGAAGGCGATCCGGCGTTCGTGATTCCAGGCAGTGCGGTCGCTGGTGACGACTCGTCGTATCTGGGACCGGCCGTGCAGAACAAGTCTGCAGCGCTTGATCCCGCGAAAATGGATTTGTACGGATTCGAAGAACAAGGGTTGATCGGAGATCGAACACGGCCCGAATCTCTGCGACTGAATTCCGTGGTCAACTATGTGCGATACGATGTGACGACCCTGATGAAGGATTACCAGGCATCCGGAGGAACGGCGGCGATCGATACCGTGGTCCTGGGGTGTACTCATTTTCCACTTGTCCAGCAGGAGATTCTCGAAGCCTTCGCACGCGTGCGGGCTCTTGAAGTCGACGGCTCGAAACCATTTGAATCACTCATCGCCGAGCGGATCGAAATCGTGGACCCTGCGGAGTTGACGGCAAAGGAACTGTTTAGAGAACTGGCTCGTTCTCAGAAGAGAAACGTGCGTGGGAAGTTTCAGCCGGAACAGGACGTTGCGGCCGTCCGGTTCTTTATGTCCGTTGCGAACCCGTCGTGCAAAGAGGCGAAACGCGCGGCGGACGGCAGTCTGGACCGGGATTACAAATATTCCCGTCAGCCCGGTCGCCTGGAAGTGGAAGACACGCTCTGTGTACCGATGCGCGTCTCCCTTCTGCCGCCGACGAGCGTCCAGCTGATTCAGTCCCGATTGCCCGAGGTCTGGAGCCGGCTGCAGCAGTCGCCGTGAACCGGCAGACAATGCCGGTGATGATTACGACTTGGAAAGTTGGGGGATTCGCACCCGGCACAATCATGCGAGTCGTTGCGAACGGTGCATTGCCGTCAAGTCACGAATTCAGTCGCTCCGATACCCCCAGGAGAGAACTTGTGCACCGCCATTCCGGGCAATGGATGGGGCTAGGGGGATTGAGCGCAAGTTCGCCGGGATCACGACGTTCGCAGCGGACAACTTCGAGAGGATCGAAGACGACCACGGAACGCATCCAGCGAGGGAACGCAGGGATGACACTCAGCCACATGATCAGATTTCTGAGACATTGCGGACGCCAAATGTCGGCAGCCTCATGTCTCGGGACAGCAGCACTGATCCTCGCTGCGTCTCCCTCCTTCGCTGTCGCCGAAGACGCCCTCGTCACAAATGTTGGTCGCTTCCAGATACCATTTGACGTGGAGTCCGCACCCGGTCAGCCGGTTGCAGGCTTCGCGGTGCTGTTCGGATCGCAGGACAGCGGAGCCCACTGGGAACAGCTGCAAAGCGTCAGCGCCTCACAGAAAGCGTTCATGTTTTCGGCACCACGCGACGGACGATACTCCTTTGCGATCAGAATTACTGATGCCCAGGGCAACCTGCAGACAGCGATTCAGGGGAGTCCTCCGGAGCTGGAGGTTGTCGTTGACACCGTTGCCCCTGATCTGAAACTGGAGCTGTTCGAATCCAGCCCCGGACAGGTGCTGGTGAACTGGACCAGCACGGATTCGTCCGTCGCTCCGGAATCCCTCGCGATCGAATATGTCGACGGAGCGGACGGTCGCTGGAAGCCCGTGGAGTTTCGGCCGGCAACAAGTGGTCAGGCGGTGATCACGGCGTCGACCGGGTCGGTTATTTCAGTGCGGGCGGCTATCACCGACACGGCAGGGAACCGCGTTGAAGCGTCCTCCCAGATCGTTGGCAGACCCCTCGCCTCAGTGCCTATCAATGGACCACTTCCTCTGAATCCGCAGCGACCGCCGATACCACTTGGCCCCACGCCGTTCGGCGGAGTGTCCACGCCGACTCCGGCCGCAGTCTCGTCCGGAACAGCCTTCTCAGGGAATCCTGCTGGTACTCCGTTTCCATCCAATACAGGGGCCAACGCTTCGCAGGTGACTCAAGCGGGTTCATTCGCCGGTAGTTCAGCAATGCCCGGTTCTGCAACCGGAACGGTACCCGCGTTTCCTCTGCAGGATTCGTTGTCACACTCGGCAGCCGCATACCGGATCGCCGGGGACGTGCAGATCGTCAGCAATCAAGTGTTTGATCTCGACTACCAGGTTGAAGATGTCGGGCCGTCAGGCGTCAGTGCGGTCGAACTGTTCGTCACGGAGAATGGTGGACAGCAGTGGTTCCGCTACGGAAACGACGCGGATCTGAAGAGTCCGTTTTCGGTAGATTCCCAGGGCGAAGGGACGTTTGGTTTCGCTGTTCGAGTCGTGAACGGACTCGGGTTCGCCGACAATCCACCGCAGCCCGGGCAGGCACCCGAAATCGTCGTTACGGTCGACCAGACGGCACCAATGATCGAGATCGCACAGCCGACTGTCCGCTCGGACGGCTTTGGAACGATCCAGCTCGCGTGGCGAATCAATGAATCGTTTCCGACGCCGACTCCGGTCCGGCTGGAACACGCAACAACGACGAACGGTCCCTGGACCCCTGTGTTCGACTGGCAGGTCGATCAGGGAAGCCATCAGTGGGCGGTCCGTCCGGGAACTCCGTCAGTGTTGTACTTCCGGCTGCTGGTTCGCGACGCGGCCGGCAACGTCGCTGCAGCGCAGCCGGCGCAGCCCGTCATCGTGGACATGAAGAAGCCGATCGGACGGCTGCTGCGAGTCCAGGCGGCTTCACACTCGACGACGCCGGTGTATCAGCCATAGCAAAAATACGGTTGGCCAGTCGTTCTTGTCGGCTGGAATTCGTGCAGTTGGCATTTGTCCGGATGTCTGCCTGCAGTAACAGAATGTCCGCTGATTGAGCGGCGGGTCAGCAGTAGCGTTACTGCGGACGTGACCGAAACTCGGGGAGAGGATAATTCGGCAGGGGAACGGTTTGAGCCTGGTCGGCAAGTTCCTGCAGTCGCTGCCAACCACGTGTAATCAGCGCTGTCCGTTCAGCCACCCAGGCAGTGTCAAACAGCCGCTTGTCAAAATCGCCCTCGACTGTCACCGGTGCGAAATCCGGGTGTTCGATGAACTGAGCCATGACCGGATTGCAGCGGAGATGCCGTTCCGGAGCAGCCAGCAGCAGCTTTGACGCCAGTTCTCCGATCACGTAGCGCAGATAGAGATCGCTATCCCGGATCAATTCGACTTCTTCCCCGCAGACGTCGCAGAGATAGCCCTGTTCACAACGCGCCATGATGTTGACTCCTGCCGGTCCGCGCTTTTGGCGAGCGGTGGGTGTCAACCCACCGAGGAAACACGTCGGGCCAACGAGCGCCGATTGAAAATCGGACAACGGTGCCAAAGATCCACCCGGCTGCGGACTTTGATCACGTGCCAGTTCTCGGCGGGTTCACACCCGCCGCTCGCCGGGCTTTAGACATCTATTTCGACACCGTTGCGTCTGCCGCACCGAAACAAAACAGCGACTGCGTCGTCCGCACATACAGGCGATTGTGAGCAATGGCCGGAGTCGCAACCACTTCTTCGCCGAGTTCGCTGCAGAAAATCGATTCCCATTGCGGTGAGTTCCTCAGGATGTTCAGCACTCCCGCCGTGTCGATCGTTCGCATTGGTAATCCGCCTTTTGAAACCGCCCTAAACCGCACATGAACATCGGAGCCGAATGACACGAAACTTCTGACCGCCGACGCAGCCAAAGTCGATTGTTTTGCCCTGCTCAAGCCCGATTTGTCACTGTTGCTGAAGCGATCACATTGCGAGAGTTTATTTCGCATCGTTCGTCGAATTCACGCTCTTTCGTGCGGCCAGAATATCAGACCGCAGCCTGCTGAAGAATTCAGTAATCTTCTTCTTCAGATTGGACGACATATTTCCGACAAAAAGGGCCTGGCGAGTGGTCGTTCCGACTTCACCGGTGCGCTCCCAGAGTTTCATCATCTGCGGCCGTCCGCTGGATTCATCGCCGACAAGAATATGTGCGGTGACAAACAATGTGAGGCGGTCTCCGGCGTTGTCGAGCTTCATCAGAATCAGCAAGGCCGCCTTCTCATTACTGATCAGGTTCTCTTCGATGTCCAGCCGTTTCAGCACCTGGCGTGCTTCCGACCGGACAGATCCGATCACGATTTCATGCGGATCTTCAAAGGTGAGCGGCAGAAAGACGATCGTGAGCTTTTTCAGGGCCGCCAGTCGCTTCTGGCCCTCGGGGGTGCCGGATACATCCAGAATGTCTTCGCCCGGCGACCGGTCAACCCCGCCCGTAATTTCCCGTTTCGGGGCGTTCACCGGACTGACCGACATTGGTGTACTTCGGAGTTGTCCCATCGCCTGGCCGATGTCGAGACTGGAGATGCCGAAGTTCAGCGATTGTGCGTTGTCGCCGGTGTAGGTGAGTGTGTTGATCGCGACGACTTCGCCGCGTTTATTCATCAGCGGGCCTCCGCTGTTTCCCGGCGAGATTGCGGCCGTCGTCTGGACCCAGGTCCCGTCGTGTCCTTCGAGCCCGATCGTTGTCTGCAGTTCCTCGGTCGTCCGGACAGCGCTGACGACGCCTTCGGTCACTGACATATCCAGCCCCAATGGTGCTCCGATCGCGACAACCGAGACTCCTTTGCGGGGAAATGCAGCTGCCAGGGGAAGCGACTTCAGGGGACTTTGCTTCTGTGCCGGGTCAAACTTCAGAACGGCGATGTCTTTCTTGTGATCGAGATAAAGAAAGCCCTCGACCTCAATGCGTTCCTTATTCGAAAACTCAACCCAGGCTTTTGTGGCGTTCGCAATCACGTGATAGTTGGTAATCACAATCCCGGAGCTGTTGATCACAAACCCGCTGCCGTTCCCGGTCCCGTCAAGATAGGCCACGTTCACTCGGACAATTGACTGTTCCACCCGCGCGAACAGATCATCAATCGGCGCTTCCTGATCGGTCGCGGCGAGGACCGAAGCATCAGTCGTCAGCGATTCTGCGGAAACTGCGCTGGCGGGAACCGAACCTGATTCAGTGCGGTCTGCGCCGGGCACCGGCATCGTTGGTTGCGCCTGTTGACCGCCAATTGCGGGCTGAGCAGGATTCAATGATCCGCCGGCGAACACTGCCGCAGGTGAATTCGGCAACGGGGCGTTTGCTGCGATCGCCGGTGCGGCAGGCAGCGTTGCGGACGGGGCAGCAGGAGCCGGTATGGTCGGCGCGGGATCGGTCAGTGCTGAACTCACGGGCGCTGCTGAATTGACACCCCGGCCTGATGACGCCTGACTTGTGTCGGGCAACGATGGGTTCGATTCATCTATCGATAGAATGGCTGCAGAAGTGTCCACAACCGCGGTACCGGAAGGATCATCCTGCAGTGCCTTCAGCAGGAAGAATCCGCCAAGGCCTGCGACGATCACACCGACAGCCGCGCCGACAAGCATTTTCCAGGGGCTACCGCTGTTGTTACGGGACCTCTTCGGGTTTCGTGCAGGTTGTCCGTCGTAACGCGATTGAGGCTGCGTTGAGCCATAGTCTTCATCTCTCTCGTAATTCGCGTCTCGCCGCGTCTGACCGGCTGGCCGGCTGACGGGGCCGGGCGGCGGATTTGATGCTCGGGCAGGACGACTGGCCGCTTTCGACGGAGCGTCTGAAGTTTTTGGGGGTAAAGGTCGTTCAGAGACAACAGGTTTTCCGACTGCCCCGACGCTGGCAACTCCCTGGCACCTGGGACAGCGAATCTTCTTTCCGGCGTGCTGATCGTCGACTCGAAACTGCGCATTGCACGATTGACAGTTCACCAGAATCGACATTGTAGACCTCGCGTCGGCAGAAAATCCCAAATCACTCGTGCCGAGTCTACGGACCGTCGTCCGGGGCGGCAACAGGCTGTCAACCGGGAAGCAGGGTTTATCTCAACTCAATACCGGGGTTCGCTTTCGCACCCAGTCGGAAATCGGACCGAAAACCATCCGTCACCGTCTACTGTCGCAAGCGATTGCAAAAGTGCGCGACGCGACTGGATTCTGTCCTGAAAGTGGAAATCCAATCCGAACAACCGACTGGATTCAGACAATTGGCGCTACGAGCGGCTGCGCCGCATGATGATCAGTCCGCCGATGATCATGATACCGCCGATTGTTTGTTCCGTCGAAACAGATTCGCCTCGCCATAGCCACGCGGCGGCGATGGCGACGATGGGAGTCAGATTCTGAAACATGGCAGCCTGAGCGGCCCCGGCGAGTTTCACGCCATAGCTCCACATCGCGAGCGCAAGCCCGGTGGAAAGGACTCCCGAATAGAGCAGGCACAGCTGCATGGGGACTTCCCGGATCATCGGAAGGCTTGCCGGAAGGACGTTCCATGCGATGGCGATATGGAAGGGCAGGCCGATTGTCGCCGAACACGCGGAGAGTTGAATCGGCGAAATCGTCTTCAGCAATGGTCTGCTGAAGACCGTGCCTCCTGCCCAGGCGAGCGCAGCCGCCAGAGCCAGGACGTTGCCGATGAATCGATTGGACGCAGCTTCCTCGCTGGCCGTCACTGCCGCCGGTGGCCTCGAATCATCGAGCGGCTGTTGCGGCAAGACTTCGTCGGAAACGAGCACCGACGGAGTAGCGGCGGTCCGCGCGTCCGCAGGAGTGCGCCTGACCAGTTGGCTGTCGCGCTGAAGTGTCACGATCATTGTGCCGGCAAAGGCAATGATCAGTCCGATCCATGCCAACTTCGGCAGCTGCTCTTTCAGAAAATACCTGGCTGTGAGTGCCGTCCACATCGGCACGGTTGCCATGATCAACGAAATGTCGGCAGAGGTCGCTGTCGACACGGCGAGCAGGAACAACAGCTGATAGGCTCCTGAGACAACAGAAGCATAAATCAACACTCGCAGCCACGACAAGTTGCCTGACGGCCTCACTCCCTTGCGGTATTCATGCCATGCAAATCCAAGCAGGACAACGGCCGAGATCACGAGTCGAAGAGCATTCAAGGCATACGGATGCATCGAATACCCGCCGCTCGTCATTTCGAGAGCGACTTTCATCAGAGGGATGTTGACTCCCCAAATGACAGCCACGGAGAGAAGTGCCAGATCCGCCAGCAGAATCTGCCGCGTGGACGGAGAAACGAATTCCGTTGTCGGCGTTTGACCAGCCTGTAGGGTCGCGATTGTCGCCGTGGCTGGTGATGCATTCGGGTTCGGGCTGTTCATGCGGCACTGCCAGAGTCCATAAGTCCCGAATCGATCAGAAGTGGTCCCTGAACGAGGAAAACCGATTTCGGTGAAGGATATGTGAATCGTGCAGCGATGACCCTGCCAAACCGATTCATGTTCGCGCAGAATACGCGGAGTCTCTGGATTGGCAGCCGGGATGCTCCGGCAGACTTTGGATCGGAATGGGAGTGTGGAGATGAAGCGGATGATGTTACTTCTGACAGCGTTGTTGTTCTGCAGCGTTGCCGGTGCTGACGACTGGCCTCAGTGGATGGGATCGAACCGGGACAACGTCTGGCGCGAAACGGGCATCCTTGAAAAGTTCCCTGTCGGCGGTCCGAAAGTGCTCTGGAGGACTCCGATCTCCGGAGGTTATGCCGGCCCGGCGATCGCAGCGGGAAAAGTCTTCATCACCGATTATGTCACGGCGGATGATGTCAAAGTCGAGAACTTCGAACGCGAGAAGCAGATCTCCGGAAAGGAACGAGTCCTGTGCCTGGACGAAGCCACAGGAAAGATCATTTGGACTCATGAATATCCTGTCAGATACACGATTTCCTATCCCGCCGGGCCTCGCTGTACTCCGAATGTCGACGGCGATCGGGTTTATACGCTCGGAGCGGAAGGCGACCTGCACTGCTTGAACATTTCTGATGGAAAAGTCGTCTGGTCGAGAGACCTTAAACAGGACTACAGCACGAAGGCGGCACTGTGGGGCTACGCGGCTCATCCGCTGATCGACGGCGACAAGCTGCTGTGTCTGGCAGGCGGACCGGGCAGTCATATTGTGGCGTTCAACAAGTCGGACGGATCAGAAATCTGGAGGAGCAGCACATCGCCGGAGCAGGGTTATTCTCCTCCGACGATTATCGAATACGGCGGAGTCCGGCAGCTGATTCTGCTGAGACCGGATGCGGTGTCGTCAATCGATCCGGAAACCGGCAAAGAGTACTGGTCGCTGCCCTATGAGGCCTCCAACGGCTCGATCATCATGTCGCCGATACTTGTCGATGAGTACCTCTATACAGCCGGCTACAGCAATCACAGCCTGCTCATAGAACTGGACTCCTCCAAACCCGCTGCGAAAGAGGTCTGGCGAGAAAAGCAAAACGTAATTTCCCCGGTCAACGTCCAGCCGTTCCTCGACGGCAACGTGATTTACGGATTTGATCAGAAAGGTGTGTTGCGAGCGATCTCGATTCCGGATGGGAATCGGCTTTGGGAAACCACCGACGTGATCGGTAAGCGCCCTGCCGGCTCAGAGACGGCGTTCATTGTCCGTCACGAAGACCGGTATTTTCTCTTCAGCGAACTGGGCGAACTGCTGATTGCAAAGCTGTCGCCACAGGGTTACGAAGAAATTGACCGAGCCAAAGTGATCGAGCCGACCAACATCGCCTTCGGCCGCGACGTCGTCTGGAGCATGCCGGGATTCGCAAGTCGGCATGCCTACATCCGCAACGACAAAGAGATTATCTGCGTCGATTTGGCTGAATAGTGGGAACGGCAGAAAATGACTGCTTGTCAGGATTTCAAAACATCCGTCCTTCCGGTCGCATCGCTTCTCTCTGCAAAATCCTGGTTTAAGCAGGAAACGCGGCGGTTCTCAGCAAACCAGGATTTTAACCTGTGTGGCTGAGTTGTAGTCTTTGCATTGGCATCGCGATTGCTCTTCTGATTCCGCCATGCGATTCTTCTCTTGAAGTGCTGACGACACATCCGAATTTCGGAATTGAATCGCAGAGGCAAACATCGTGTGGCTGGCCCGGACAACTGACTGGTTCAAGCTGCTGCATTTGCCGGACGTCGGCTGGTGGCAATTCCTGGCTGCCGCGGGTTGTCTGGTCGTGCTGATTTGGGCAATTGTCCGTCTGATTGCGAGCGTGAACGAAGATGTTGATCCTGCCGAAGCGGACAGAGAGATGCTCCAGGCAATCAACGATTTGCGGCGCGAGGGTGACCTGACGGAAGTTGAATTCCGATCCATCAAGGGTCAATTGGTAACGCGTCTGAGCACATCATTTCAGGTGACTCCGAAGAAAGACAGGGGCGCAAAATCTGCTGATGAAGTGGAACCTGAACTGAACGACAAAAATCTGGCGGAAGACTTTTCCGTGAAGCAATCTGCGACGGACGCGTTGGACGTCGCATCCTCACAACCGAATAAACCGGAATCCTTCGCCAGTCCGACAAATCTTCCCGAATCGTGTCAGGATACCAGCCATCTGCCTCCAGGCACGACGGCTCCGGAATCCGAAAACAAAGAGGGAATGACAGACTCTGATCCTGATCGTAACTCCAGAAACTAGCGGGCTCTGAACAAGGCAGTCGAGGCAGCCAGCGAAGGCTGCCGAACTTCGGATGCCGGACTGCAGCGGACCGCCACTACAAAGCAAACAGAACTGGTTGGCAAGGAAGCCGACTCCACGGAGCGCCCTACACCTGCCAATCGCACGCCTCTGAAACTGCTGACTCTGCACGACTCTTTCCTCCGGAGTCAAGAAGAGTGGCGGTTGCGGAAGCGAAAGAACACTTAAAGGGATAACAATGGCACCTGGTAAGGATTTTGGTTCGGGCAAGACGGTACAACAGGGCAAACGAAATGCCAACTGTTCATTCTGTCGCAAGAACTATCGGGAAGTCGGGCCATTGGTGGAGGGCCCGGAAGACGTCTATATCTGTGGTGAATGCATCGAGCTGTGCCAGTCCATACTGGACCAGGAGCGTCGCCGTCGCGGATCGTCCCGCAAGTTGTTCAATCGAGTGCCGACGCCTCGCGAAATCGTGAAAGAACTGGGCCAGTATGTCATCGGGCAGGATCAGTCAAAGAAACTGCTCTCGGTGGCGGTCCACAGTCACTACAAGCGGCTGATGCATAACATGGAAGTCGGGACCGAAGAAGTAGAGATCGAAAAATCCAACATTCTGCTCATCGGCCCCACAGGTTCCGGAAAGACGCTGCTCGCCAAGACTCTGGCGAAGTCGCTGCAGGTTCCGTTTGCCATCGGCGATGCGACGACGCTGACGGAGGCCGGCTACGTCGGTGAAGACGTCGAGAACCTCCTGCTGAAGCTGTTGCATGCCGCGGATTTTGATATTGAGGCGGCTCAGCGAGGCATCATCTTTATCGACGAAATCGACAAGATCGGCAAGACAAGTCAAAACGTCAGCATTACCCGTGACGTGTCCGGCGAAGGCGTGCAGCAGGCTCTGCTGAAGATGCTGGAAGGCACGGTCGCGAATGTCCCGCCGCAGGGAGGACGCAAACATCCGGAACAGCAGTACATCCAGATCGATACCACGAACATCCTGTTTATCTGCGGCGGAACGTTCGTCGGTCTCGAGGACATCATTGCTCGTCGCATGGGTAAGAAAGTCATCGGCTTCGGCAATCACAACGATGCTCACGAGGAGAAAGCCCGCGAACAGTTGCTGTCACATGCCATGGTCGAAGACGTAATGGAGTACGGCCTAATCCCCGAACTGCTCGGACGACTGCCGGTCATCGGCACGCTGGCTCCTCTTGATGAAAACGCTTTGATGCAGGTGCTGACCGAGCCCCGCAATGCATTGGTGCGTCAGTACAAGAAGATGTTCGAGATGGAAGAATGCGAACTTGACTTCTCTGAAGGGGCGCTCCGCGAAATCGCTCGCCTGGCCCGAATCCGCAAGACCGGGGCCCGCGGGCTGCGCAGCATCCTCGAACAGGTCATGTTCGATCTGATGTTCGAACTGCCGGAACTGGAACGCGGTCAGAAGTTCATGATCACCGAAGACATCGTCAAAGGTGACCGCAAACTGATCCACCGCGGTGACTCGGCAGCCGCCTGAGTCTTCTGTTCCGGCGTCTGACTGACAATCTGAATTCACGAAGAGGCTCCGCCGCAAAGGCGGAGCCCTTCTTTGCTTCGGCCCGGCGACGAGTGTTCGTTCAGGATTTCAGCAGAGTGCTCGCCGCGTAACTTCCTCAATGCACTCGATGGCAACATCGCACAACCGGGCCACCAGTGACTCCGGCATCGCAGGTGCCGGCATCAGGACGATCACGTCACCGAGTGGCCGGATGATGACGCCTCGTCGCCGTGCGGACTGTGTCACTTGATGGCCAAGCCTGATTGTGGGATCGAACGGCTGCAGCCCGTCGCGATCCCTGACGAGCTCGATGCCAACCATCATGCCCTTCTGCCGGATCTCGCCGACAAACGGATTGTCCGCCAGCGGAATCAGTTTTGAAGCCAGCAGGTCCGCACATCGGGCAACGTTCTGGAGGACACTCCGGTCTTCCAGCAGCAGCAACGACGCCAGGCCGGCGGCACATCCCAAAGCATTGCCGGTATAGGTGTGACCATGAAAGAACGTGCGGCCCTCTGAGGGATCACCAAGGAACGCATTGAAGATCTCATCCGTGGTCAGTGTGGCTCCGATGGGAAGATAGCCGCCGGAAATCCCTTTCGCGATGCACAGGAAATCCGGACTGACCAATTCCTGCTCGCAGGCAAACAATGTCCCCGTCCGTCCGAATCCGACGGCCACTTCATCGGCGATCAGGGGAATCCGGAATTCCGTGCAAAGCTGCCGAACGCGTTTCAGATAGCCAGGCGGATGAACCAGAATCCCGGCCGCTCCCTGCACGATCGGCTCCATGACAAACCCGGCCAGCCGCGGATGATGCTCGTGGATCTGCCGAGTGACTTCGTCGAAACAGTACTGCAGCCATGATTCCCGAGTCTGCCCGGTCGGAACTCGCGTGGCGATTGGAGACGGGACTGTGAGCGTCGGGAACAACAGATGCCTGTAGCTTCGGTGGAACAACTCGATACCGCCGACGCTGACGGTGCCGAGAGTATCTCCGTGATACGCATTTCCAACACACAGAAACAGATCGCGGTCTTCCGGGACACCAGGCTTCTGCCGGTGATACTGGTACGCCATCTTCAGCGCAACTTCGACCGTTGTGGCACCGCTGTCCGAGAAGAAGACTTTGTTCAGGCCGGCAGGCGCTCGCTGCACGAGTGCCCGCGCGAGCCGGATTGATGGTTCGCCGGACAGACCGAGCAGCGTCGAATGTGCCACTTTCGAAAGTTGTTCCCGGATCGCCGCATCGATTTCCGGAACGGCATGGCCATGCACGTTGCACCACAGCGATGAAATCCCGTCGAGGTACCGCCGTCCGTCCGCATCAATCAAATCAAATCCCTCACCGCGCACAATGATCGGTGCGTGCTCACCGACGTACGCTGACATCGGAGTAAACGGATGCCAGACATGCGCGTTATCCCATTCGCGAAGCACGTCTGGAGAAACGTCCTGAAACTCCGATTCAGCCATCACCAAGCCCAATCTGCGGATGCCGTTGCCTGCGCCTTCGGAAGGGATGACTCGTTGAGTCAACACAGACTTCCAGCAGTCCCTTCTCCACTTCCCTGAGGGAGAACGTGGCCGATCCCGGCGCGCCGGGAGATGAGGGGGTCGGGAGATCTGATGCGTGTTGGGTCTCTTCAAATCCGCAGAAAAATCCTCTGCCGATACAGCCAAAACAACAGCAACCAGAACAGTACAAGCGTCCCCGTCGACAGCGTAATCGATTCATACCACAGCGGATCCAGTGCCTTCGAGCCGAAGACGTGGCCGATCATTCCGCCAAAGTGAACCTTGACCACTTCGTCCCGCATCCATTCTCCGAGCGTTTCTCCCAGCAAATAGATCAGTATGGAGTTCATTCCCACGACCACCAGCGGAAACGCCAGCATCTTGAGTGGAGCGATGTCGAACACCAGATAAAACACTGCCAGCAGACCAATCACATAGCCACCGCTGAACAGCACCCAGCTCGGTGACCAGATACGCTTGATGACGGGACAGACGGTTTCATCCGCCAGGATCCCAAGTCCCAGACAAATCCCCGCGCCAATCAGGAGCAGTCCCAGGCGACTCCATTTCGAATATCCCGGTGCGATTAGTAACTGCCCGCACAGGATTCCCAGCAGCGTCGTGCCGATCGACGGAATGAAATTCAATGTCGTATAGCCACCGCGATTAAACGTATACGGTTCAGGATTCGACAGGAACCACTGGCGAAACCAGCCCGGCCCCGGCGCATCGACCAATGGCTCTGCCACAACCGCTCCATCCTTTGCCGCCTCAGTCCCATCACTCTCATTCTTCCCATCAGTCCCATCCGCAGCATGCCCTTCCGGCACAGTCTCCTCGGCAGGCACAGTCCGAAGTTTCGGCAGCAGCCACTGATCGAACAGAAACGCCGCGTTGCCATTCTTTGACCACGCCGCAGACGAGCCGTCCAGAATTTCGCCGTACTCCGTTCCGACGCCCACCGCCGAGTAATCGTAATTCTCCGGCGGCGGATTCATCCGAAACCAGCCCCAATAGCCAATAAGAATGATCCCCAGCGCAGCGAACTGGATGCCTCGGTGCCGGTTCAGCAGCAGCCATGCGAAGAAGTATCCCAGCCCAATCTGACACAGGACATTCGGGAAGATCCAAGTCGTCCGTTCGTGCCCCATCGAATACAAGAACACACCCAGCAGCACAAGCACCACCGAACGGATCAGCGCATGACACGCTCTTCCGGCCCATCCCTGACCAAGTTTTTCCCTGCGTGCGTCCGAAAACGGCATCGACACGCCGACCATGAACATGAAGGATGGCTGAATCAAATCCCAGAACGACACCCTAAACAGGTCAAACGCACTGCGCCATGCCGGATGTTCAAAATGAAATCCCACGGCCTGCCAGAGACTGTGATCGTGCACCGTCCAAACTGGCTGATCCCTGGCGATCTGTGAGAACGCATAGATTCCAAATCCTTCGGCCGCCAGCATCAACATGATAAAGCCGCGAAACGCATCCAGAGACACCAGCCTCCCCGGTGCCTTGCCGGAAGACCGATCAGCACGTTTCTTTGCAGTACCATCGCCGCCGGTTGTTTCAAGGATTCGGCCTGCCTCCCTCGATGCGGACGGAGCCACCGGTTCCGTCCGCGGAGAAGCTGCGCCACTGCCATACGGTCGCGTCTGTTCCGGTCGCTGCGGCACCACGCCGTCCGCCGGCCTGCTGGGTTTCGGAGGAATCGGTTTGCCAACCATGATGCGCTCCCAGAGTCAAGGACAAGAACATTTCGCAGTGTAGGAACCGAGTCACTTATTGTCGCTGTCGCCCGCTCGTTTATGCAGAACAACCAAGTACTCCCAAAGCAAGTGCAACTGACAAAGCAAAGCTGGTCGTCTTCTCAGTTCAGGAAGCGTGGCTGACGTTGTCTGGCCCTGGGTTCCTGGGAAACGCATTCGCGGAGCATGGAAACGGCCCGTGTGGTTTCACGCCAGAGGACCGAAGGTCAAGAACTCAAACCGGCCAAAAGCCGTATGCACTCACGATGCGGCGGGACCGAACAAGCTGGCCGAGTCGCGACACTGGAGCAACATTCCGGCCGCCGTCACTTCTTCGCCGGGGCATCAGCGTTGACGGGCGTTGGCTCACGCGGTGGGCTCCGTTGAATGGATTGAGAGGCGTCCGGGTGCGGGTCCCCCGACATCGGTTCCATGCGGACGGGGCGGTGTTCGGTGTAGGATTTTCGCATGGCTTCGATGATTCGCACATCAATCAGACCTTCACGACCAGAAGTTTCGGGTTCCTCGCCGGACTGAACGCAGCCCGCGAAGTACAGAATCTCTGCGGCGACCTGGTCTCGATGCTCAAAGGTTCTCTTTTGCTCTTTGTCTTTCACGATAATCGTTTGCTGGATATCTCCGTGCCAGGTGTAGGCGGGGTCCATCATGAGGATGCCCTCGGTGCCGATAACGCGATACTCGGAGACCTTGGCTTCGCCGAAGCCGCAGAGGAATGCTGCCAGCCGACCGCCAGAGAACCGCATCGTCGCGCTGACCGCTTCGGGAACCTCCTCAAACCGCGGATCGACACCCCTGGTGGCAACGGCAATGACCTCTTCCGGCTCGGACCGGAACAGGCAGCGGGCGGCATTGATGCAGTAGATGCCGATATCTTCCAGGGGCCCGCCGCCCAGCGAGAGGTCGACTCGGATATTTCCAGGATCGATCTGCATCGTATGAATGGAATTGAACAGCCGTGCTTCGCCGATTCGCCCGGAACGCACGGCCTCAATGGCCTGAAGGTTGCCTTCCTCAAAATGCAGGCGATAACCGGTCATCAACCGGACATTGGCATTCTGACATGTGTCCACCATTGCCTGCGCATCAGCGACGGAATAGGCGAGTGGTTTTTCGCACAGGACGTGTACGCCGGCGCGGGCGGCGCGCTCGGTGTACTCGCGATGTTGTGAATTCGGTAAAGCGATGTAGACGGCATCAATATCGCCTGAGGCCAGGAGCTGATCATACGCCTCGTAGCTGTGTGCAGGCACTTTGTACAGCCGGCTCAGTTCTGCCGCCTTAACAGCATCGCCCGTGACCAGGGCGGCTAATCCTGCGTTGTCGGTCGCATTGGCGAACGCAGGCAGAATCGCAGTCTGAGCGAAATGTCCGAGACCGATCACTGCAAAGCGAACGACTGCCGACTTGGAATGAGGCATGGGCTCTCTCACCACTCACTGAACGAAGAAGGGGAATTGGCACTTTGAGACGTGCTGACGACCTGCTGTCACTGGCTCATGGTAAGCTGGGGCAGAGTCGAATTCCACGCCTCCGTGACGCGGAAAAGATAGTGCATTCGACTGGCGCATGTTAATGTCAGAGTGCGAGCACGGATTGCAGCGACGGAATCTTCGCGGATGATGCTCTGGAGGGTGCGAGCGGAATTCCTGCTGGCGGAGCGGCGGTCAACAGTAGGCTTGAGCGGAACTCATGGGATACCGAAATCTGCACCAGTGCCTTCGCGATCTGGAGCGGCACGGACATCTGATGCGGCTGAGGACTGAAGTCAGCGCGGATCTGGAGGCTGCGGAAATCCATCGTCGTGTCTGCGAACGAGGCGGGCCGGCGATCTTGTTCGAGAACGTTGCCGGTTGTCAGTTTCCGATGGTGAGCAATCTGTTCGGTACACTCGAACGGGCCAAATTCATCTTCCGTGATGCCCTTCAGGGCGTTGAGACACTCGTGCGACTGAAGCAGGATCCGACATTCCTGCTGAAGAACCTGACTCGCATTCCGTCGACGTTGCGGACACTCATTTCAATGAGATGCGCCGCACGACGATCCGGCCCGGTGATGGAATGCCGCACGACGCTCGATCAACTGCCGCAATTGAAATGCTGGCCAGGGGACGGCGGAGCATTTATCACTCTGCCGCAGGTCTATACCGAACATCCTGATCGGCCGGGCTATGTGCATTCGAACCTCGGCATGTACCGTGTTCAGATCAGCGGCAATCAGTATCAGCCCAATCAGGAGGTCGGGCTGCACTATCAGATTCATCGCAGCATCGGATTTCATCATGCCGCTGCGATTGCGAAGGGACAGCCGCTGCGAGTCAACATCCTCGTGGGCGGGCCACCGTCCCTGGCAGTCGCGGCCGTGATGCCGCTGCCGGACGGAATTCCGGAGGTCGCGTTCGCCGGAGCGTTGTCCCGGCACGCCATCCGGATGATTCGTAACGGCACGGGTCCCCTGATCTGCGCTGAGGCGGACTTCTGCATCACTGGCACGATTGATCCCTCGCGGCAGCTGCCGGAAGGTCCGTTTGGAGATCATCTCGGATACTACAGTCTCACGCATGATTTCCCGGTTGTGAACGTCGACGGTGTCACTCATCGCCGGGATGCCGTGTGGCCGTTCACAGTTGTCGGTCGTCCGCCTCAGGAAGACACAAACTTTGGGGCGCTGATCCACGAGCTGACGGGGCCGGCGATTCCGGCTGTGCTGCCTGGAGTTCATGCCGTTCATGCGGTCGATGCCGCGGGCGTTCATCCGCTGCTGCTGGCCATCGGCAGCGAAAGATATGTCCCGTATGCGGCGGATCGGCAACCTCAGGAATTGCTGACGAACGCCAATGCAATTCTCGGCCAGGGACAGTTATCGCTGGCCAAGTATCTTCTCATCGTGGCGGACGAAGATGATCGCGGTTTGGACATTCACGACATCGGAAGATTCCTGCAGCATCTTCTGCGGCGAGTCGACTGGACTCGTGACCTGCATTTTCAGACGCGCACGACGATGGACACGCTTGACTATTCCGGCACTGGACTGAACGCAGGCTCGAAGCTCGTGATGGCTGCCGCCGGGCAGCCGAAGCGCGAACTGGCGACGGAGATCAGCGGTGAGTTCTTTCTGCCGGACGGTTTTACTGATCCTTCTGTCTGCCTGCCGGGTGTGCTCGCGGTGAAAGCACCACCGTGGTCGAAGGGAGCCCACGGAACGGATCCGGCGGCCGGTCGTTTCTGCGACGAGCTGCTGCATGCACCATCGAAGGTTTTCGCGGGCTGGCCGCTGATGGTGCTTGTCGATAATGCCCGGTTTTGTGCGGAGTCACTCCGGAATTTCCTGTGGGTCACGTTCACTCGCAGCAATCCTGCCGCAGACGTGTACGGAGTGGCTGCGTTTGTCGAAGCAAAACACTGGGGTTGTCGAGGTTCTCTGGTGATCGATGCCCGAATGAAGCCTCACATGGCACCGCCGCTTGAGCCGGATCCTGTTGTCAGCCGTCGAGTCGATGCGCTGGCTGCACCGGGCGGACCGCTGCACGGGCTGTGCTGAAACGGCAGCTTGGTCACGAACGGCGAGAGCGTTGTGTTTCGTATTTTCTGGACGACTCTGATCTGACAAATCAGATTCTCAGTCGGCTTGGACGAGGCGAGAAGATTGAGGCGAGAAGATTGAGGCGAGAAGATTGAGGCGAGAAGATTGAGGCGATTTCGGGCAGATCGTCGTCAACGCGCATCCGACTGCCATTCAATACGTTGTCCCCTCAAACCCAACTGCTGGGGACAACACATGATCGGTCAACGAAGCAGGCACGCACAGCTCGCGACCGCATGGCAATCGCGAGACCTGATCGGCTACAATGGCGAGAACTCGTGCATCAAAAGTCCCAATTGTCGTGGCTCACAGCAGGGCGTCCACCCAAACTCCCCTCGGCGACAAATCGCCCGCCCGTGCAAACGTGGCGAAAGCCATACTGGCGTAATCAACTCGAAGTCAGCATCATTCATCATTCATCGGTCATGTTCCCTGAAATCTGGAGTCCGCATGCCGACCTTATCCGGAGGCCTCAAACGGTTCATCAATCTGAGTGTTTGTTTGATCCTGACAATTGCCGCCGTTCGTCCGGCCGCGATGGCGGAAGAGTCCAGGCCGATCCGTGCTCTGCTCATCCTCGGCGGCTGTTGTCATGACTACAAAGAACAACAGACGCTCCTCACGAAGGGCATCTCGGCCCGTGTCAATGTTCAATGGATGATTGCTTATGACCCTGACACCGGCACGAAGCATCTCAACCCGTGGTACGAGAAAGACGACTGGGCCAAAGGGTTCGATGTCGTGGTGCATGACGAATGTTGTTCTGACGTAAAGGACATCACGACAGTTGAGAGAATTCTGAAGCCGCACCGCGAAGGGCTGCCGGCCGTCCTTCTGCATTGCGGGATTCACAGCTATCGGACTGAGGGGTATCCGAAGAGCACTCCGTGGTTCGATTTCACGGGCCTTGCCAGCACTGGTCACGGGCCGCAGATTCCCATTGAAATCAGCTTTCTCGACGACGACAACCCGATCACGCACGGGTTGAAAGGATGGAAGACGCAGAACGAAGAGTTGTACAACAACTCCGCCGGCAACCTGCTGGAAACGGCCGAACCGCTGGCGACCGGCGAGCAAATGTATCAGAACAAAGACGGCGGGGACGTCACTGCCGATGCGGTCTGTGTGTGGACCAATAGATACAACGGAAAAACAAAAGTGTTTGCGACGACGCTTGGCCATCACAACCTCACGGTCGGCGATGACCGCTACCTGGATCTGATCGCACGCGGCCTGTTGTGGTCTGTCGGCAAGCTGGACGATGTGACTTACCGCAAGCCGGCGGACAAGGTGTTGATTGAAGGGAAATGATCCAGTGATCTCGATCTAAGGACGTTGTCATGTCGCTGTCTCGTCGGAAACTCCTGAAATCCGCGGTTGCCACGAGTGCTGCGGCATCAGTTCTCATCCCAGGAGCGTCAGCCATGAAAGCCGAAGAACAGGACCTCAAAGGGAACATCAGGCATTCCGTGGTCTTCTGGTGTTTCAACATTGCCGGTAAGAAGTGGGACATCGATAAGACGTGCGCCGTTGCCAAAAGTCTGGGCTGTAAGTCGGTGGAGATTTGCGGACCGGCTGAGTGGCCGACCTTGAAGACGCACGGCCTGACTTGCGCGCTGGCATCGAATGGCATGCCGGGGGCGCCGTTTATGAAGGGCCTGAACAACCCCAGGTATCACGACGAAGTGATCGCCGCAACCACGAAAATGATCGATGACTGCCATGCGGCCGGTTTCCCCGGCGTGATCGCCTTCACCGGATATAAGTGGAAGGACGCCGAAGACCCGAACAGCGGCGAGATCAGCCTGGACGATGGGGCCGCCAACTGCGTCGCCGCACTGCAGAAGCTCGCTCGAAATGCCGAGAAGAAGAATGTCACGATCTGTCTGGAACACCTCAACACGCGTGACAGCAGTCACCCGATGAAAGGGCATCCGGGGTATCAGGGCGACGACATCGACTATGTCGCTGATATTGTCCGCAGAGTGGGTTCTCCGCGCGTCAAACTGTTGTTTGACATCTATCACGTGCAGATCATGAACGGCGACGTCATTCGACGGATTGAAGAATGCAAAGACGTGATCGGTCACATTCACACCGCTGGCAATCCCGGCCGCGCGGAATTAGACGACACGCAGGAAATCAACTATCCGCCGATTATGCGAAAGTTGGTGGAGATCGGGTATGGCGGCTACGTGGGACACGAGTTTATCCCGACCCGCGACCCGCTCGCCGGCTTGCAGGAAGCCGTGCAGTTGTGCGACGTCTGAGAGCGGCCTAAAACCGGAGCGGCCAACAGCAGCAACGATTGGTAGATGTTCCGCATCGCGATAACTCCGGAAACATACTGGATGAAGGTCCGCATGTCGCAGCAATACGCGGCCTGCTCGTCAATTCTCCTTGAGTTCAACGGCGAGCCAGGCGCGGGCGTAGGACCACCATGTGTCGGCTGTGCGGGGTGAGACGCCGAGGACTTCCGCAGACTCGGCTAACTTCAGGCCGCCGAAGTACCGCAACTGCACGAGTTCGGCGAGTTTGGGGTGTTCCACTGCCAAACGCGAAAGGGCTTCGTCGAGAGCCACAAGATCATCATCAAGCGGCAGAAGGGCCAGGTGGTCCGAATCGAGATC
>Ga0163144_10007065_pt1 | contig 24658 bp, 22 predicted proteins | sample OliLak19BULKMAT1_FD_123175 | JGI IMG/M metagenome (GOLD analysis project Ga0163144, IMG submission 123175) | Freshwater microbial mat bacterial communities from Lake Vanda, McMurdo Dry Valleys, Antarctica - Oligotrophic Lake LV.19.BULKMAT1 | ecosystem: Environmental > Aquatic > Freshwater >... | reverse complement strand
TGAGCAACAATTAGCTATAGATTCAATAACAAGTGGTCAAAATACTCTTGTTATTGGTAGTGCCGGTGTTGGTAAAAGTTTTGTTATTGTTTGGGTAAAGATTAGATAAATACACCAAGTATCTAAAACAAGGTGTTACAAGGTGTTACAAAGTGTTACAAGGTGTTACAAGGTGAAAATAAGTAACATGGAAATGGGAAATGCAGTTTTAAAAGTAGTTAAAAGTAGTTATAAAACACACACTCGTCGTTTGCCGTCGCCTCACGAAAACAGTATGGACGACTTGAACAGTATGGACGACTTGAATAATGAGCAACAATTAGCTATAGATTCAATAACAAGTGGTCAAAATACTCTTGTTATTGGTAGTGCCGGTGTTGGTAAAAGTTTTGTTATAGATTACGTTAGAAATTTGTATGATGTAAAAGACAAGAATTACATTATTTCAGCTCCTACTGGGGTCGCCGCTTTAAATATCAAGGGACAAACTATTCATAGTATTTTTGGTTTACGACCGAATATACAGACCTTGCAAGATTACATTAAATTTAGCATGAGATGGTCAAAAGTTGATTGGTACAGATTAGAAACCATTATTATTGATGAAGTATCAATGTTGCAACCTCAATTATTTACACTATTGAATGACATTTGTTGTTTTCATAAAAGAAAACAAGCACCATTTGGCGGTATACAAATGGTACTTGTTGGGGATTTTCTACAATTACCACCAGTTGTAAAAGACGACGAATGTAAATATATTTTTGAAACCAGCGTATTCAAATCAATGAATATAAATGTCATTAAATTGACACAAATTATACGCCAAAAGGATGATTTTTTAAAAAAAGTATTGAATGAACTACGCGTAGGTGTTGTTTCTGAAAATATGCAGAAATTGGTAGAATTATGTAGTGTACCTAAAACAGACCTTCATCATATTAGATTATTTTCTAAAAATATCGACAGAAATCACGCAAATGATACTCAACTAAAGACATTAACTGGTCGTAATTTTACAATTAAAGGCAAAGATACTGGACTATTAAAATATCTAGATAATTGTAGATATTTGCCATCCTTGTCGTTGAAAATAGGTGCACCTGTAATGTTGCTTGTTAATTTACCTGAAAGTGGTTTATGTAATGGTTCTATTGGTATTGTTGAAGATGTCAAGGAACATCAAATTATGGTTAAATTCAATGGTTGCAGTGATATCGTACAAGAGATTGGTCGTCATAAATTCGAGTATAAAGAAAAAAAACAGACTTTGGCTTCAAGACTACAATTCCCATTAACATTGGCTTGGGCAATATCAGGACATAAATCACAAGGATTATCTTTAGATTATGTCCAAGTTGACCTCAAGGATATATTTTGTGCTGGACAAGCATATACTATGTTGTCGAGAGCTGTTTCTACGGATGGACTAGTAATAAAAAATTACACCCCTGATAGCATAATGACGTGTGATGTAGCTCATTCTTTTTTAAATAAATACTAACCTTTAACCCTTGAAATTTCCTTTAACTCTCCCCTTTAACTCTCCCCTTTAACTCTCCCCTTTAGTGTATAGGTACTAGATTATTTCATAAAAAGAATTATTGTGCGAGAATAATAGTGAAAGCAAAAAGTTGCAAACTTTATAAAAAAAGTCCATTTGATATTGTCGTGTATCTTTATTATAAGTTTTTAAAATAAATTACACCATTTTACCAAGTTTCATCTATCGTTCACCCACAATGTGTAAGGTTTAGCGTTTTTTTTGTTAAATAAATAAAAATACTACTAAGTATGATTAAGGAATATAAAAACAAGAAATCTGTGTTGAAAGATGTAAAGGATAACGAAATTTTATGTAATAGAGATATAAAAAACTATTTCATCCTTCCAGATTATAATGATTTCAGTAAACTCATTACATCTACTAAAGATCCGTGTTTTTACGAGTTTATATCAGATAAAGTAGCTGTAAATTGTTTTATGGATATTGATTTAGATTTAAAAAAGAGTACATTGTTTTACAATCATTCAGATCTGGTATTATTCATCAAGAATAAGCTGGATGTATTTATAAAAAAGACAAATAGCAGTTATACCAATCAATTTATAGTACTAGAGTCTCATTCGCAAGTCAAGAAATCGTATCATATCATTGTACGAACTTTTTGTAATGATACAACCGGTAATCTAGAACCAGTATTGTTCAAGAATGTATACGAATTGAAACAATGGATGGCATGTTTTATCAAATATTTAATACATGCCGAGAATGGTGAAAAGCCTTGTGGAGACAACGAGTATGAAGATGGTGATTCTATTAATGAGAATATTACCGACGTACAGAAATTAATTGATTGTTGCATTTATAGAGAAGGGCTATTTAGAACCATTTACTCGTCAAAAAGTAAAGAGTTTAGACCATTTATAAAAAATATCTACAGTGACAACTTTGAAGATGTCGAAACTTTTGTAACATATTATACTTCAAAAGTATACAAAATATTCCCAGTGAATACGATACCCACAGAAAATCTAGAGAGTGGCGTAGGCACTAGAAGTGTAAGTATAGAGAGTGGCGTAGGCAATAGAAGTGGTAATGTGGAACAGGGTAAATCTGTATTGGAAGCTCAGGATGAAAAGGTAATAAAAAATTTCATTAGAAAATTTTATCACTATAAATATGACGATATACGTGGAATTATAGTAGATAATAATTTTAACTGTATCATAGTCGCATTAAATGATAAGTTTTGCGGTAATGTAGATAGGGAACACAAGTCCAATTATCAGTACATCCTTTTTAATTCAAGTGGGTCAAGACAAAAATGTCACGATCCTGACTGTAACAAATATAAAACTAATGATATACCAATAGAAAGTTTTTCTCAGGATATAAAAAGTATAATTCTAGGACATTTGAATATAAATGATGGTGAACTTGAATTGATATTAAAGACGACCAAGGAGTGTTCTGAATACATTGTTGAAAATTTTGACGACAAGATAACAAATATTGAATTTGACAAGAACTTGATGTTGTTTAAAGGGGATGCTTCTGAAAACACAGTTATCGAGTTGAAGGGTAAATGTAAAAAATGTCTATGTGAGCATCAAATATCATCTGATGGTTATTGTATAAAGTGTAAAATTTGTTCATCAGTATTCCCTAAACAACAATGTATACCAATTTTTGAGCAGAAATTCCAAACTATTAATCTTTTTTGGCAACTCATTCAGCATAATACAATCATCATCAACAACAATTACTCCAATATAGAAGATGATTTGTTTTTCAACTGTGATATTAATATAGACAAGTCTGTTTTGAAAAACAAGAAATGTACACATCTTGTAAATCTAATATTAGATGGTCATAAAGTAAGTAAAATATCTCTACTATTAAAGGCTCAAAATGATAATATTGTATATGATGGAGAATACTTTTTTTTCAGAAACAACATATGGAAGTGTGATAACCAAAATTTATATATAACCGAAATTATTTTGAATCTTGAAAAGTTGTTTCAAAAGATACAAACTTTTTATAGTACCAAAGAAACTAATGATGAAAATAACAAGTTGATTAAAAATATCAAGTGCCTGGTAACCAAACTAAATAGTTACAAGTTCAAGGAGGAGATTGTTAAAGAATCAAGAAGGTACTTTTTTGAGGAGAATTTTAAATTCAAGTTGAATAGTAAACATTTTCTAGTGCCGTTCAAGAATGGATTATGGGACCTGTATGCAAATGTTTTTAGACCAGCAACTAGGAATGACTATATAAATTTAACGTGCAACTATGATTACTCTAATACTGTAAATAATCCCAAAGTTTATGAATTCTTGAACAGTGTATTGCCAATAAAAAGCGTAAGGGAATATGTATTAAAAGAATTTGCAAAATGTCTTAATGGAGACATACCAAATACAAAATTTCTTATATTTATAGGTGACGGTGCTAATGGTAAATCACAATTGTTGAATCTAATGAAACTAACTATAGGTGAATTTGGTGAAAAGGTAGAATCGACGTTACTCACAAGAAAGAGGAATAATCCAAACGAAACATCCAGTGAAAAGTTAAAACTAATGGGTAAACGTTTTGCATTTCTTTCGGAACCAGAAGATGGTGAAAAATTCAATATAGGTTTATTAAAAGAGTTGACTGGATCGGAAGAAATTGTTGCCAGAGGTTTATTTTCATCTCCAGTATCTTTTATTATGCATGTCAAGTTTTTTTTAGCTTGTAATGAGTTGCCTCAGGTTAAAGGTGAAGATACTGCAATTTGGAGGAGAATAAGAGTCATTGACTTTCCTTCTAAATTCGTTCTGGATCCGCAAGAAGATAATGAATTCAAGTTGGATACACGATTACCAATAATAATGAGAGAAGATATTACTTGGAGACAAACTTTTATGAATATACTATTGGATTATTACTACAAGGATATACAAGAACCTATAGAAGTTCAAATAAAAACAAACGAGTATAGAGATGAGAATAATGAAGTATTTGCATGGTGTGAAGAAAATCTAGAATATCAGGAGAATAGTATACTAAAATTATCAGATGTATGTAAGAAATATTTTGAAAATAAGCCAGTTATTGATACGAAAATTAAAGGAAGATTTAGAAAAACATTCGAGGAATATTTGAAAACCTTGAAAAAAACATACCCGCTTGTACAACATGAATGTAAATCATCATCATACAAAGGTATGACTTATCAAGGATGGAAGCATTTTGCACTTAAATCAAATGTGTCATCCATAAACTTTCAAGATGACTAATTTAATTTACCTAGCTACTTGACTACTTTTTTGTGTATGTCAGTCAATTGTCATTAATTGTCACTAATTGTCATTAATTGTCACTAATTGTCATTAATAGTAATCTATAATTACAATTTTTATTACTTGTGTCACCCCCTGTGTAACTGCACTATTACTTATTTTGCCTTGTGTAACCCCAGTGTAACCTTACAATATCACTTATGTTGCCTTGTGTAACTTTACAATATCACTTATTTTGCCTTGTGTAACTTTACAATATCACTTATGTTGCCTTGTGTAACCTTACAATATCACTTATTTTGCCTTGTGTAACCTTACAATATCACTTATTTTGCCTTGTGTAACCTTACAATATCACTTATTTTGCCTTGTGTAACTTTACAATATCACTTATTTTGCCTTGTGTAACTTTACAATATCACTTATGTTGCCTTGTGTAACCTCATATTCGTTAACCAAAGTGACTACAAAATCATTTTGTTTTTTTTTACATTTGACTACAAAAAAATTTAAATTTTGTAGTCAAAAATGTTTGTTTTCGTTCACCGTGGAAAAAAGTGACTACAAAATGACTACAAAATGACTACGTTTGACTACGTTTTTAAAATGAGATTTTTTATTATCATTTTTTCATATATCTATTTATATATATTTATTTTTTTTATTACCATAATTAAAAAAAATAATAATAATCGTTAACCAAAGTGACTACAATGACTACAAAAAAAATACAAAAGTCCAAAAAATAAAAAAGTCTAGAAATATTTTCTGGAAAAAAAAGTTTTGTAAAAATTTTGTAGTCATTGTAGTCACTTTGGTTAACGATTTTTATTATTTTTTTTATTTATGGTAATAAAAAAAATAAATATATATAAATAGATATATGAAAAAATGATAATAAAAAATCTCATTTTAAAAACGTAGTCAAACGTAGTCATTTTGTAGTCACTTTTTTCCACGGTGAACGAACACAAACATTTTTGACTACAAAATTTAAATTTTCTTGTAGTCAAATGTAAAAAAAACAAAATGATTTTGTAGTCACTTTGGTTAACGAATATGAAAATGTAGTCACTTGGGTTAACTAGACACATAAAACACAGTTAAAAAAAAATGTGTAGTAATACTAAGGTTAACATGTTTAAATCCGCAAGTGCTAATTCGTATAAAGATACTATAACATTTTCTGATAGATTAAATGAGTCTACTCGTATAAGAGAAAAGTATCAAGATAGAGTACCGTGTATAGTGGAATTATCTGAAAATTTGAAACACGTAGAATTTGACAAGAAAAAGTATCTAGTCCCAAATGATTTAACCTGTGGACAATTTATATTCATAATAAGAAAAAGAATGAGAATACAGCAAGAAGAGGCAATTTTTCTGTTTGTACATAATACAATACCACCAACTAGTAGTTTACTATCTCAAATATACAGAGAGAACAAGGATGATGATGGTTTTCTATATTTTGTAGTACAAAAAGAAAGTACATTTGGGGAAAGGTAATAGTGAAACGAGATGGAATAAAAATATAAAGATTAGTTTATAAATGGAAAAGGATGATTCATTTATAAACATGTATATATTGCACATGTTTTTACTATACACAAGATTATCAGTTTTGTTGTGGTGTCGTATTAATGTTCAAAATAACACTATCTGAGTCTGGAGTATTATTGAGAAGGATTATAGATTTTTTAAATCACAAGGATTTTTTACAAGAAGTTAATTTTTTTTGTAAAAAAGATGGTATATGTATTCAATCAATGGATGAGTATCATGTATCATTTGTGAATGTAAAGATTGACGCAAAAGTTGCAGTAGAGTACAAGTGCGAAGGTGAATTATTGTTGGGTATAAAGTTGGAGGATTTAGCTAAAATATTAAAGTGTTCAAGATCTTCAAGTAGTAATTGTGTAATGGAGTATGTAAAGGATAAGAATGTCTTGTCGGTAAAGTTTACAAGGTTTGGTAAATGTGAGAGTAAATTTCAGTTGAAATTAACAGGCAGGAGGGATGAGATTTTATCAATTCCAGATATACAATACAATTGCATACAGGATTTGAGTATAGTAAAATTGGAAGGATGTTTAAATAACTTGTCATTGTTTGGAGAGGATGTTATTATTGAGAATAGAAGCGAACAATTGTATTTTAGTAGTGGCGACGGCACAAGCGAAGGTGTAACAGAAGCAACCTTTACTTATGATTACGACGACGACAACACTTTGGAGTCAAAATCAAAAGTACCTGTAAAAGTAATAGTTTCATTAAAGTATATGTTGTGGATATTAAAGTTGTCTAGTAATTTCAGTAGGATAAAGATAAGTTTGAGTGATTCGGGTGCGCCATTAAGAATAACAATGATTAGCGAATATGTAGAGTGTGATTGTTTTGTTTCGCTAAAAGACTAAAGAGCGAAAATAAGGAATAAAAAAAAAGTAGTATTATATTAAACAATGATTCATATAAGTGTAGGTATACAATTGATAATTAGAATATCAATGGATGTATGTAGTAGTAAAGATTTTATAGATATATCAACAATAAAGAATAAAGTATTAATACACTTTTTGAAGAGTATTAAACATAATTTACCTAGAGTAGTAAAAGTTAAAAGTAGTGAATACAAAAGTGACAGTATATCTTATTATTCAGAACAGTTGATTAGATTGAATATACTAGAATATTCTGAATTGTCTGAAAAAAAGCCAGTATTTATCAAGGCAAAAGATAAGATTCGTTCATTAGATACATTTTATGTATTTTACAAGTCCAAACTTCCAATTAGTTGGGGCACAATAAAGAATCTAACAAAGGATAAGATGGATATGTATTTTCCAGAATTTTATCAAAGTGTATTAAATTATAACTCTCAATTGGACCCAATTGAGTTTATACAGGTTATATTTTGGTTTTATAGAAAGGGTATAGTTGACAATATACTGAGTTTAACTATACCACCTCCGGGTAAAAATATTTGTAAAAGAATATCGCCAGGTTCTGTACGATTGACATCTGACTATGATTTAACAATAGACGGTAAATGTGCATTAACTGTGTATAATAACTTTAATAATTATATGAAGTTTCTATATAGTGAATTAGGTAGTATTGTATTTGATACGAATATATATTATGTATCATTTTTAACAACTATAAGACCATTATATTTAAAAAGTGTATTTTACACAGAACATAAACCATGTATAAATAATAATGAGTATGATAGTATATATACATATAATATAGATAAGGAGAATGCAAGATTACAACATGTATGGGCAGTATTGAAGGTATACAAGAGTGTAAATGATATTATAAATCTAGAAACTCCGGATGAAAAGGTATACCATCTAGAGGATTTATTGACAACTTTAGATAATAATAAATTGACTGGGATAGATATAATGAACCTAATAGATAATAGTGTGAAATTGAATACAATTACCCAAACTGATTTTATAAATAACTTATCTTTAGTAAATTACAAGAATCCAGAGACATATTATACAAGAGGTGCATTTTTGGATATCGTGTTAAACCAACAAATGTGTAAAAATGAGAAAGGTTATAACTTGAGTAAACATGATTATATTGATTCATTTTTAGAAAATGTAGCAGATTATTTGAGTCATTTTAACTCGGGAGAAAAATACAAAAAGAGACTAATAGATGCATCAAAGAGAGTAGATGATAGATTATATAGTGTAGTACAACATATATTTAGTAGTGAGTGCTGTTATTATAAAATCATGGATGTATTTTTTTATACATCATTAATGTTTGTATCGGTAGAAGATATAAATGAAGTGAATGAATTAGTGTCCAAACATGAATCACACGTAGTACCGCGTCAATCATGGGTCGAGTGGGGTTAATCGTCTAGATTAAACGTATTTTTCCATGTACAAAATGTTTTATATTTTGTTTGATAAGTTTCATGTACAAGTGTAGAATTTTTTTCGTCATCGAGGTGTATGTGATTTATAATAAAATTGATAGATTCTATTTGTTGTTGGATATATACCTTGGAAGAGTCTAGAATATACCGTGTAAAAGAGTGTGGTATAATTTGATTAAAAGTGCATCCATTTGTAATATTATTTAACAATGAAATACAATTTTCAAGATCATAGTTTGTACCAATAAAATCAAAACACAACAAGTATTTTTCAGAATTAGTAGGTCTTGAAGTAGTAGGTTTTGTCAAGACAACATATTTAAAATGTTTAGCGAGCAAGTATATGATATGTAAAGTAGTATCCGTGTATATATCAAATATTTTTAGTACGCAATTGCCATGTTTACGCAACAAGAATAAGATGGATATAATCTGTGAATAAATTAAATTGTAGTGTAATATTTCTTTTTGACTATACAATTCGTAATCATCAAGTCCACCGTCAGCAGAGATGAAATCAAAAGATTGTCTCGAGATGGCGTTTGGGTCGGTTGTAGGTGTGGTGGTGTATTGTTGAAGGAATTCATGTAAATTATTATTAGATAATAGATCCAAGTGTATAAAGTTGCAGTTAGTAATAGTACTTTTTAAGAATGGAGAAAAGGTGGGTGTATGAGTGTTGTTTTTTACAACTTCAGAGTACGTCATTGGCGGTTTAGAAACTGCAGTTATATTAACTTTTGGCAACAATTTGCGAACAACTTGTACAAAAGATCCAGGTGCTTCTGCAAGATGGCATGTATTTTTAATGTCATCGCGTAGTAAAGGATGAGTATAAACAAGTTCCCATAATTTATAGAATGCTCTATTAATGTACTGTTTTTTAAAAGGTCTAAAATCAAAAGGGTTGAATAACTTTCTATAAAAGTGCCATTTATAATTTGGAATAGAGTCAATTTTTTGCATACACGACAAGAGTGTGTCAGATAGCTGTACAAGATGTTGGTCGTTTTTTAACGAGTCATTTTGGTCTTTTACAAGTAATAATTGTTGCGTCATGATTAAACAGTTTCAATATATTTAATTAAATATTTTTTCAATGACGGATTTATTAACCTTTTTAGCCCATTCATTGGAAGGGAATTGAAGATTAAAAGTAACATGTAGGTTTCCAAAGGAAGTAGGAGCACTTTCAACTGGCATACCTTTATTTTCTATAACAAGAGTATCTTTTGGTTTAATAACGTTACCTTTTGGTATACTAATTTGTAGAATAGTATCGTCAATAAATTGCAAACTGGCTTCTCCTCCAATCAACGCGGTACATAATGTCAAGTCGAGGTCAGCGTACAAGTTGTTTCCATTTCGTGTGAAAATGTCATGTTTAATTTGTTTAACAATGATATGAAGATCTCCAGTGACATGATCAAGGAGTTGATTAGATTTACCTTTAAGTTTAACTACATGACCATCTTTGATACCATGGGGTATATTTAGTTGAACTTGTTCATTGTTGAGGGTAGTGCCAACTCCATTACAAGTGTTGCATTTAACAAGTACATATTTACCTTGACCAGAACAATTTGTACAAATGTTTTGAGTTTGTATACAAAAGAATCCATTATTTTGTTGGGTTAAAGTAGAACCTTTGCCATTGCATTTTGTACAAGTAGTAATGTCTGTACCTTTATGTCCCTCACAAGATGAACATAAAACATTTCTGGAATATGTAATATTTTTTAAACCTCCAGTATAAAAGAATGAAAGGGGTTCTTGTATATGATAAAAAGTATCGTTGGTTATTTTAACTGTAGAGGCGCCGTTGGTTCCGTTGGTTGTAAAGAACATGTTGTGAAATTGTGAGAATATGTCATTCACATCAACACCTCCACTACCACCACTACCGCCACCTCCGTTACTGTCTCCGTTACCACTTAATTGACCAGTTTTGTCATAAGTCTGACGTAATGTAGGATCAGATAGGATTTGGTAAGCCGTTTGTATTTCTTTAAATTTTTCATCTTGACCATTATTTTTATCAGGATGATAGATCAAAGCAAGTTTTTTGTATGACTTTTTAATATCATCACTTGAAGCACTTGTAATAATTTCAAGTATATCATACAATTTGGAATCTTTAACCATGTTGTTGTATTACTCTAATTGTATTTAATTAAAAAGTGTGGAGAACCCTAAGTATAAAAGCAAGTAATTTGTATTGACATTTATTTTTCATTTTCCAAAATAAATGGTGACGATGGTAAAGTCTTGGTAAAATTGAACCGAATATTGACGAAATCTAAACAAGTCTTGGTAAACTTGAAACAACAACAACTTTACATGAAGGTAGTCAACAATACTGAGCCAACTTGAACTAAGCGTGATAGAACGTTGTCTTATTGGTAATATTGTACCAGCTCATTGATATCGAAGAAGCATGTTACAGTGACGAAGATTGGTGGTACATAGGTCTAAAAAAGACTGATCTATATTTTTTCATTAGTTGATCACTTAATCTTTCTTTTTGAAAATCTTCAAAAGTCGCGCCTTTTAAGCGTTGTTGTATATAAAATAAACAAAACACACCACATTCCGAGTCACCTTTTTGGTGTTTAAATTTATTAATTTTATAAATGGTATTGAAATTTTTAAACCAAGGATGATATAGAAACGTTTTAATATTTTTGATAGGTTTGTTACCAGTAGAGTCAAAGTATTCAACAACAAGTGTATGTTGGTTATTAATCAAGGAGTGTTGTATAAAGACGGCAACCCAGTGTGATCCACTTTGATGAGATTCATCCAAGTTAAAAACGAGTGCCGATTTAGAGTAGTTTTGTATATTTTTTTTAGGGAATAATAAAGGATAAAGTATATAATGATCAGAAGGTACACAATCTATAAATTTAAAGTCCTTGTATAATTGTTGGTACTGATGCATGACATTTTCGATATGTGTAGTATTCAGCCATCCATATTGAGTTTTAGTTCCCTTTGGTTTAAAAACTAGAGTATCAAGTATTTTTTTAAATTTCGGGTTACTATTGCTCAATTCTCGTTGAATTTCTGAATGTTCTATCCAACATATTTCGCCATTGTCTAGAGTATTGGAAGTACAGTAGGATTTAAATTTATTTTGCAAGAGGCAATATATAAACTTGTTTAAATCTATAGAGAAATCTTGTGTAGGTAATGGTGTACTTTTACTAGTACATTTGTTGTATTCTTGTATATAGAATTGTAGTTGGTACCACAATTTTTCAGATAATTGTAGATCATAAATCTCTTTAATATTTATCAAAGATTTTTTACCTTGGCTAGTTTTATTCCATACTTTGACAATTTCAATCAATTCATCTTGGGTGAGACAAGTCCAATTGTCTTTTTTATTCTCTCGCAGTGGAGAACAAAAGGTCATGTGTGTTACGTTGTATTAGTATTATATTAACAAGTAAATAAAAAAAAGTAAGATGATAATTGGTGTACTCCCGTCATTCTCGTTAGTCACTCTCGTTAGTAACTTTCGTTAGTCACTCTCGTTAGTAACTTTCGTTCGTCACTCTCGTTCGTCACTCTTTGATGTAAAAAAGGTAAAGAGATTTTGGTCTTTTTTATGTACACTCTTGGGGTAACTTTTGCCGCTGTTTTCAATGTAATGTTTTAGATATTCAAATGTTTTTTGCAACCCAACTTCCACAATAGGTTTAACTCTTGGAATATTTTCAAGTTCTTGACCAATAATAACGCCTAGAATAAATGATACAATCCAAAACATGGTTACTTTACCTTGTTTACTTTACTTTGTTTAAGTGTGCGTTTGATTTAAAATATATTACTTTTCAAAAGGTAAAATGGGAATATTTAGTATATTAACAACTACAGATGGCAAGATACCTTTATTACAAATTGTTATAGGTATTGTAGTTGGAATAATTGGAACATTACTATATTTAAAATTCTACAAACAGGTGTCGAGCAAGGGCGACACTTCCGAAAAAGTAAAGATTGGTGAGAATTTCGCTCCGGAATTAGTAGGCGTATCAGATTTACCAAAAATTCCACTTAGTGTACCACAAGAAGAATTACCTGATATTCAAGAAAGTGGTGGAGAAGAAGTAGGTGAAGGGGATATGGGAGGTGAATGTGGGGGAGTAGAGGAAGGTGGAGTGTCAATATCTAGTTTGTTGTAATAAAGTTGGTGGGTGCGTCTATAATAGACTATAATATTTGAGTCAACAAGTAAAGGATTACACGACAATGACATTGGGTACAACAAGGGTATTGGATTCATCTGATTTATGTTACTATGATTTGCAAAAATTTTTAAATGATAATTACATACAACCAGAGGGTACAAGAAGAATAGATTATAGTATTTCTTATTTAAAGTGGATATTGAAAGATTGTAAATGTATTTGCATGTTGGACTGCGCCAACGGCTTGATTGGTTTTGTGTCACTTTGGAGTATAAAGATGATTTTGAACGGCTACACGGCGAATGGTGTCCCGAGCGATCCGTTTGATGTGGAATATGCTAATGTATTATGTATACGTGATGATTATCGTAAAAAGAATTTGATACATGTTTTAACAAGCGAGATAAAAAGGGTAGCTTCGTCATATGTAGGTATGTTTTCAGTAAGATATATTGTAAATCAAAACATGTTTAGTATATCTACAATATATCACAAGACTTTGTCAAATAATGACTTTATTCCAAACTCTAATTTGAGGGAATTATTGGTTACAGATTTACAACAAGTTATAACTACATGGAATAGTAAATGTAGTAGTACCTTTAAAATAAGTCAATATTTAACAATTAAAGATGTGGAACGTTTGTTGGATAGACCATGTTACTCGTATACAGATGGTTGTAATTTTGGAGCATTTTATACAACAAGTTTCAACGACGATTCAAAAGTAGCAACCTTGTATTATTATTCGAGTTTGTGTATAATACCCCAATTATTACACAAGATATTCCAACTTGGGATAACAAGTGTAAACTGTACTTGTTTAATGGGTAATCAAGAGTTGTTGTCCTCGCCATTTAATTTTTCTCTCGGAAGTGGAATATTGTATAATTATTTTTATGGCTGTAGTATGAAATATTTTGAACCAAACGAGGTGGGTCTAGTGTTGGTGTGAACTTGTTTTGTGTATTCCAGATTAAAGTAGGAAATATCAAGTATACAAGTATAAGTTCAGGTACAAGTGTATTACTATTCCCAAACAATGGATATTGAAATAACAATAAACAAATGGGAAGAAGGTACATTTTATAAAAAAGGAACAATTTTGATTTTCGATAGCGACTGTTTTGCAAAGACCCCATTCAGTTATACAGGAGACAAGATAGACACTACATTATATGTTGTTCGTCATGATCATACTACATCAATTACATCGTATCCGAAAAAAGATTCCTTTATCTATACTGCGATGGATACAGATTATTTCAAGGCTACAGATTTTAAAAAAATAATGATGAAAATAAAGACTACTCCAAAAGTAAAATTACCAAAAGTAGTAAAACCTTCAAAAGTGGTATTATCAAAAGAAGCAAAGGAATTGCAACTATATCGAAAAAAACATTGTCCAATAAAAGTTACATTGGAACAAAAGATTTTGAATCTTGATATTCCAATGGATGTAAAACATGATATATATTCTACTTGGGAAGAATCTAATAAGTCGTATGGTTTATCTGGTCCAGATTCTAGTAAACTTTCTTGGCTTGATCATGTTTGTAACTTGCCATTCAATAGACGCAAGGCTTTGAATGTAGGACAAGAAGTAAAATTTCTTGAAAATGTTAAAAAACAGTTGGATCATCATATATACGGTATGGAAGATGTAAAACAACATTTGTTGGGACATGTTTCAAAAATGATTACAGTTGGGAATACGGGTGGAGTTTTAGCTTTACAGGGTGTAGCTGGAGTTGGTAAAACAATATTGTTGAAACATGGTTTACAAAAGGCTTTAAATTTGCCATTTTTTCAAATAAATTGCGGTGGGATGAAGGATGGTTCAGTTTTAGTAGGGCATAGTAAGACTTATAAAGATTCAAAGTATGGTTTGATAGCAGATATAATGATTAAAGCTGGTTGCAATAATCCAATAATTTATTTGGATGAGATTGACAAGGTATCAAAAAATGTGAATGAAATTACAGGGATATTGATACACATGTTGGACCCTGAACAAAATATGGATTTTCACGATGATTATTTTGATAATATCCCGATTGATTTGTCAAATGTAACATTTGTATTGTCTTTTAATAATGTAAATGATATAGATCCAATTTTACGTGACCGGTTAAATATTATATCAGTCCCTACACCTTGTAAATTGGAAAAGTTGATTATTTTAAAAGAAAAAATATTGCCAAAATTACTAGCTCAAATGAAGATGGTACTGTATAACGAACGAGAAAGAAGATCAAACGAGTTGGTGGTGAAGATAACGGATGACATTTTGGAAAAAATTGTGAAAGACACATCAAAGGATGGTGCAGGTGTAAGAGATTTGAAACATTATTTGGAACTTTTACTAAATAATGTCAACAAGATGAGAATAATGACGGGAGAAAAATATATTACTGTAACAAGAGAAATGCTTGAATTGTGTAAAAAAGAAGAAAAAAAAGAAGATTACAATATGATGTACTTGTAAATTTAGATCCAAAAGATAATAAAAACATTTAACATTACATTTTATATTCCTTTACTGAGCCTTTAATTTTTGTAACCATTCCCACGACGTCTACACCACTTTTTACTAACAATTTTTTTTACATTATTTATGAAAGTGGAATATTGTACAATTCTTTTTCCATGTTCCATATTTTTTTTCTTATAAATACAAGGCAACCAGACAACTTTCCTGAAACAGTAATGGAGCAATTACGTATTAACCAAATACCCCCACCCACCTTGATATTTGTAAAGAATGCCACCGACATTATAGTTGGAGTATTGAGTAGGTTTGGTTTTATTATAGATGACATGGATGTATCAATATGTAAACAAAAGTTGAAGGATTGTATTTTAAAACAAGAGTATGTAACAATATTTTGTTTAAATTATAATGAGGAAATGTTGCACTATGCTACAAGAGTATGTAAAATGTATGTTTTGAACACGTATAACGGTGATGATGTATTGTCGATAATAGTTTTACTTGCAAATAATTACGAAATGTACAAGTCAAGGTCATTGTTGTATAGCATGTACAATAGATTAATGGATGACGACGACGAGGATGAGAGAGATATTTATTTTAATGTTGTAGATGAAACTTATGCTTGTGCCGTTGGTGGTTTTGACAAGTTGTCGAGTATGAGGAGGGCAGAGTTTTTAAATTACATATGTGACAATAGTATGAGATTAAAGTCTTGTTATAAATCAGAGTCGAATCTTGTAAAGACTTTTAAAAATATTTTTCTAGATATAAGAAACAAGTATTATGATGATGAGTTGTTGAACAAGTTGGAAAAGGATGAAGATGTATGTATGTATATATCAAAGAGGGATATTAGGCTACTAGTATCATTTGTTAAGGGCACTGACAAGGGTACCGGTTCACCCCAAATTCAAGATGCAAGTACTAAGTCGTCGAGAGTAGTAGATTGTAGTAGGGTAATGAGGTTGTGTAAAAAGGTAGATTTAAATTTATCTTTGTTGAGGTTTAAAACGGTACATGTGTCAATTGATTATCTTGTAGTAGAAAAGGCAAGTTTAAATTCAATATTTCATATAGACAAAGTTTTTGCAAAAGATCGAGAAATAAATTGCAAAAACATGTTTATTGTTGGGAGTAGTAGTGGAAGTGGAAGTGTAGTTGGGCTAAGTATGTATTTTGGTCATCAAATAAATCCAGAAGATTACGATTATTATGAATGTTCATTTTTAGTAAATACGTGTGTATTGTAAGTTGGACGTGTGTATTGTAAGTTGTGCGTGTGTTTTTAGTCAAATGAAATAACAATAGTATCTTGATTAATATTGTTGGTATATACTCTAGTAGCTACAAATATAGTAGAATGTTTTTTTCTGGATAATTTACTTCCGTTACTAGATTGTGTTTGATGTGTACTTCCACTTGTACTTCCACTTGTACTACTACATATACTTTTATTTGATGAATAACTTTTCATTTCTTCATTAATCTCTGATTTATGTTTTTCAACATATTCTATAACTTTATAAGTAAAACACCACTTGAAGAAGCATAATTGTGCGATGGTAGTATAGTATCTTTTACCATTATAAACAAGTGGTATTCTATTATTTCTTTTAAAAGGGTCAAATTTTTTTTTGGAATAAGTATTCAATTGGTTCTTGTACGAAGAGTAGACATCAAAATATTTGTCAGAGATGGTATAACTAACAGAATGTTGTTTACAGTATGTAACACAAAAGTAATCAAGTAGTCGTAGAGAAATACTAGCGGTACGAATTAAAATAGGCAAGAATTTTTCAATATGGTCTTTTTTTTGAAAAAATTTGAGTAGGGAAATTTTCAAAACCTCATCGGACGATAAATAATCGTTACTATGATTTCTTGTCATACAATGAGTTATTAATTATTAGTGCGTTTTATTTAATATATTAAAATTAAAACGCACTAGTAGAAATAGTAATGAGAATGAGAACATTTGCAATGATATTAACGGTAAATACTATAAGTGTTACTGGAATATACCTGTATTATTTTTACAACAAGTTTAAACTCGAGCACGAGTACCCCAGTGATTATCCCCCGATCGATATGCAAGATCCAGAGTCGTATTCAGAAACAGCTGGGGACGGGGACGTCGAAGTGTTGGAGGACGAAGGAGGTGACGACGTATTCCCAAGCCTTGCTGGTTTTAATTAAATTGAAGATACATATTCCCATTTCAACATTTCGCATATTCCCTTCCATATTTTATCTTGGACTCGTAATTTTTCGGGACTTTTAAGTAGAGTAAAGTGTTTTTTGTATTCGTCAAGATCCAACAATTCACAAAATTTGTATAGGCAATAATTGTAAGATAAAAAGGACAATCTATTTGGGGCAACTTTTTCTTTTACAATTTCGAATGGTTCTTGAATTTCTTCAAACATTTCTAATAATTTATCTTCAATATACGTAGGTATATTAACAGGACCCATTCCATTAATGGAATTTAAAATATGTGGCGTATGTTCATAGTAAGCAGTCAATGACAACCGTTTCAAGTACTCTTTAATTTTTTTGACAGTAATGGAAGTTATATCAGTAGAGTAGTCTTTTTTGATTTCATTTCGTATAGCTTCAATGACATATTGTGGTATATCAGTGTTTTCTTTAGCTTGCAAGGAAGCCAAAATTTCTTTAAATCGATTAGGTCTCTTGTATTCATAATTCTTTTTAATAACGGTATCGCATAAATCCTTGTATGATATTTGGTAGTCGTGTATGGAATTTTTGGATATACATCCACATTCGATGCATGTTGTAAAATTTTCAATATTTTTAGTGACACCGTTGCAGTTGTCACATTGTTCGTTATTAAATTTGAGTTTAAAGGGGTCAACCATCATGCCATTATTAGTAACCCTACAATATTCTTCAACCAGTTTATTTTTTTCTATATTATTGACATCACTAAGGTATTTACCGAGTCCTCCAGGGTTATTACTTTTTTTGGGTGTAATTTCATTAGTAGTGCTTTCAACCTTGTATTTTTCAATGATATCTAGAGTCTTGTCCAAATATTCCTTTTCTTCTTTTTTTTCTTGAATATGTCTAATTTCATTTTCTAGATTATTTTTTTCGCTTATAGACAATTTTTTGGAATTTAGTAATTCTTTTTTCTTGACCAAGGATTTTTGCAATTTTTCGAAATATTGCAACTTTTCTTGATGAAAGTACAAGATGTCTACCTTGTTGTTGAATGAAATCTTTTTTTTCTTTTGTTTCTTGCCGCCATTAATGGTCATCCTATTGGAAGCTTTAAAGGAGGATATGTCCATGACAATATTATCTCTATTCTTGTTGTATTTTTTAGATATCAATGTTTTTTTTTTTAAAGAATCAATGTTTGTTTTTTTAGGACCCAATTCAGAAATTTTAAATACATGAATGTCACTGTCGTTGTCGTTGCCATTCTCGTTGTCGTTGTCGTTGCCATCCCCGTTGTCGTTGTCGTTGCCACTTTGACCTCTGTTATTTTTTTCATACATACAAGTGGGTTCATAGTCGTCGTCGTACTTCATTTGTTTTTAATTAATATTTATCTTTTAAGTTAAAAACGCGTGTAATTTTACAATGTTGGGTTTTAAAAAAAAAGTGTGTAGATAGTAAATGTACAAATTACATTCAGTTATACCTTGGACGGGCGGTAAGCATTTTTTAAAAACGCGTATATTGGAACACAGTCCTAAGAATTTTTTAACTTATTACGAACCTTTTTCGGGTGCATGTTCTCTTTTGCTAAAGATCCAACCAAAGAAAGCTCGTATAAATGATATAAATCCATGGATTGTATTAATATACCATATAATAAAGATATCACCAGGTTCATTGATAAAGGCGTTAAAGAAATTGGATGGGAATGATGAAGAAAATAGGGTTAAATTTTCTAGTATAGTAGATTTATTTAACAAGGGTAGAAAAAAACTACAACATCTTATTCCACAATCTTTGGATTCAATAGATGATGCTTTATTAAGAAAGTTGATATTGCCAGTATCTCAATTTTACTTTATTTGTAAATTTTCATATGGGGGTCATGTATGGTTTGATGAAAAGGACGAGTTGAATGCTTTAACCCATGAGTCAAAGATAAATGGTAGACATTTGTATAATGAAAAGCTTATAACGGATATAAATCTGTATTTTTCAAGTAACGATATAAAATTTTATCACGGTAGTTATGAGAAAATATTATACAAGGTAAAATCAGGTGATTTTTGTTATTTTGACCCGCCGTATTATAATAGTAATTTTCAAAACAATATAGCCAAGTATGATTCTAAATTGTTTGACAACTCTAGTCATGTAAAGCTGGCAGCCAAGATGATTCAATTACATTCCAAGGGTGTATTTGTTTTACAATCAAATTGCTATAATGCAAAGTTGCTGGAGATGTATCCGCAGTTTAATATAGTCAAAATAAAAGTTAGGAGAACATTATACCAAAGACAGGATGAAGAGAATAATAATTGTTTCGAGTGCCTTATAAAAAATTACAATTAATGACCTCAGCGCCACATACGCCACACACGCTCGATTTACGTTTGGAATTGTTGCAATTGTTGTTTAAATCTAGATAATTGATAATGTTGATATCTAGTCAACTCTTGATTGTTGAATGTTACAGGTAAATTTTCAACATCACTTTGATTATATGTTTTAAAATTTTTCGAATCACCATTGCCGTGTCCATTGTCACTTTTAATGTCACCTCCGGAGTTACCGTTGCCTCCAATTATTCTACTGCTTATTTTGCCATTTTCGTCAAGGATGTCAGATAATGATATGTCTGGGTCATCGTTGACATTTAATTTTACAATAATGCTATCGGGTGGGAATGGTAAGGATTTTCTAATATTTATAAACATTTTCCCAGCCCATCTTACATATTGTATAGCATGTGACCTATCATGTACATTTGTCAACATTTGTGAAGTAATATTTTCATTCAATGACAAGAAATTTTGTGATCCAAATTTGTGTTTTGTAATATATTCTTGCCATTTTAGAAATTTATTTGTAGTAGCCAATGTGGCTGTCAAGATGGTGGTTATAGATGTGATGTAATTGTAAAGATTATGATTAATAGGTAATACAGTTATAACAGAAGAAACGAATGAAAAAAAGATTAGTACCAGTGAAAAGTAATGAAAGTTTTTTTCATAATATATAGCAGATTCTTCATGTATATTTCTAAATATGATACATTTTTGTGATATATTGTTTAAATATATTTCGACTTCATTGGACCATCCTTCGCCTTGAGGGTATTTTGATTCGTCAAAATGTTCCAAGCTTTTTAATGATACATCATTACTCATACGAGCGATTTCTTCCATTATACCTTGTTAATTATTTTGTATTTAAGTATTTTAATAAAAGTGTAAAAATTTTTAATGACAAGTATTAAGTAATGATATTATTCTCACCGTTTAGACTTGTTAGAGATTACATATTATATTCATTTAGTCAGAATCCTATACTTACATTTTTAGTTTTATTTATGATAATTTTAGTAATCATAATACTTTATATTCAACCTCCCCCACCAGTTGTAAAAGGGGGTTGGTCAGATTGGAAAGTACAAAAAGAGTGCGATACAAGTGCTTGTGGTGTCAGTAAATCAAGTCGTATTGAAAAGAGATTTTGTAATAATCCTGCACCGAGTAACAAAGGTGCAGAGTGTGTAGGGTCTGAGAGCAGAGAGACGCCTTGTGAAACCAAGGAATGTCCAATAAATGGTGGTTGGTCAGATTGGAGAAAATTATCTGAAACGTGTGGAGACAATGGTGTTTATAATGAGATTAGAACATGTACTAACCCATCCTCTAAATATGGTGGTGAAGACTGTCAAGGAGATAATTCTAGAGTAGTTTCATGTACATCAGATGTCAACCAATTAATTTCGAAAAAGGATGTTATAGATGGAGGGTGGTCAGAATGGACAACAGGCAAGTGTAGTGCAGAGTGTGGTTCAGGTAAAGTATTATTGAGTAGAACATGTAATAATCCATTGCCTCAAAATGGAGGTAAAGAATGCAGTGGTGATTCTACTGTAGAGATGGATTGCAACTCAAAGGATTGTCCAGTAGATGGAGGGTGGTCAGAATGGGAAGTAGACGAGTCGAGTTGTTCCAAAGAGTGTGGAAGCGGTTACAAGTACGAGACAAGAAAGTGTAATAATCCATTGCCGCAAAACGGCGGTAAAGAATGTCAAGGTGTAGATAGAAAGTTGAGTGATACCAAGTGTAACCTAAAAAAGTGTCCTTTATCAGAAAAGGAGTGTAATTCACTAGTAAAAGGTCCATATCCCAAGGAATGTCTAGGGGTATGGTTTAGGAATGTAACATGTACAAATGAATCCTACATTGAAAATTATCCAAAAAAGTATCAAGGTGGTGGAAGTTTTGAAAGTGGAAGTAGTGGTGGTTGGTGGCATACACAGGAACCAGAGATAGTAAAGCAAGATATGCGTAATTGGGCAATTAATCCATTCTGGGGTACACAATTCAAGTCAATTTGTCTACCTAAAAATTACATCCCGCAGAATAAAGAAGATTGTAATCTTTCAAATAGTTTTTGGGACAAGTCTACAAAAAAGTGTGATATTACGATGGATAAAAGACGTCAACCAAAAAATTAAAAAGTAGTAATAAGTAAAGTAAATGGCAACAAGTAAAAGGTGTACCAAGTTGAAAAGGTCTACAAAGACAACCAAGCCAAAAAGGTCAACCAAATTGAACACGTGTAGAAAGAAAAAGATTAGCAAAGTATTTACAGAATGGAAAAAAGGCAAGTTAAGAATAGGTAAAAGTTCAAAATTTATTAAGTCCCACAAACAAGCAATTGCGGTAGCATTGTCTATATCAAACAAGTTTTGCAAGGTACTTCCAAAAAGAAAAAAATAACAAACTTCCAATTCAACTTCCAATACTCCAATCCCCAACCTTTATTCCAACAACAGTGTGAATATATCATCAAATGCCTGAGTGTTTGATTGTATATACTTGAAATATTCTTTTTTATATCTAGATTTCGATAAACTTTTACATAATTTTACACGACTAATACTTTGAAAATAAATGTATTCCCTTTGTTCTTGATTTAATTGTAGTCCACAAGTGATAACATTACACAATACATTAAAATCTTTATCACTAGACATTCCATTCAAGTAATGAATGCTCCAAGGTAACATAATGTTGCATTTAATAGATGGGAATGATTCAATAATGTAATTGACAACATTAGAACTCTTGCACAAGATTGCATCCTTTAACATATAGAAATGTTCAGATAGTGATATATAGTAAACAGCCATCAATACTTTTAAAGATGTACCAGAATTGTGAAATAAACAAAAGTTTTTAATTTGTTCTACATATGATTCCAAGTTTGAATTCAAGTTGCAATAGGTTATTAATTTGAACAATGTATTGTGTAATTTCAATGATATACATGTTTCAAATAATTCAAGTAAAACAGTGTCGATTGCATCTAATTCTGAATCAATGTATTGTATGAAATGCATAGCACCATTATCGCGTAATGCAGCGAAAAAGTAACAATACAAGTCCATAGTGTAACCATTTCTGATGTAAAATTGTGTAAGTTCTTTATCATGCAAGTAACAAGTCATGTAAATTTCCCAATTATTTTTAGGCATATCATATTTTACTTGTAATTTTTCAAATACACTAGATTTCAAGAAACTGCACACATTATATTGACTGTAATGTAAACTGGAATAAGACAAGACATTATGAAAAGATAATCTTTGATTCAAAGTGTAAAATACATACAATGATGTAGTACTCTTTTTCATCATAGATTCCATTATATATTTACTAAAATGGTTGGTGTAACTGTCATTGTTTTTGGTGTAAATCTTTAAATAATTGTCTATAAATTTTTGGCTGGTACCAAGTCTCCCATTTAGTAATGACAACTTCATATATTCTTCCCTCATGACTATTCTGCCTTTTGAAAAGTGTAATACAAGATCAATTACATTTGTATATCCATTTTTAAACATTTTTTTAAGAAAAACAATCTTTCTAGTTGGTATAATAAATCTTGTAAGGTACTTGTCATTGTACAATCTATTTCTTAATGATTTTGAAACTCCGAGTAGTTTTTGTAATGCGTGTTCATCTGGTATAATCTTGTGTAATAATTCATCCGGTAATGTAGACAACAAGTCAATTTTTTTTCTTTTGGTAATAGTAACAGCGTGTTTAGAATCGCGAACCAATTTTCTTTTCAACATGTTACTTTTTCTTTTTTTACCAGTTTTTTACACACGTTGTTATATACCCTATTCTTATGTTTTTACAAGTTACTATTCCGGAATAAAAGGTACAAGAATTACAAAAAAAGATATAAATAGGGAGGTGGTTACAGATACAAACGATACCATTAATGTCAGAACCAAGTAATATAATTTTTGTATCGAATATTCCAAAGGAAATAAGAGCACGAGACTTGTATACGTTATTTTCTGATAAAATATCACCAGTACGTTCTATAAATGTTTATATTTCAGCACAAAAAGGTCCTTATGCATTGATTCAATGTTTTTCAAGAGAACAAGTAAAAAGGGCATTTGGAATAAATTTGTCTTTTATCTACAATTCAAGATGTTTTGATATGTATGTTGAAGAATATATACCAAAGTTGAGACGAAATCATTCACCGCCACCACCTCCACCTAGACGTAAAAGATTTAGGTCACCTTGTCCAAGACGTAGAAGATCACCGTGTCCATCACCATCTCCTCGACGTGACCACCACCAACAGTCTCCTCCTCGAGGAAGATCACCGTGTCCTCGACGTAACCACCAACAACAGTCTCCTCCTCGAGGAAGATCACCGTGTCCTCGACGTGACCAACAACAGTCTCCTCGACGTGACCAACAACAGTCTCCTCGACGTGACCAATCGCCATTACGTTCAAGATCAATGTCACCATGTTCATCACTTAAAAGAAGATGTAGAAGAGAATCTTTATCATCAACAGTGTCTTCATCGTCAAGTGAAATGTCACATTTAACATTGTCATCATTATCTTCGATGATTTAGTAGGTTTTTTTTTGGGTTTGGAATTTCCATTTATTTTTTTACTTTTTTTTTTTTTTTTAAAAATGATATAAATAATTTTTTTTTTAATAAAAAATAAAAAAATAAAAAAAAAATAATAAAAAAAAATAAAAAAAAATAATT
>Ga0163144_10007064_pt1 | contig 24659 bp, 20 predicted proteins | sample OliLak19BULKMAT1_FD_123175 | JGI IMG/M metagenome (GOLD analysis project Ga0163144, IMG submission 123175) | Freshwater microbial mat bacterial communities from Lake Vanda, McMurdo Dry Valleys, Antarctica - Oligotrophic Lake LV.19.BULKMAT1 | ecosystem: Environmental > Aquatic > Freshwater >... | reverse complement strand
CGGTAGTTCTAGGATCGGGATTTTTCGGAGTTACTCCTGGTAAAAGCCAACTCCTGAAAAGCAGAGTCCAGAACATTAAGTGTGCAGCACAAAATACAGTAAACTCAAATATCACTGGGATAAAGGCAGGGATATTATGATACAAGGTTGCATTTGGTTTTCCGCCCACATCCATTGGCCAATCGCTGATCATAAAATACCATGTTGCAAGGCAAGCAAGGCTGCATGCAGTAACTCCGTATATAAAAGCACAAATTGCAAGGCGGGTACGCGGAACGTGCAGCGCTTCAGGAAGCCCGTGTACAGCAAAAGGAGTGAAAACCTCTTTCACCTTGATACCGGCAGCATGAATTTTTTTTGCTGCGCTCACCAGCACCTCATCGTCATCGTAAATTGCATGTATAGCTTTCATATGGTTAATGTTTGATGGCTAATGGTTGATATAACTTCATCAGCCATCTTATTTCTCTTTCCTTCTGCAGATAGCTTGATCGCAGTAAATATGCTTTTTAATTCAAATGCTTCCTGCTCCAATGCATTCAATTGCTTAATCTTTTCTTCTTCACAAACAGCTTTCAACACTCTTATCCAATAATGACTTTCACGACACTCTTTACAAACTACACCTATTTTATGTATAAAATCCTTTTTTGATTCTGCAGCCTGAGATTCTTCATAATTCGCTCCAATGGATGTACTTGCCCGTGTCAATTGCTTTTTAGGGGCACTTATAACTTCATTGTATTTTATTTTCGAAAGAAATAAAAGCACATCAACTCCAAAGTTAAATGTTCTGTCCAATAATTCCTGAGTTTTTTTATCCATATGCTATTCTACATTAACCCTTAAACATCAGCCATTAACCATGATTATGCGATTTGTTCTTATACATCTTACTGGATGTCTTCATAATTGTTTTCAGCTCGTTCTGCGCAATTACAGGAAACACGCGGGCAAATGTTAAGAATGCGGTAAAGAAAAATCCAATCGTTCCTACGAAGATCCCTACTTCGATCCAGGTTGGGGTATACATTGTCCAGCTGGATGGAAGATAATCCCTGTGAAGCGAGGTAACGATGATCACAAAACGCTCGAACCACATTCCTGTATTCACCACGAGCGACAAAATAAATGTAGCTGTGAGGTTTGTCCGGATCTTTTTGAACCAGAAAAGCTGAGGAGAGATCACATTGCAGGTCATCATGCTCCAGTAAGCCCACCAATAAGGGCCTGAGAAACGATTGATGAATGCATAGGATTCGTATTCAACACCTGAATACCAGGATATGAAAAGTTCGGTTAAATAAGCGATACCTACCAATGATCCGGTAAGCATAATGATAATGTTCATGTACTCCACGTGCTTTACAGTAACATAATTCTCAAGACTTAATACTTTACGCATAATGAGAACCAGCGTAAGTACCATTGCGAATCCTGAAAAGATCGCTCCCGCAACGAAGTACGGAGGGAAAATGGTAGTGTGCCAGCCCGGAACAATGGAAGTTGCAAAGTCCATACTAACGATTGAGTGAACCGAGAATACGAGCGGAGTGGAAAGTCCTGCAAGTACCAGGGAAACTTCTTCAAAACGAACCCAGTCTTTTACTCTTCCGCTCCAGCCGAAGCTCAGAATGCGGTAGATCATTTCATTCATTTTATTTCCTGCCACTTTTGCACGGTCGCGGATCATGGCGAAATCGGGGATTAGACCGAGGTACCAGAAAATAACTGAAACAGTAAAGTATGTAGAGATCGCGAATACGTCCCAAAGAAGCGGAGAGTTAAAATTCACCCACAGAGATCCGAACTGATTCGGAATAGGCATAACCCAGTAAGCCAGCCAGACACGCCCCATATGGAACACCGGGAATAATGCTGCGCAGACAACGGCAAAGATCGTCATTGCTTCTGCAGAACGGTTGATGGCCATTCTCCAGCGCTGGCGGAACAAAAGAAGCACTGCCGAAATAAGTGTTCCTGCGTGCCCGATACCGATCCACCAAACGAAATTTGTAATATCCCATGCCCATCCTACAGTTTTATTAGCACCCCATGCTCCAATTCCTGTTCCAACGGTATATGCCAGACAGCCAAACCCCCAAAGGGCTGCAATAACTGCAACAGTAAAACACGCCCACCACATTTTATTTGCCTTGCCTTCTATCGGGCGGGCTATATCTTCCGTAATCTGGTGATACGAAATGTGATCGCCTAAGATGAGCGGTTCACGGATGGATGATTCTTTGAACATAAGTTGTTTTTGCCCTAAATCCCTAAAGGGACTTTGAGGCCATTTTTTTTATTTATGTTTCCTTATCATTGTTAACTTTCCAATTCTCCCTTTAGTCCGAAGGACTCCTTCGGAGGGCCGGGGTTAAGCGTTCCTTACTTTAGTTAAATAAAATACGTTTGGCTGTACTCCTACTTCTTCCAAAAGCAAATATCTTCTTTCATCATCATAATGCTTGCTGATCTGCGTCTCCTTGTTATTCAGGTCACCAAAAGAAATTGCGTTTGTAGGACAAGATTGCTGACAAGCAGTCTGGATCTCGCCATCCATCAGTTTTCTTTCCAGTTTCTTCGCTGTAAGCTTTCCTTCCTGAATACGTTGTACGCACATGGTACATTTTTCCATTACACCGCGTGAGCGAACTACTACATCCGGGTTCAACACCATACGTCCCATTTCGTTTGCCCAAGTTGCAGGATTTACATCTGCAAACATGTTATTGCTGTCATACTGGAACCAGTTAAATCTTCTTACTTTATATGGGCAGTTGTTTGCACAATATCTTGTTCCGATGCAACGGTTATAAACCATTTGATTCAATCCATCCGTGCTGTGTGTTGTTGCAAGAACAGGACAAACTGTTTCGCATGGAGCGTGATTACAATGCTGGCACATTACTGGCTGGAAAACAACTTTTGGATTTTCCGAAGCTGTTTCCATTTCACGATACATGTCAATAACACCTGTTCCTTCTTCAGCACCTCTTTCCTTGGTCATATCGGAAGAGTAATATCTGTCGATACGTATCCAGTGCATTTCCCTGGTATTACGCACCTCTTTTTTACCTACCACAGGCACGTTATTTTCTGCAGTACAGCTAACTACGCAAGAGCCGCAGCCAATGCAGGAGTTCAGATCAAGGGACATTCCCCAGCGGTGACCCGGCTTATCGTGAGCATCCCATAAGTTTGCTTCCAGTGTTGTAGACTTAGTATGATGCCCGTCATTGTCCTTTGTTGCGATCAATACTGACGGATTCCAGGATTCTTTTGGCTTATTGGTATAATTTTCCAGCGATGTTTCTGTAACAATTGCTTCACGGCCCATCATGGTGTGATGCGTTTGCGTGCAGGCAAATTCATGCTTAGCACCTGTAGCATCGCTCACTTTTACACCTGAAGCATAATTCTGAATATAACCATTCTTCCACTGAGTAAATTGGTACGCGTTAACTCCACCAGCTTCCCGGGCAACCTTTCCTGCATCTGCTCTTCCATAACCATACGCTAAACCGATCGTTCCGAGTGCTTGTCCAGGTTGAGGATAAACGGGAGCAGAAATTGTTTTTCCGGCAACAGTAATATCCACGATATCACCATGGTAGTTTCCTCTTTCAAGAAGGGAATATTTATCCTTCATGTCGGTAGGGTTCATGGTGATGTAGTTATCCCATGTACATTTTGAAATAGGATCCGGAAGTTCCTGTAACCAAGGGTTGTTGGATTGATTTCCAATTCCTATTCCGGTCTTTTCGTAAAGAAAAATTTCTACTTCTCCGCCTTTATCACTAGCTATCATCGAAGCTGATTCGCTCAAAGTCATTTTTGGAGCCCCTCCCAAATCCTCCCCTTCAGGGAGGACTTCTTTAGCATTAGTGTCTTCCGTTTTATCTCCTGTTAAACCAAGCAAACCCAATAATCCTTTCTTTTCATCTTTCTCTGCTACTTTCTTCTCGCCCTCTTTACTGGTGTCCATATCACCCATTGAAACAGGAACAATTTCTGCCACACCGTTGTGCAGGCTCTCATTCCAGTGATCGGTAAATCCGGATGAGGCAGGGAAAAGAAGTTTTCCCCACATTGATTGAATATATGCGTGATAATCGGGCTTAGAAACTCCGCTCCAGAGCATAAATGTTTCCTGTGCAGCACGGGTGCTATATAAAGGAGAAATGGTAGGCTGAGTTAACGAGAAATGTCCTTTTTTAGGTTCAGCATCGTTCCAGGATTCCAGGTAATTATGATCCGGACAAACGTAATCACAAAGAGCAGCAGTTTCATCCATTGAACCCGACAAAGAGATCTTTAATCCTACTTTCTTCATTGCATCGGCAAAACCGGGAGCAGTGTAAGCAGGATTGCTGTTGTAAACAATCAGCGCATCCACTTTACCTTCTTTCATATCATTCATCAGCGCGGCAAATTGCGCATCATTTCCCTGATGAAGGTTGGAATGGCTTGCAGTATCTATTGTAGAACCATAGTTGCCCAGCAGTTTATTGATAGCAGCAACAACAGTTTGAATTGCAGGATCATTTATTCCGCAAACCACCAAAGACTTTCCTTTATTAGCCAAGAGCCATTTAGCAGTATCGGCAATTGCTTGTTCTGCTACTTTTCCGGAAACACTTAAAGATTCTCCACCAAGCGCATTATAAAGATTCAATACTGCAGTGCCAATTTGTGAAGGCTTAACAGGCACACGCAAATCCGCGTTACTGCCGGTAAGCGATAATATTGTTTCGAACTGAACGTGCTTGGATAAAGTTTTCTTTCCATTGTTCAGCTTTCTGCCCTGTGCATATTGCCCGGAATGTTCAACAGGAGAAAGCCAGTTCACTAAAAAATCTGCAGCAAAGCTTACGATCACATTTGCTTTGTCAAAATTGTACGAAGGAATTACTCCATCGTTCGCTTTTGCAATGGCATTGTACGAAACCGCATCATACACTACCTGCTTTGTGTTAGGATATTTTGCTTTAAAACCGGAGATAACACTTTTTGTAGAAGGGCTGATGATGGTAGAAGAAAGGATTCTGATCTTTCCTCCTGCTTTGGATATTTCACCCAGCTTGGAACCAATACTGCTATCCACATCATTCCAGGATACTTCAGATCCTTTTGCCATGGGGCCTTTCAATCTTGCTGAGTCATATAAAGAAAGAACAGAAGCCTGTACACGGGCGCTTGTTCCACCGTGAGATATTTTTGACAACTTATTTCCTTCTATCTTGATAGGGCGGCCTTCGCGTGTTTTTACAAGAACCGGGCAATAATCGTGTCCATCAAAATAGGTGGATGCGTACCAATTTGCTATACCAGGCGTAATTTCTTCGGGCTTAATAACATACGGAATGGTTTTATTTACCGGCCTTTCGCAAGCTGCTAATGTGGCAGCTCCCACCGAAAAACCCATCACTTTTAAAAAATCTCTGCGGGAAAATCCTTCTTCAGACTTAGCTTCTGTCTTCAGTGATTGTCTGCCCAATGCAGAAGTAGGTACATCTTCGGCAAACTCATTATTTTTTATATCCAGAAACTCAGGGGTTTCTTTGAGTTCATCCAGCGATTGCCAATACTTTTTCATAAGCAGGGTACCTTATTATTATTGTATGTTTAATAATGACATTTGATACAGTCCAATCCGCCCATTTTTTCCACTGTAATAGGCTCTCCTTTATATTTCTCCTTCAGTTTAGCGTGTAATTCCTCATAATAAGGATTTGCAGCCATACCCGGAACTTCAGTTTTACGGTGACAATCAATGCACCATCCCATGGTAAGAGGAGAAACTTGTTTCGCTTCATCCAATGTTGCCATGTCTCCATGACAGTTTTTACAGTCCTGCTTTCCCACCACAACGTGTTGAGAGTGATTGAAATACGCGAAATCAGGTAGGGAATGCACGCGTATCCATTTAATCGGACGTTCGGGCCTGTTATAAGTACCGGTAGAAGGATCCCAGCCTACTGCATCGTATATTTTGGCAATTTCTGCTTTGCCTGTTTCCGGTCCTTCAGAAACTGCTTTGTGGCAATTCATACACACGTTGGCTGAAGGAACACCTGCAGTTCTGCCCTTTTCCGCTCCGGAATGGCAATACACGCAGTTGATTTGTAGCTTGCCTGCATGGATTCTGTGCGAATATTTTATTGGCTGAGTAGGCAGATAATCCTGATCTACCGAGAGTGTCATTAAACCTTCATATGTAAGCTTAGCAAGTATTATTACACCTACAATTCCAATAATAGCAACCGTCCTCTTATTGCGTGATGCCCATTGCTTTGCTCCCAGAGGTTCGGCAGGTGGCAATCCGTTTTTTGCATTAAGGCTATCTTGCAGATGCTTTTTAACAGTACCAAGAACAACCACGATAATATATAATGAAACCGCTACTGTAAGAAGAACAATAAAGGAGCTGAGTCCTTTTTCTTCTGCATGCTCTGTTTTAACAGCTTCTGTCTTTTTTTCTTCGACCGGAGGATTCTTTATATAAGCTATAACTGCCTTGATTTCATCATCGCTGATAACCCCCTCAAATACATCCATGTTCTGCTTACCGTTATCTGCAAACATTTTTACAGCATATGCATCGCCAGTAGCCAGAACCTTTTTATTATTTTTTATCCAGTTGAAGAGCCATTCATCAGCCGGCTGGGGAACACGACTTGAAACATCTTTGAGGCCGGGCCCTGTAAGCTTCTGATCATCCAACTTATGACAACGAGAGCAATTCTGCTTAAATATTTTTGCTCCATCAGGCTGGGAAAAGCCCTTATCCACGAACGCAAGAAAAAATGTGAGGAGAAAAAATGTTTTTAGGAAAAATTGCTTGACAGAAGAGTAAATACAATTCATAAGATAAGTTTGGTCTGTAAGAAAGAGCAAGAATTCTGTGACAATTGCGTGACAAATGTATAAGAAATATGCAAGCGGATATAAAAAAAATCAATTTTTTTGCGGAGTTATTAACATGGTACGGTTCCTGTATAATCTGCTATGGATAGCCGGGGGTGTTTTAAAAATCCCGATCCAAACCGGAATTATTACCTTTGCTGAAACTATGAAACAGTTTTATTTTTCTTTTTGCATGCTCTTCTGTTGCTTCTTTGCAAATGCACAGGTAAATGATTCGATAAAGCAATTCACAGTAGACAGTAATATCATTCAGGATAAACGGGTGAATGAATTGGTGCTTAAACACGTTCTAATTAACCAGGCGAAGAAAGAAAAGATGAAAGGCTACCGGGTTCAAATACATTTTGGCCCGGAAAAAGGAAAAGCGATGGACGTGCGAACCAAATTCAATTCTCAATACAATAGCATTTCTTCCTATTTAGATTACCAGCAGCCTTATTTCAAGATACGGGCAGGCGACTTCCGTACAAAACTGGAAGCGTATAAATTACTACAGGAAATTTCCGGTTCCTTCCCCGGGGCATTCATCGTGAGTGACGATATAGAGCTCCCCAGGATAGATTAGCCTTTATCCCATTTTTTATCCACGGTTTATTAAAGGCGTTGGGCTACAGATTAGCGGTTATCATCGAAATTCCCCCGCTATAGGCATAATTGCTTGTAAACTTGCTATATAATTTAGAAACCAACCCAAATAAAAAAATAATCATGAAAACACTAACCCTATCAGCCGCATTGGTATTGTCTGCAAGCATTCTAGCAACAAGCTTAAGTGCACAAACTACTACAGCGCAAACACCTGACCCAGCAACCAAAACGACAGAACCAACTACTAAGACGAAGGCAGGTGCAACGCCTGATGCGTTCATGGACCGCTACTATGAACTCAAAGGCGCTTATCCTACCTCAACAACCGTGTACGGATGTTATGCCGCTTCTTCTCACACCAAAGATAAATTCATGGAACGCTACAACCAGTTCAAAGCTGCTTATCCAAAACTTTTAGAAATACAAGCCAATTATGCCGGATCTGAAGCTACTTTGGAAGATTTTATTAAAAAATATTATGAGATCAAGGAGATTTATCCTGCATTGAACAAATATTATGGAGACTATGCAGCATCTAAAAAAACATTGCCTGATTTCATCAAACGCTACAATCAAATAAAAGATTCTGCGGCTGACCTATCGGACGTGTACGGACAATACGCTGCTTCTGATAATGAGCTGAAAGATTTCTCTTCACGTTATTATGGAATAAAGGACAGCAACACCGGCATGAAAAATTGTTACGGTGAGTATGCAGGTTCTACTAAAAAGCTTTCGAGTAAATAATACCTCCTATCCATTCCCATCCTGGGAGCGGAACCAAAGCCCTTCCTGATTTTATATCAGGAGGGGTTTCTTTTTTCTATCCGCAAATAATATTACTATGGGGATAACTATATATGAAGTAAATTAGCGAAAGAATAATTTTCTGTATGAGATATTCGCCTTCCAAAACCCGGTACGATAAAATGCTATATCGCAGGTGCGGAAAGAGCGGTATTAAATTACCTGCCATTTCGCTTGGATTATGGCATAACTTCGGGCAGGTGGATGATTTTGAGAATAGCAGGGCGATTATCCAATTGGCATTTGACAGCGGTATCACGCATTTTGACCTAGCAAATAATTACGGGCCACCAGCAGGTAGTGCCGAGGAAATTTTTGGTAAAATTCTCAAAGAAGATCTTCTCCCCTACCGCGATGAAATGATCATCAGCTCCAAAGCGGGTTATACCATGTGGGAGGGGCCTTATGGCGACTGGGGAAGCAAAAAATATTTGGTGGCAAGCCTTGACCAAAGTTTAAAACGAATGGGGCTGGATTACGTGGATATTTTTTACCACCACCGCCCGGATCCGGATACTCCGCTGGAAGAAACAATGTCTGCGTTGGATCTTATGGTAAGGCAAGGAAAAGCATTGTATGTGGGTATTTCCAATTATAAAGCACCGGAAGCTGCCAAGGCCATTGACATTTTAAAAAGACTGGGTACGCCCTGCCTGATCCATCAGCCAAAATATTCCATGCTGGTGCGCTGGGTGGAACATGGCTTGCTAGATGTGCTGGGAAAAGAAGGGGTGGGATGTATTCCGTTCTCTCCCCTGGCACAGGGATTATTGAGCAATAAATATTTAAACGGCATTCCGGCAGATTCACGGGCAGCAAAACCGCATGGTTTTTTAAAAGAGAAAGAGATCACCGAAAATGTTCTCGACAGGATAAAGAAACTGAATGAAGTCGCCAAGAAACGTAACCAATCACTTGCTCAAATGGCTTTGGCTTGGCTGCTTAAAGATGAGCGCGTTACATCCGTGCTGATTGGTGCGAGCAAACCGGAACAATTAGCGGATTCGCTGAAGTGCCTGGATAACCTTGCGTTTAGTGAAGAGGAATTGAAAGAGATTGAGGGAATATTGAAATAAAATTCCCTTTAGATTATTTTTTTACTTTCTTGGTCATGAGGGGACTCTCTACTAAAGCTCGGAAAATATAAGAGGATGAAACTTCATCCGACTTAACATCACCTCTTCAATGGAATAATAATTAAAATCCAGCTCGGAGACCTGCCTCCGTTTTCAAATGATGATTATTTTTTTACATCAATACTCACATCCTTTGTCTTTACCGTTGCACCATTAGGGCCTAAGGTCACAGAGGTCTTTTTTTCGGGTTCAACAACAACAACCTTGGCGGGAGCTGTAACTATAACTGTTTCTACGGGGCAACAACCACAGTGCGTTGTTCCGCAGCAGGTTGCTGGTTGCAAGCAGACAATAATAAAAGTGCTGAAGTGCTAAGTGAACAAATTAATTTCATAGGATTTTTTAAATTAAGTTTTAGGACAAAGAAAATGATAAAGCTTAAAACCCCTAGGTTTTTTTTGAATAGCATCTACCGCCTTTGAAGTAAGGTGCACATTAAATGGATACAGCAACATTCAACTAAAATGAACATCTTAAAACTTTTGCATACATCTTCAACAATATAAGAATAGAGGAACCTTACATCACCGGTTGGCTAAAGAATAATCCGAATAAAGTTGACGGAATGCAGATTTGGAGTAAGAGCTATCACTGGGCCAAATAGAATAAAACAGAATTCCAGCCTGGAGAAGAAAACGAATTGAAATTCGGAATTTTTACTTCTGGACCCTGAATAGAAGGAGATAGATAGAACATTGAAATAGTTAAGGCCGGCTATTTTATTATCACCATGCGCATAGTTTCAGTATTGCTTCCTCCGGTTAAACTACAGAAATTAGAGATTATTTGCTTTCCAGACTACCATTTTCGTAACTTTGAGTCTGTTCTTTAATTTTTTACAATCATATTACTCTTTAACACTGGGGCCGACAGGTTTTGACAGCGAGGAGGATGGATTTGTAAGCATGCCGTGAGTTGGGAAAGTATCACGTAAATAACAATTCTCAAATTCTAAATGGTGAGTCTAACTACGCCATGGCTGCTTAATTGACCAAGTCAATATAAGTGCCTGCTTACCGGGAAGCTTTTTCTTTTCAGCGTTCCGGATCAAGCATCACAAATGAAAAGATAGTCCCGATACGCTTCGCTATCGGGACGAAACTAAAGAAGATAAGTTTGAAGTTGGCTGTTGCCTTGCCTGCTTCATTCCGAAAACCAAGAGGCAGCTAAGCGTGTAGAAAGCATTTTTGTCCCTTGTTTGGACGGGAGTTCAATTCTCCCCGGTTCCACACCAACCTTCTTCGTCCCGATCATTTTATCGGGACGAAATAGTATCATTACATTTGAAAGATGACAAAGATCGGCATAGTACGCGAAGGAAAGACACCTCACGACCACCGGGTGCCCTTCACGCCTGAGCAATGTAAATTCATTCAGGATCATTTTTCGGCAGAAGTGGTAGTACAGCCCAGCGACTGGAGAAATTATAAGGACACGGAATACACAGCCAGAGGAATAAACCTGCAGGAGAATCTATCCGACCGCGATATCATCATGGGCATTAAAGAAGTACCGGTTGCAGAACTTATTGCCGGCAAAAAGTATTTGTTCTTTTCCCATACCGTCAAAAAGCAACCGCACAATCAAAAGCTCATCAAGGCTTTGCTGGACAAAAAGATCCAGATGATCGATTATGAAACGCTTTCAGACGAGCATTTCAACCGCATCATCGGCTTCGGGCATTATGCAGGCATCGTGGGCACATACAATGGCATTCTGGGATACGGTTTACGATATAATCTGTTTCAAACAAAACGTGCAGTGGATTGCCGGGATAAAGAGGAACTGCTGGACGAGCTGAAAAAGATCCATCTTCCTAACCTGAAAATTATTGTGACCGGAAACGGGCGTGTGGCAAACGGAGCCATCGAGCTCCTGGGCTTGCTGCATATCCGCAGGGTTACCGCTTTTGAATTTGCAAACTATACTTTCCGCGAGCCTACTTACACACAGCTTCACTCGAACGATTATTACGAACCTTTGGACAATATTCCCTTCAGCAGAGAAACGTTTTACGCTCATCCGGAAAAATTCAAGTCGGTATTCATGAAATATACGCGCTCCTGCGACCTGCTGATCCATTGTGCTTTCTGGGATCCTCGGGCCCCAAAGCTTTTTACGCGCGAAGAAATGCACAGTCCGGAGTTTGGGATCAGCGTGATAGCGGATGTGACCTGTGATATTAACGGATCCATTCCTTCCACTACAAAAGCATCTACCATTACGGAACCATTCTACGGCTATGATGCAAAGACGGAAAAAATAGCGGAACCATTTTCAAAAGATGCCATCACGGTAATGGCAATCGATAACCTACCCTGCGAGCTGCCCCGCAATGCCTCTGAAGACTTCGGAAAAGAGCTGATAGACAAAGTTCTTCCTTCGCTCCTCGTAAAGGATGAAACAAAGCTCATTGAGCGTGGCACGATCGTAAAAGATGGAAAGTTGATGGAGCGGTTCTCTTACCTGGAAGATTACGCAAAGGCATAATTCCACTCCCCACCAAATAAAAAATCCGGCAGTATCTTACGACTCTGCCGGATCCTTTTTAAAAGACTTAATTACTGAACAACTAATTTCCTTGTTACAACGCCTTGCTCTCCGTTCAATTGGATCTTCAGGAAATACGTGCCTTTCTCCATATCGGAAGGAAGAGTAACATTGATCTCATTGCCCTGAACCCTCATTGCATGTACTTTTTCTCCAAGCACATTGTATATTTCCATTTGTCCGGAAGCAGACTGTCCGTTAATTATTTGAATCTTAAACACTCCGCTGGTTGGATTCGGAGATAAGCTTATTGCATGTTCCGGTAAAGAAACCGCAGAGATGCCCGTAGGATCACTTAACCTGCCAAGAAACATATCTGCCCCCCCCTTATTTGCTAAGGTGGTGGTTCCCAATACAAGAGAAGTGCTCGTAAAATCACCTGTCACATAAATAGCTCCTAACGCGTTTACGCAAATGCCAAACCCTATATCTCCTGTTGTTCCGCCTGCACTTTTTGCCCAAGACACATTTCCAACATTATCATATCTTACAATATAAATATCCGTGGTGTTAGTACCTGCATTGGTCAACGTGGTGCCGCCAAATGCGAGGGTAGGACTAAAAAAATCTCCGGTTAAATATGTATTACCCGCTGCATCCACAGTCATGTTACTGCAGTTCTCATAACTAGATCCTCCGGCTTTTTTCGCCCAAACCACTGTACCGGCATTATCATATTTTACAAGAAAAATATCCGTCTGACAGGCATTGGTCAAACTGGTACTTCCAAATGTAACGGTAGAACTAAGATACTTACCTGCCATATAAACTGCAGAACCGTTTGCTGCAACTGCGTACCCGCCATCATCTCCTGTTCCGCCTGCGCTTTTCGCCCATACCGGAGTGCCATTCACATCGTACTTAACAATAAATATATCACCGCTGCTTGTTGAACCTGCGTTAGTTAAAGTAGTGCTTCCGAAAACGAGTGTAGCGCTGTAAAAATTGCCCGCTACATAAACACCGTTTGCATCGGCAGCAATACTGTTACCAAAATCAATGTTGGTGCCGCCTGCAGATTTAGCCCATTGCACTGTGCCGGCATTGTCATACTTTACAATGAACAGATCATTATATCCTGTAGGTCCTGCATTGGTCAATGTGGTGGTGCCGAAAACGAGAGAGGAACTGTTATAATAACCTGTTACATATATACCAGAGCCATACGTGCACACGCTGGTTGCTCTATCTGTACCGCTTGCTCCGGTAGCACTCTTTGCCCAGAGCACCGTGCCGTTGTTGTCGTATTTAACAAGGTACATATCATTTGTTACACCTGCAGTTCCTGCATTGGTTAATGTGGTACTTCCAAAAGTGAGAGTAGCGCTATTAAAATATCCCGTGATATATATATTTCCGCTGCCATCTAAAGCAACACTTGTAGCGTATTCATAATCCGGGCCACCTGCCTTTTGTGCCCATACCAACGTTCCCGCGTTGTCATACTTCAAAATATACATATCCGTGGTGTTTGCACCTGCATTGGTTAAAGTGGTTGAAGTGCCTACCAGGACAGTATCGCTGCTGAACTGGCCTGTTACATATGCGTTTCCGCTTGCATCGGTTGCCACGCTTGTGCCGCGATCACTGGAAAGTCTGCCCACGCTTGTGGACCATTGCCAGCTTGGCGCCTGAGCGTTTGCCTGCTGAACAAATAAAGTTGCCACTGTACTAACAATGGCAAACAAAATAACTGAGTAAGATTTTTTCATTGTGTTTAATTATTATAGATTAATATATTCTTGTATCCTTAGCAATATTACATAATTTATTTTGTATTCTTCAATACAGATATAGTCTCAGTAGGATTTTTAGATCCAAAAACAGTATTTCCTGCTACTAATACATCTGCACCATTCTTCAATAAAATTGAAGCATTTTTGAGGTCTACGCCCCCATCTACCTCAATTAAAGCCTTAGATTTTTTTGTTTTTACAAGTTGCTTAAGATATTTTACCTTCTGATGGGTACCTTCAATGAATTTTTGACCTCCAAACCCCGGGTTCACGCTCATCAGGCATACCAGGTCTATATCCGCAATAATATCCTGCAAAACATTCACAGGAGTATGCGGATTGATAGCAACGCCTGCTTTCATCCCAAGGTCGCGTATTGCCTGCAGCGTACGATGCAGGTGTGTACATGCTTCGTAGTGAACTGTGAGAATATCGGCTCCTACTTCCTTAAATATCTGCAAATACGGATCTGGATTAACAATCATCAAATGCACGTCCAGCGGCTTTTTAGCATGCTTTTTAATTGCTTTGATCACGGGCATTCCAAAAGAAATATTCGGAACAAATACGCCATCCATTACATCCACGTGAAACCAATCGGCCTCACTTTTATTGATCATTTCTATGTCGCGTTGAAGATTGGCGAAATCTGCAGATAAAACGGAAGGAGCAATGAGGTGTTTCATATTTTTTGTCATGTTGAACACAAGTGAAACGTACGACCGAAGGACAGAAACATCTACATAGATGCTTCACCCGGAAAGGACAAAAATAAGAAAGATTTAGGAAGAGTGCTTTACCCTAAATAGGCCTTCAGCAATTTGCTACGCGAAGAATGCTTCAGCCTGCGGATCGCTTTCTCTTTGATCTGGCGAACGCGCTCGCGGGTAAGGGCAAACTTTTCGCCAATTTCCTCGAGAGTTTGGGCCGGGCCTCCATGCAAACCAAAATATAAACGCAATACGTCCGCTTCCCTGTTTGAAAGAGTGGCAAGGGCACGTTCAATTTCTTTTCTGAGAGATTCGCTGAGCAAGCTGCCATCCGGTTTCGGATTGTCTTCGCTTGTCAGTACTTCGTACATATTTCCGGCATCATCTTCGCTGGAAAGAAGAGGCGCATCCATGGAAATATGCTTTCCTGTATTGCGAACTGAATCTTTTACATCTTCTGTAAGAACTCCTAATGTATCCGCGATCTCGTCATGCGTAGGTTCGCGCTCAAATTTTTGCTCGAGCTTGGAGAATACTTTATTTACTTTATTGATCGAACCAATCTTATTTAACGGCAAACGAACGATCCTCGCTTGTTCTGCCAGTGCCTGCAGAATAGACTGACGGATCCACCATACTGCGTATGAAATAAATTTAAATCCGCGTGTTTCATCAAAACGCTGAGCAGCTTTGATCAGGCCCAGATTACCTTCATTGATAAGATCGGGTAAACTTAGTCCCTGATTTTGATATTGCTTGGAAACGGAAACTACGAAACGCAAATTGGATCTAACCATTTTATCCAGGGCAGCTTCGTCACCGACCTTAATTTTCTTTGCGAGCTCTACTTCTTCCTCTGCAGTGATCAAGCCTTCGCGGCTGATCTCGTGCAAATATTTTTCCAGCGATGCTGTATCGCGGTTGGTAATCTGTTTGGTAATTTTTAGCTGGCGCATAATTTGAAGGCTTGAATATACCCTTTATTGATTAACGAAAAAGAAAATCTTTTATTGGGTCATTCAGAGGCAATACAAAGTTTAAAAATATTTCGAACTGAACAAATAAAAAAAAGAGAAAAAGTAACCCGCTCAAATAACGGGTTATCTCTCTTCAATCACTATGCTTTTGCCTTTTCCTCTCTTGGGATCAGCACTTTTCTCGACAGCTTCATTTTTCCCGAACGTGCATCAATATCAAGCAGTTGAACCTTTACCTGGTCTCCTTGCTTCAGGATACCTTCCAGAGAATCGAGGCGTTTATGATCAACTTCTGAAATATGAAGAAGTCCTTCTTTACCTGGGGAAATCTCAACAAAAGCCCCATAAGGCATGATGCTGGTCACTTTACCCATGTATACCTCTCCCACTTCCGGAACCGAGGTGATACCTTTGATACGAGCAACCGCCTTGTCAATTCCTTCCTTGTTATCAGAGAAAATATCAATATGACCTTTTCCATCCACTTCTTCAATTGCAATGGTAGTACCTGTTTCGCGCTGAAGTTCCTGAATGATCTTTCCTCCGGGCCCGATGATCGCACCGATGAATTCTTTTGCAATAACCATTTGAACAATACGAGGCGCGTGTGACTTGTAATCCTCACGAGACTTCGACATTGTTTTTTCCATTTCTCCGAGAATATGCAAACGGCCTTGTCTAGCTTGCTCAAGAGCCTTTTCCATTACTTCGTATGGAAGTCCATCTACTTTAAGATCCATCTGCGTGGCGGTTATCCCATTCTTTGTACCTGTAACTTTAAAGTCCATATCTCCTAAATGATCTTCGTCACCGAGGATATCGGAAAGAACAGCAAACTTTTTATTGTCGGTGATCAATCCCATTGCAATTCCGGAAACTGCTCTGTTGATAGGAACACCTGCATCCATCAAAGCCAAACTTCCTGCGCAAACAGTTGCCATGGAAGATGAACCATTGGATTCCAGAATATCAGAAACAATACGAACTGTATATGGATTGTCTGCAGGCATTACCTGTAAAAGAGAACGCTGTGCCAGGTTACCATGGCCTACTTCTCTTCTGCTTGTGCCGCGCATCATCTTCACTTCTCCTGTAGAGAACGGAGGGAAATTATAATGAAGCATGAAATTTCTTTCGCCTTGTATTACAGCTCCGTCAATAGTTAGTCCGTCTCTTTTTGTACCTAGAGTTACGGTGGTAAGAGATTGTGTTTCTCCTCTTGTAAACAATGCTGAACCGTGTGTCATTGGAAGATATCCAACTTCACTTGTTATCTGGCGGATGTCCGTGGTCTTTCTTCCATCCAAACGGATTCCTTCGTTCAGGATCACGTTACGAACAGCTTCCTTTTCCAGGTCGTGATAATATCTCTTAACTAATTTTTCTTTTGCTTTCTTTTCTGCATCCGGGAATGTTTGCGCTGCAAGGAATTCTTCTACAATAGCTCCAAAAAGCTTTTTGCGTTCATGCTTGTTCTCAGTTCCTGATTTTCCTACTGCATATACTTTATCGTATGTCGCTTTGCGGATCTTTGCTTTAAGCTCTTCATCTTCAACAGGGCCTGTGAAAGCTCTTTTTGGCTTTGCGCCAACTTTCTTCACCAGCTCGTTGATCGCTTCAATTTGCTTTTTTATCGCTTCGTGCGCAAACTTGATCGCCTCCAGCATCTCGGCTTCAGAAACTTCTTTCATCTCCCCCTCCACCATCGAAATATCTTTTGCCGTAGCTCCTACTAAAAGGTTCAGTGTTGCATTTTCCAGTTCAGAAATATTCGGATTTACAACCAGCTTGCCATCAATTTTAGCTACACGCACTTCTGAAATGGGTCCGTTGAAAGGGATATCAGAAAGAGCGATCGCGGCAGATGCAGCCAATCCTGCGTATGCATCCGGCATAATGTTTCTATCTGCAGAGATCAGATATACCAATACCTGAGTTTCGTTGCGGTATCCATCAGGGAATAGCGGGCGCAATACGCGATCCACCAAACGACTGATCAGAATTTCACTGTCAGAAGGCCTTGCTTCACGCTTGAAAAATCCACCGGGGATCCTTCCTGCAGATGCAAATTTTTCCTGGTAGTCTACTGATAAAGGAAAAAAGTCGATGTCTTCTTTTGCTGTTGTGTTAGAAACTACAGAAGCGAGAAGCATGGTATCTCCTATTTTCACCACCACCGAACCATCGGCCTGGCGTGCTAGTTTTCCTGTTTCAAGAGTTACTGTTCTTCCATCTCCAAGATCGAAGGTATGATTAATTGCTTTAGGTATCATGATAAAAAGTTATAAGGAATAAGTTATTATTTATAAGTTAAAATGAAAACGCATGCAATCTCCAGGCAGAAATACGTACAACAAATAACTTGTAACGTATTTTCTGAAAAGAAATTACTTACGGATATCGAGCGCCTTGAGAAGTGAACGATACTTGTCAAGGTTGGTTTGTTTCATGTAATCCAAAAGATGTTTTCTTTTAGCTACAAGATTCAAAAGCGCACGCTGTGTTGCAACATCCTTTTTCAGGCGCTGTAAGTGGCCGGTAAGGTGATTGATGCGGTGGGTGAAAAGAGCAATTTGAACTTCAGAAGAACCGGAATCCTTTTCTGACTTCCCGTGTTTTTTTGCAAAACCTTTTTTAATTTCGGATGTTAGATACATTGTGTGTGTGTTTGTTTTTCCGGAGACCATTTCCCCGGGATTATTTATACTTGTTTTTAGGATGGCGAAGATAATATTTCTTTTTAAATAACAAACGCTAAAAAAGCGAGGAAATTGCATAATTTTACGATGAAATGATCAGCAAAGATTTCTTTGAGCTTGTGTTTGAAGTAGCCAGAATGGTGCCTAAAGGAAGGGTAACCTCTTATGGTGCCATTGGAAAGTACTTAGGATCGGGAAAATCTGCCAGAATGGTGGGCTGGGCTATGAACATGGTACATTCTCAGAAAAAACCCGTTCCTGCCCATCGGGTGGTGAACCGGAATGGAGTGCTGACCGGCAAACACCACTTCGGACATCCGAAAATGATGCAAAAGCTTTTAGAGAAAGAAGGAATTAAAGTAAAAAAAGATAAAATCCTGAATTTTGAAAAATTATTTTGGGATCCGGCTGTTGAACTACAATTGTAGAGGGTTAATTATACCGATGCTTCATATCTTTTAGTCCAAGTATAATTTGTACTTGATCGGCATTATACCAAATGTTATGGACTAATATATAATCAGTAATGGTATAACCCGGATTTTGCAATTAAAAAAGAATATCGGATAACAATTTGACGCAAATCCAGACGACAGCGTCTGGATTTGGTCAGGGTTAACCCAGACATTGAAAATGAAAGAGGTTCTTTCTTTCAAAGGACGGGGTAAATCTTTGGTTTAACTTTCTCGTAGACACAAAACGAAAAAGGAAATTTATTCTTCGCATCCGGCTGGATGTCTTTTTTACTCATCAGCTTCCATTTCGTTTCATCCAGCTTTGGAAAAAAAGCGTCACCCTCAAAAGTATGATGGATCTTCGTGTAATGTATCTTATCGGCAATGTCCATGGTTTGCCTGAAGATATCACCACCGCCAATAATAAAAACTTCAGTTTCGTTTCTTTTTTTGCATTCGCATATAGCATCTTCAACAGAATTTACCACAATGCACCCTTCGGCTTTAAAATCTTTTTGGCGCGTTACAATAATATTCGGCCTTCCTTCCAACGGCCGGTATTTTAAAGGGATGGAATCATAGTTTTTCCTACCCATGATCACGCAATGCCCCATGGTGGTATCCTTAAAATATTTCATATCGGAAGGCAAATGCCAGGGAAGATCATTATTCTTCCCAATCACATTGTTTTCGGCAACGGCTGCTATTAAAGAAATTATCATGCGTGTGCGATAGCTGCATCAAAGGTTTCCTCCGTACTGTTCATCATATCCAACTCCCATCCAAGAGGGAACGGAGCTTCAAGCAACGCACCGCGAAGCATGTTCGGATACATTTCCGCATACGTTTGTATCTGACTCGCACTTATTCTTCTATATATGAACGAACGGTGCAGCTTACGGGGATGATCAATTCCGGACGCGGCCATCAATTCAGCAGCGCTCTTTACAGTTTCATTATGGAAATTTTTAACCCGCACTTTTTTATCATTCACGTCCAGCCCTTTCATCAGATTCGCATCCTGTGTTGCAACGCCTGTTGGGCAAGTATTAGAATTACATTCCAATGCCTGTATACAACCCAGCGCAAGCATCATAGCCCGTGCGCAGCTGCACATATCTGCTCCCAAAGCAAGATTTTTTACGATCTCAAAACCGCTGGATACTTTTCCCGAAGCAATGATGCGGATATGTCGCCTGATGGCAAATCCATTCAGCGTATCATCCACAAAGGCAAGTGCATCACGCAAAGGCATTCCCACATAATTTGAAAACTCCAGCGGAGCAGCCCCTGTGCCGCCTTCTCCCCCATCCACAGTGATGAAATCAGGCATGATACCGGTTTTCACCATCGCTTTGCAAATGGCAATGAATTGTAGTTTTCTTCCTACGCAAAGCTTGAAGCCTATTGGTTTTCCGCCAGAAAGTTCGCGCAGTTTCCCAATAAATTGTACCATTTCCAAAGGGGTTCTGAATGCTGTATGATAAGGAGGAGAAAGTACATCCTTGCCCATTTCTACATGACGTATCTCCGATATCTCTTTGGTAACTTTTTTAGCCGGCAAAATACCTCCATGCCCGGGTTTTGCTCCCTGCGAAAGCTTGATCTCGATCATCTTCACATTCGGGTGTGCTGCTTTCTCTGCAAATTTTTCAGGATTAAACTTGCCTTCCCTGTCTCGGCAGCCGAAATATCCCGTACCGATCTGCCAGATAACATCCCCTCCCGGTTGAAGATGATAAGGACTTAATCCTCCTTCGCCAGTATTGTGTGCAAAATTCCCAAGCTTAGCTCCTCCATTTAGTGCCAGGATCGCATTCTTACTAAGTGATCCAAAACTCATTGCAGAAATATTCAGCACGCTTGCTGCGTAAGGCTGCTTGCAATCCGGTCCGCCAACTGTAACCCGGGGATTATGATCCACATGATGCCCATCGAACGGAGTGATGCTGTGATTGAGCCACTCATACCCTACTTCATATACATTCAACTGGGTTCCGAAGGGAGTAGTGTCATTTACTTTTTTAGCGCGTTGGTAAATAACATTCCTGCTCAAGCGATTAAAAGGCGTTCCGTCTGTATCCGATTCAATAAAGTATTGATACACTTTTGGACGCATCCACTCTGCCCAATAACGCATTCTCCCTATCACAGGAAAATTCCTGCGGATGGTTTGCTTTGGCTGGATGATATCCATGATTCCTACAAGAATGATAGGAATAGTGAGCAGCAGCGACCAGATAAAAGGGTGCCAGAAATAAGTTACGATTGCTGTTATCAGAAGAATGCCTATTGTGATATTATAAAATGCCCTCATGAATTAGTGAATTAGTGAATTGGTGAATTGGTGGATTGGTGGATTGGTTGCCTTCTATTTTACAGTTTGTAAAGATTTTACATAAGCAATATATCCATTTAACTTCCTAAGAGTTAATTCCAAGTCATCTTCCAGCTTTAAAAATAACTCTTCATCAATATATTTTCTGTCTTTTGCTTTTGTAATCCATGTAATTGTTTCCATTAATGAACCTCGACTGTAGTAATAGAATACAACACTTTCCTTATAAAAAAATCGTCCATATCCTTCTGAAATATTTGCAGCAATTGAATCAGCAGATCTAACTAATTGCTTGCCAATTGTATCTTTTTGAAAAAAATTCCAACCTTCAACAATTGCGCAAATTTTCTCACCTACGATCATGGCATCCTGGTATGCTTCAAGTTTCTCTAAAGAGTACATTTAATCTTTTTGGATTTTGGATTTCCCAATCCACAAATCTACTAATCTACCTTATACAGCCACAGCACCCTTAATATGCGGATGAGGATTATAATTTTCGATGGTGAAATCCTCAAACTTGAAATCAAAAATATTTTTTACAGCAGGGTTTATTGTCATCTGGGGAAGCGGGCGGAAATCGCGGGAGAGCTGAAGATTTACCTGGTCCAGATGATTGGAGTAAATATGAGCATCGCCAAAAGTGTGAATGAATTCACCTAGTTTGAGATCACAAACCTGTGCGACCATCATGGTAAGTAAAGCGTACGAAGCAATATTAAAAGGAACACCCAGGAAAATATCCGCGCTGCGTTGATACAGCTGACAGCTCAACTTGCCATCCAACACATAAAACTGAAAGAATGCATGGCAAGGAGGCAATTTCATCTTATCTATATCGGCAACGTTCCAGGCACTAACTATCAGCCTTCGGGAATCAGGATTCTTTTTTATCTGATCAATTACATTCGCGATCTGGTCGATTGTTTTGCCATCAGGTGTGCGCCAGCTTCTCCACTGAGAACCATAAACAGGCCCTAAATTTCCATTTTCGTCTGCCCATTCGTCCCATATCCCTACTCCATTATCCTTCAAGTATTTAATATTGGTCTCGCCTTTCAAAAACCAAAGCAGTTCATGAATAATGGATTTAGTATGGACTTTTTTGGTGGTAAGAAGCGGAAAACCTTCCGCAAGGTCAAATCGCATCTGGTAGCCAAAAATGCTGATAGTGCCAGTGCCTGTTCTATCGGATTTTTTGGTGCCTTTATCGAGCACCTGGCGAAGTAAGTCGTGATATTGCTTCATGATAGAAATTCTACTTTAATCAGTTTAGAAACTTTCTTAAACTCTTTATCAAGTGTAACTAATCTTAAATCAAATTCTTTTGCAATGGGTGCCTGATAAGCATCGTCAAAATCAAGATTTGTTTTGTTTACAAAAGAGTGAATCTCGGTATATCTTTTCCTTGGAAGAGAGATTAATGAAATATTAGGAAGCACATCGTTACAAAATCGCCCAAATATGCTCCCATGTTTTTTACGTATCAATATTACTCCTATGGAATGTAAAGAAAAAATCAGAAATCGAAAGTCTATCACTATTCTCATTTAAAAATGACTTGCAGTGTTCTTTATTATCTTGATCAAGAAGAATTTCAAGAAAAATATTAGTGTCAACCAATATACTCATCTCCATTTGTTAGCTTCATGCTGCAATTCAACCGAAGTATATTGGGAGTTTAAGTCTGCCAAGCCACCTTCCCAGCTAAAAGAAAACTTTCTCTTCTTTTTTTTCTTGGGAGAATAATTCTTTAACAAAAACTCCATGTAATCAATCACTTGCTTTTTAACAGCAGAAGGCAATTGCTCAAACATGGATGTGGTTTTAGCCGAACTCATTACTAATGGTTTTATACAAATTTACAAAACATTCGTTTAATACTTGTAGAACGAGACACCAATCTACTGTTTATATCCTATTCTAAGTTTCAAATCGCGCTTGATAACAAAAATGCTGATCGCATTCACCCTTGCCACCGTACTTTTTGGTGCCCTTGTCGAGTACTTTGTGGAGTAGGCCGTTGTATTGCCTCATCGTAGACAAATTTAGATAAATTTGCGCGAAAGGATTTTTGTTTGATTCTTGTATTTATGAAATACTTTCAACAATGCATCTAAAATAAAATAACTAACCTTACCCACCTTATTTAATACTAATCCACATGAAAAAAATCCTCAAATGGCTCGGCATCATATTATTGCTGCTTATTGTTTTCCTTATTGCAGCACCGTTCATATTTAAAGGCAAAATAGTTGCCATTGTAAAACAAGAAGCCAATAAGAATCTTAATGCCAAAGTGGATTTTGGGGATTTTGATCTTATGCTAATCAGCAGCTTTCCAAACTTCTCGCTGAGCGTTGATAAAATAAGTATTGCCAACATTGGCGAATTTGCCGGAGATACACTTTTCTCAGCAAAAAACCTTTCCGCTACTGTTGACCTGATGAGCGTGATCAAAGGAGATCAATATGAAATAAGAAGCGTTTCCCTGGATGGCGCACGTATTTATGCTGCTGTGCTGGCCAACGGAAAAGCAAACTGGGATATTGCAAAAGCAGATTCCACTCCTGCGGCAGCAGAATCCACAGAGCCTACAAAATTCAAAATGAGCTTGAAAAAGCTGGAGTTAAAAAATGCACATATTGTTTATGACGATGCTTCTTTGGAGGTTTACTCTTTGCTTGATAACTTCAACTACACCATGAGCGGTGATTTCACGCAGGATAATTTTGAAATGGAGAACGACATCAGTATTGATGCACTTACCGTGCAATACGGTGGGATTGCCTACATGAACAAAGTGAAGACAGTGGCAAAAGCGGATATTGATGCGGATATGCCGAACTTCAAATTTACATTCAAAGAAAATGAAATCAGCCTGAATGAACTTTCCCTGGGGATTGACGGAACATTCGCAATGCCGAAAGAAGACATGGATATGGATATGAAATTTAAAGCCAACAAAACAGAGTTCAAAAATATTCTGTCACTTGTACCTGCTGTATACACCAAAGATTTTGCTTCCGTAAAAACTGCCGGTAAATTTTCCCTGGATGCTTTTGTAAAAGGAATTTACGCCTCGGCTCCCTCTCCTTCGGGGAGGGCGGGGGGTGGGGCAAGAATGCCTGCCTTTGGTGCAAATATCAAAATTGACGATGCTATGTTCCAATACCCATCGCTTCCAAAAGCAGTGAATGATATTGCTATTGACATAAGTGTTAAGAATGCAGATGGAGACCCTGACCATACAATTACCGACATCAAAAAATTCCACATGGAAATGGCAGGAAACCCTGTTGATATTGCGATGCATATTGAAACTCCTGTAAGTGATCCTAATATTTCAGGAACAATCATGGGAAGAGTGAACCTCGCTTCAGTAAAAGATATTGTACCCATGGATGGCAGCGAACTGAGCGGAAATATTACAGCAGATGTAAAGCTGAACGGAAGAATGTCCAGCATTGAAAAAGAGAAATACGATGAATTTAATTTGGCCGGAACTATTATTGTGATGGATATGAATTACAAAAGTGCCGACCTGCCCCAGGGCATGACTATCAAAAGCATGACAATGAACTTTTCTCCTCAATATGTGGAACTGAAAGGTTTTGACAGTAAGATCGGCAAAAGCGATATACAGGCCAACGGGATGATCGAAAACATTATGCAGTATGTATTTAAAGATTCTCTCCTGCAGGGAACGTTTGCGATGAGATCTACTTTGATG